>Ga0210384_10004840_pt1 | contig 14906 bp, 10 predicted proteins | sample IncBWH2MmetaG_FD_160574 | JGI IMG/M metagenome (GOLD analysis project Ga0210384, IMG submission 160574) | Forest soil microbial communities from Barre Woods Harvard Forest LTER site, Petersham, Massachusetts, United States - Inc-BW-H-2-M | ecosystem: Environmental > Terrestrial > Soil >...
AAAGAGACCGCCGAAGGCCAGCGCAATAAACGCAAGAAATTTGGTCAGCCTGGCCATGAGTGACTTCGTACCACTGCACCGCCTCACGGGTTCAGGCGATTGTATTTTTTCAAGACCGCTCGCAACGTGTCGTGAGGAATCGCGATCACGCGGTGATTGTCGATCCCCGTCATGGTCTCGGCTGCAATCATGGCATTGACGACCGCTTCCTCGGTAGCCTGCACGGTAGCGGCAAAAATAGGCTCGATCTTGTCGTTCGGCAGCATCTTCAAGTCCACCACGCGATCCGCGGAAGCCGCTCCGGGATTGGCAGTCGAAAACGCAATAAAGATGTCGCCCGACCCGTTCCCCGAAATACTGCCGAGCCGGCCCAATGACAATGAAACGCGGCGAGCCACGCGCTTGAGTTGGTGCGCTACAAGCGGCGCATCCGTGGCCACCACCACAATAATCGACCCATATTCGCGGTCGCCAAACGAGTCCGCTGAATACACCTGTTCTTCCGGAATCTCCCGACCGACCGGCACCCCGGCGATTCGTAGATTCGCTCTCCGTCCAAAATTGCATTGCACCAGGACGCCGACCGTGTACCCACCCTCTTTTGCGGTTAGCGTTCGCGAAGCGGTTCCGATTCCGCCTTTGAACTCATTGCAGACCATTCCTGTACCGCCGCCCACATTCCCTTCTTGCACTGCACCGGACGCGGCCGAGTCTATCGCGTGCAGCGCGTGCTCAGGCTTGACGTGAAAACCATTGATATCGTTCATCCACCCATCCCAGGTTTCCGCTACCACCGGCAGCGACCACCAGTAGCCGGTAGCATCCGGCTGTCCGTGCGTCACGCGCCACCGAATCACCGCATCGCGAACCACGCCAACGCTATGCGTATTTGTGATCATCACCGGTCCTTCGAGAAATCCCGATTCCTCCACCCACGTCGTACCTGTCATTTCCCCATTTCCGTTCAGCGACCACCAACCCGCAAAAACCGGATCGGTCATGGAATCCTTTCCGCGCGGCAACACCGCGGTAACGCCAGTCCGTACTGGGCCCTTGCCCACCTGCAGCTTCCCTTCCCCGGAGATCAGCGTCGTGTGCCCAACCGTAACGCCCGAAACGTCAGTGATCGCATTTATCGCGCCGGTCGTACCTTCAAACGGAATGCCAAGATCGCGAGCCCGCGGTTTCGCTTTGCCGCTATCTTGTGCGTGGGCCAGTGCCGTCGCGAACGTAAAAACACAAATTAGGAAAAAGAGCCGCGCATAAAGACCCATTCAGTTTTGCTCCCAAGATAAAGACGCTCAGCCTATGAAAGTCAATGTGGCAAAAGATCGCGGCCCGCTTGCGATTCAATCCGGAAAAACACGAGCGAGCGCCGTCGCAAGCGACCGTGCGATTATCGCAGATTCTTCCACGCTCACAAGGAAGGGTGGCGCGAGCAGCACGTGATCTCCCCGCACGCCATCCACACAACCCTGCGTTGGATACGTGAGCACACCCTCGCCGAGCGCAGCCTGCCGGATACGCTCCGCGATATTTTGTTCTTTCGCAAAAGGCTCGCGCGTCGTTTTGTCCTGCACAAATTCAACGCCCACCAGCAGCCCGAGCCCTCGGATCTCACCTACGTGCGGATGAGCTTGCAGCGCCTCCAACTGCGCCCGCAACGTTTCCGCAGCCGGCGTTACCCGCTCAAATAATGCATTCGCTTCGTTGTAATCGAGAACGGCATTGCCCGCGGCCGTAGACACCGGATGCGCTTGGTACGTGAAACCGTGCTGAAACGTCCCGGTTCCCTGCGCGAACGCGTCCGCGACCCACGGCGCCACAATCACCGCGCCCAGCGGCGCATAACCACTCGCGATTCCCTTGCCCACCAAAATAATGTCAGGCTCCACGTCCCAGTGTTGCACCGCAAATGGTTTTCCCGTGCGGCCCATCCCGCTCATGATTTCGTCGGCTATCAACGCAATGCCGTGGCGGCGGCAGATTTCAGCGATGCGCGCAACATAACCCGGAGGCGGCACTACGGCACCCAGCGTAGCCCCGACCACGGGCTCGAAGATAAACGCGGCGACGGACTCGGGATCGTTTTGTTCTAAGAATGAATTCAAATCCTCGGCGCAAGCCAGCCCGCACTCCGGAAACTTCATTTCGAACGGACAGTGATAACAAAAACACGGCGCGACGTGTCCCCATTCGGCAAGCAACGGGTGGTACGGCGCCCGCCGCGACACGTTGCCGCTGACCGACATCGCCCCCAGCGTACTACCGTGGTAGCTCTGGCGCCGCGACACCACCCGGAATCGTCGCGCCTCGCCGCGCTCCAGGTGATATTGGCGCGCCATCTTGATCGCTGTTTCGGTCGCCTCGGAGCCTCCCGAAGTGAAATAAACGAGTCCTCCGCTGCGAAAATTGGCCGGAGCCAGCGCCAGCAATCTCGCCGCAAGCTTTCCCGCAGCCGCCGAGTGAAATTGCGAAGTGTGCGCGAACGCAATCTGCGAAGCCTGCTCCGCCATCGCCCGCCCTATTTCCGCGACTCCATGCCCGATGTTCACCACCGCCGCCTGCCCCGCGGCATCTAGCAATCGCCGCCCATCGGACGTATAGATCCACGCTCCCTCGCCGCGAACGGCGATGGGCATAGCCTTGCGAAAATCGCGCGGGAAAACTGTCGATGAATTTCCCATAAGTGGAGTCTGGAAGATTGTAGCAGCGCCCAAAGCGAAAAATAAAAATCCGTGTGTTACGCTTGCGCGCTTTCAACTAGCACAGGCTTACCCTGAGGCGGCAAGCCGCCGCCGAAGGGTCTGTGCCAAACATTTGCCGCAGCAAACAGAATCAACGAGCCAGAAGAGACCCGCACCGCAAGATGTTTTTTTGCAACACGCAACACGCAGCACGCACCATCCAGCTCGTCAGGAGTAAGCGTGGGACAACGCCAACCCAACACCCTGATCCGCACCATCGGCCGCTGGAGTTTCACCGCGCTAGTGATCAATTCCATCATTGGCAGCGGCATTTTTGGACTCCCATCCGTAGTCTCCGGCCGCTTGGGCCGCATGGCCCCGTTCGCCTACCTCATCGCGGGCGTCGGTATGGCCATCATCGCCGGATGTTTAAGCGAAGTCGCTTCGCAGTTCCATGAAACTGGCGGACCGTATCTGTACGCCCGCGAAACCCTGGGCCGTTTCTGGGGAATTCAGATCGCCTGGATGACCTGGCTATCCAGGATTGCCGCTGGTTCCGGCACCGCCAATCTGTTCACCACTTATCTGAGCCAGATCTTTCCCCGCGCCACGCAGCCGGCCTACCGTTTGGTCATCTTGACTCTCCTGGTCGGCGTCCTCGCCGTCGTCAACTATGTCGGCGTGAAATCCGGCGCCCGCGTCAGCGATTTCTTTACTGCCACCAAAATCCTGCTTTTGGCAATTTTCACTGGCGCGGGCCTTTGGTGGATAGCAATACATGGCGCCGTCGCACCAGCTCCGTTGCCCCACGCTATCAACACCAACGACTGGCTCGAAGCCGTGCTGGTTCTGGTCTACGCCTACGGTGGATTCGAAGCCGTCCTGCTCGCCACCGGCGAAATGCGCGATCCTCGCCGCGACGCCCCCGTAGCCCTGCTCATTGGGATCGCCAGCGTTGCCGTGATCTACACGCTCGTACAAGTAGTGGTCGGCAGCACCCTGCCCGACGCGGCGGCTACGCAGCGCCCGCTCGCGGACTCCGCCGGACGCATCCTGGGCCAGGGCGCCGCCGTGGCCATTGCCGCAGGCGCGCTCCTTTCGATCTACGGCTATCTAAGCGCGAACATGCTGCACACACCTCGCCTCACCTTCGCGCTAGCCGAGCGCGGCGACTTCCCCCGAATCTTCGCCAGCATTCACAGGCGATTTCACACCCCGCACGTTTCCATTTTGTTGTACATCGCTCTGTTGCTGGCCTTTACGCTGGCGGGCAATTTCCGCTGGAATATAACCCTGTCTGCCATCGTGCGCCTGTTCACCTACAGCTCCATCGCGATAGCTCTCTTGGTTTTGCGGAAGCGCAGCCCGGACGCCAGCGCCTTTCGCCTGCCCGCAGGCAAGCCGCTTGCGATCGCCGCGATTCTATTCTGCGTTATATTGCTCGTACGCACGCCACTGAGCAATTCCACGGCGGTCCTCGTCACCTCCGTACTCGCCACCATCAACTGGGTCATCGTCCGCAAAACTCCAACCCAGACCAATTTGGAACCAACTCCGTGACCGACAACCTGAACCCGTAGGGGAAGGGCTCGCCTCACCCGGTGTACGCTCAACTAGACAATGAATCCATTGCGCATCACTCGATCCCCAAACCCTGAAACTTAAGCGGAGGCCAAATCAACGTCAGAAACCGAAACATCATGAGCTCACACCCATGACCATGAAACGTTCCGGGTCCTCCTGGATGCCCGCACCCGACTACGGCAAATCTCTGGCGAAATTCTCCGTCAATCTTCTCGTCCGAGACATCCAGGTCTCCCTCCCCTTCTACCGCGACGTCCTCGGCGCCACGGTGCGCTATGCCGACGCGGACTTCGCAGCCCTCAACTTAGCCGGTGCGGAATTCATGCTCCACGCCGACCACACCTACGATCGCCATCCTTTATATGCACGCCTCCGCGGTTCAAACCCAGGCCTGCGAGGCGTCGGAGCGGAGCTACGCGTGATGGGCGTCGATCCCGACGCCGTGCAAGCGCGCGCGGAAGCCGCAGGTGCCACCATCGTGCAACCCGTAGCCGACTTCCCCCACGGCTGGCGCGACATCATCGTAGCCGACCCCGACGGCTACACCTGGGCCGTCGGCCTCGCAAAGTAATATCGACAGGAACGGAACCCCGCCGCGACCTTGTGTTGACGTCTCTTGGATTCAGCGCGAAATCGTGACATATTCACCCGTCGGCGGGATCACCGCCAAAGCCCCAGCTATCACGAGAGGACGACCGGACTATGAAGCGGATCGGTTTGCGAAGCGGCTTGGCAGCCGCGGCACTCATGCTGTGCTCGCTCGGCAGCACATTCGCGCAAGACGCGGCAAAGCATCCCATCACCTTTGAAGACCTGATCAAGATGCACCGCGTCGGCGAACCGCAACTCTCCCCGGACGGCAAATGGGCGGCCTACACACTGACCACGCCTGACGTGGACGCGAATCGCAACGCCAGCAATATATGGCTGGTCTCTGCCGAGAGCGGCGCACCCATTCAGCTGACGCAAAGTGGCCATGACTCATCGCCCGTATGGTCGTCCGACGGCAAAACCATCGCCTTTATCTCCTCTCGCGCCGGCGATTCCCAGGTCTACCTCCTCTCCATGGATGGTGGCGAAGCCCACGCATGGACGCATCTTTCCACCGGCGTGGATATGGTCAAGTGGTCGCCCGACGGCAAAACCATCGCTTTCACTTCCTCCGTCTATCCCGACTGCAGGGACGATGCATGCAACAAATTGCGCGACGAGGACAAAGAGAAGAACAAAGTAAAGGCCCACGTCGCCGAGCATCTCCTCTATCGCCACTGGACCCACTGGTCCGAAGGCAAGCGCAGCCACTTGTTCGTGGTTCCGGCGCCCCATGCCCCAGATCAAGCGGATGCCAGTGCTGCTCCCCGGGACCTGACCGAAGGCGCCGACTATGACATACCTCCCGACGAGCGCAGCGGCGCCGAGGACATCAGTTTTTCGCCGGACGGCAAGGAACTTTGCTTCAACGCGGTGACCGACAAGGTGGAAGCCATCAGCACCAACGGCGATTTGTTTCTGGTACCGGTGGCCGGAGGCGCGGCCCCAAAAAAAATCACCACGAATCCCGGCTTCGACGGCAACCCGGTCTATTCGCCCGACGGCAAATACATTGCCTATCACGCGCAACTCACCGCCGGGTACGAGTCCGATCGCTGGCGCGTGATGCTCTACGACCGCCAGAGTGGGAAGAATGAAAACCTTTCAGAAGCATTCGACCGCAGCGCCGACCAGCTCGCGTGGTCCGCGGACAGCAAGAAGATTTTCTTCGTAGCGGAAAACGAAACGCTGCAACCCGTGTATGCAATGGAAGCGCATCCGGGAGGGCAACCGCAGAAGGTCGTCGCGGAAGGATTCAATACCGGCTTGTCGATCAGTGCGGACGGCAAGACACTTGCGTTTGAGCGCACAAGTTTGACCCTGCCGACGGAATTGTTCGCGGCAAAAAGTGATGGTTCCGGTGTGCGTCAGCTGACCCACCACAACGATTCCATTCTGGCCAGCCTGGAGATGAACGCGCCGGAACTTTTCTGGTTTGTCAGCGGCGACGGAACCCGGGTGCAAGCCATGCTCGTTCGCCCGCCAAATTTCGACGCCGACAAGAAGTATCCGCTGCTGGTCCTGCTGCACGGCGGTCCGCAGACCATGTTCTCCAATGCCTGGGGTTACCGCTGGAATCCGCAGGTCTTCTCCGCGTCAGGCTACGTGAGCTTGATGATCAACCGCCGTGGTTCGACCGGATACGGCCAGAAATTCACCGATGAAATCACCAACGATTGGGGCGGCAGAGCTTACTCCGACGTGATGAAAGGCATCGACGCCACCATCGCAAAGTACAAATACGTCGACGGCACAAAAATCGCTGCCGGCGGCGGATCGTACGGCGGTTTCATGGCCGACTGGCTCGCCACGCACACCGGGCGCTTCAAGGCCATCATCAGCCACGCAGGTATCTATGACAAACCCGCCATGTATGCTACCGAAGAACTCTGGTTTGAAGAGCACGACATGCAGGGGACGCCGTGGTCGGCTCCCGAAAACTATAAAAAGTGGTCGCCCTCCACGTACGCCGCAGAACTGGGCAAATACAAAACGCCGACACTCATCGTAGCGGGCGAGCGCGACTATCGCGTCCCCTATACGCAGTCGCTCGAATTCTTCAGCGCCCTGCAGCGCCAGGGCGTCCCCTCCAAACTGGTTATCTTTCCAGACGAAGGACACTGGATCCTGAAACCACAAAACGCCCAGTTCTGGTACAAAACGTTCCTGGATTGGCTGGCGACGTACCTAAAATGATCGCGACCAACAGCACTGGTAGTGCCGGTTTTACCGCAACTCGTAACCGCCCATCGCCGCAGAAACTGTAGCGCAAGGCGGAGTCTGAGGAGCCCTGCGGGTTTTAGTCCCGATCAGGCCGCAAACAATCGTTGGAGCGCTCGACGCAAAAACCGGAACAAGTGAAACAAAAGGAAGCCAGCCAACGCAATCAGCAACACGACGACGACGATCGTTGCGCGAGGATGAACTGTGGCCATCCATGTCAACCAAACAGCAAGAACGTCTTCGCCTAGACTCAGCGTCCAATTGCTGAAAGGCTCAGGGCTGGCGTTTGCCGCGGCCCGAGCGCTGGCTTTGGTTCCATGCGAAGTAAGCGCCACCCCACCCGCCAGCAGCGCGGCGCCCCAGCGCCATTCCGGAGGCACCCCGCCGGCAGCTCCATAGGCAAGCAGCGCGGCAGCAGGCGGACGAATTACGGTATGAATTGCGTCCCAAACGCTATCGACATAAGGAATTTTGTCGGCCAGAAATTCAATCGCGTAAAACGCGATAGCAATGCCTAGCACCCATGGATGAGAGAGAACCTGCAACGACTCCGGCAAGTGAATGACGCCGAAGCGTTGAAGCAAACCAAGAGTAGCGATGGTGGCGTAAAGATTCAGCCCAGAGGAAAATCCAGCGCCAAGTGCTAGGCCGAGAGTTTCGACCGGATTCATTGGTAGGTCATGGCGAAGTCCCGCTTAAAAGCGGCCCTGCGCCATAAGACCCCCTTTCAAACCGTGCATGCCGTTTTCCGGCACACGGCTTAACGATGATCGTCGAGGCGTGGCTTGCGCCGGGTAGCGCACGGTACCCCGCAAACGATGCAGGCCCATTCCGGAAAGCTGTTGGCCGTTAAAAGGGGGGCGCTTCGTGGGGCGCTGTCCGCCACGCCGATACTGCCAGCGACGGAGCCTCTTCACCACGAAGGAATCCATCTGATTGAACTCCCGGTCGGCGTTGCCCGACCGAAAGTAATTCCCCCAGCCGCGAAGCACGGGCGTCAGTGCCGCGATGAGTTGCTTCACCTCTTTCCCGCTTTGCCGCTTGCTGGTGATCTCCCGGACCCGTTCCCGGAGTTTCTTCGTCGCCTTAGGGCTTGGCCACCGCTGCATAAAATGCCAACGTGGGTTTCGCTGGATGCTCCGCTTCTTGCGAATCGTGCATCCTAGGAATACGAAGCTCTCCTTACCCCGTCTTAGGTCCACCAACCGCGTCTTCGCTGGATGCAGTGTTAGTCCGAGCCGGTTCATCACCGGTCCGATCCGCCGGAGCGATTCCCTGGCCGCCGATTCGCTGCGGCACATGGCCACGAAATCATCGGCATACCGGATCAGGATTCCCAGTTGGCCACACCGCGCCGTCCAGACCCGATCCAGTTTGTTCAGGTAAATGTTGGCTAGCAACGGCGAGATCACTCCGCCTTGGGGGGTTCCCGCTAGCGTTTCTCTCACCGTGCCATCCTCCATTGCTCCAGCTTCCAGCCATTGGCGGATTAATTTCACTACCCTGCGATCCGAGATCCGCTCCTTCACCAACTCCATCAAGATCCCTCGCTGGATGTTGTCAAGTAGCCTTGAATGTCCGCATCTACGACAAAGTTGAAGCCCTGGTTGCCCGCTACGCGGATCGCTTCCAGCGCCTCGGTCGCGCTTCTCTTCGGACGGAATCCGTAACTGCTCGGTTGGAAATCCGCTTCGAAGATCGGCTCGATTACCGTCTTTGTCGCCATCTGCACCACTCGATCTCGCACCGTCGGAATCCCCAGCGGCCGCTGCTTCCCATCGGCTTTCGGTATGTATCGTCGCTTCACCGGTGAAGGACGATATCGGCCTGCCCGTAGGGCCGCTTCGATCTCTGCCAGAAATTCTCCCACGCCTCGTTGCTCGATGGCCTGGATGGTTTCGGCATCAACTCCGGCTGCCCCACGATTGCTACGCACTCGCCTCCATGCTTCCCACAGAATGTCATTCCTGTAGATCCGGTCATACAGTGCATGAAAACGCCGTGTCCTACTCTGCTTGGCACACACATATAGCTTGCGTTGGAATTCTCGTACTTTTTCCTTGGGGGGTGTTGGCCGTCTCCGGCATGCCCTCGCCCTTACCTCCTTGCAAGCCCGATCAAAGCAAGGCCCCTTCCCTCCAGCGTGTTGTCTTGCACGCCTTCCCCGGTACTACGGACCTCTCGGACTCCCTCCCGGCTCCGCGCACTTTCAGCCTTCCGACCTTATATGCTCGGCTTTGCCCGACTAGGCTGCCAGGTAGGGTCTCTCCTGTTCCGCGCTATTCTGTCCCAACGTGCCACCGCCTGAGACCCCGGGGAGCTCCAGCATCCGTTCCGGACCAGAGATGCTGTCTATTGCCTTCACCGTGACATGAGCGGCTCGGCTCTCCCTAACACCTTTCGGCTGATACTTTGACGAGGCTATTGCGTTCATTGATTGTTGCGGCCCGCTGGTTTGCTCCCCCTCCTTGTTGAAGGGCTTTCGACACTCCGCTCGGCTCGGTCGGATTTCTCCTCCCGGCTGGAGTCTGCTACCGGGTACTCCGGCGTTTTCCCGGACAGGACTTGCACCTGCGAGACTCACGCGTCTTTTCAGGACACACCATGGCAGTAGTCTAGCACCAAGCGAGACAAGGTCCGCACCGCGAGAGTTTGTGGCTATGGCCCGGGCACGTAGGGGCCAGGTTCCTACAAAGCAGTCGAACCGATCTAGTGCTCACCCACTGCGATGGGGCGCGGCGCGTCTTGAACTAGCTTAGCGCGCCGACGGAGCGGAGATCTTCTTTCATGCCGGCCCAGCTTTGGCGCGAGGATTCTTCGGGGGTGTCGGCGCCACGCCAGTGCGTTTCCAGGCTGACGGCAAAATGGTAGCCGTTGCTCTTGAGCGCGGCGAATTGACCTTTCCAATCGATGATACCGCGGCCTATTGCGGCCCAGTCGTAGCTTTTGCCGTCGGACTTTCTTGTGACGTCTTTGCAGTGACAGTGGCCGATACGGTCCTTTGGCAGAAGCTGGTAGCCATCTGGAAATGGTTTTTCGCCGGCTGCCGCGGCGTTGCCGGGATCCCAGTTGAGCATGAAGTTTTCGGATTTTACGGCGGCTAGAACTTTCGCGGATTCGGCGGCAGTGGCGGTGTTGCAGGCCATTTCGTTCTCGAGGAGCAGAATAATTTTCTGTTTTCCGGCAGCGCCGGCAGCTTCGCGGAGTTTGTCGTTGATCGCCGCGCGATATGGAGCTTGGTCGTCGAGCCGCCAGAAATCGAAAAGGCGCACGCGATCGGTTTGGAATGCTTTGGCCAGCTCCATGCTGCGTTCGAGGACTTCGGGTTGCTGCTCGAAAGTGAAGTCGGCGTTGAACTGGTCGTGTTTGGGGCTGAATTTGGATCGTGGGGCGCCGGGCCAATCAACTTTGAAGAGCGGGCTGGCGATATCCGTGACGCGGAGCTGGTATTTCTCCAGGATGCGGCGGGCTTCTGCGATTTCGTTGGCGTCGAGCTTCAGCAGGTTCTTGTTCCACATACCGCGGAGTTCGATCCACTCCATGTCAAATTCTTTGGAAGCGACTGCGCAGGCGTGGCCGAAATCCTGGGAGATTTCGTCGTTGATGACGGCGATGCGGAACGGTGATTTCATATCGTCACGCCCAGTTTCTCTTCGAGATATTTTTTGCTGATTGCGGCGCACTGTTTCGGCGTCCGAGATTTGTCGGGAACCTCGTCAAGTTCCACGATCGCCCAGCCGCGGAAATTCACTTTATGCAGCGCTTTGAAGATGGCGGGTAGATCGACCTGGCCGCGCCCGAGTTCGACGAAACGATAGGACTTTCGCGGTTCGCTGCTGCCGGTCAGCTTCTCGACATCCTTGATGTGGAGGAACAGCAAGCGGTCGGAATATTTCTCGATGCATGTGACGGGATCGCCGCCGCCCTGGAAATAGTGCGCGACGTCGAGTTCTAGTTTCGCATAACGCGGATCGGTGGCTTCGAGGATCTGATCGACCTCTTCGGGGCGCTCACCGAGCGAGCCCATGTGATTGTGGTAGCCGACAGGAATTCCGAAATCGGCGGTCCGCTTTCCGAGTTCCGTGAGCAACTGACCCAGACGTTTGTAATCCGCGGAGGTGATGGCGCGATCCTTGGGACGGTCGTCGGTAACTTGCAGGTACCGTCCGCCGGCATCGTGCAAAAACTTAGCGTGGGCAACGTGCTTGGTGATTTCGTCGGCCTCGACACCATCGATGCGAATACCGCCGCTGGAAAGGGCGACGAAGTCAAGTTGGTGTTTCGCGAGGAGCTCGCGAAGAGGTTGCGGCCTGCCAAATTCTTCGATGGCGTTTGACCGGATTTGAATGCCGTGGAATCCCAGGGCGGATATGTCGTCGATGGCTTGGCGGTCGTTGCCTCCCCAAGTGATGGCGGCGTAGCCGTAGCGAATCTCGCTCGGGCCCGGCGGAATCGGCGTATCGAAGTATGAGAGATCGACGGGCGGATACAAAAGCCCGCGGGCACGCAGCGCTTCGCCGGGAAGGCAGGAGGCGGCGGTCAATGCGGCCATCCCGGCGAGGAATTCGCGGCGCTGGATTCGAGTGTTCATGCGGTGGTTCCTCCTGTGGCTTGCATGGAATTCGAGTCGGAAGCCGAAAAAACAGATCCCTCACCCCGCACAAATCGCGGGGTTCGGGATAACAACTTTGCGGCGATCATGCCGAATCGCGTTGCCCTTTCTTCATCGTTTTCTTCCTTCAGTTTTTCCCAAGCCTCCCGTTTTTCGCGGGCGTTCTATTTTTCAATGCTCCGCTTTTCGATTTGGACGCTGGGCGCGGAGCGGCGTAGCCGTCGGGATGGGCGCGAAACCAGTCCCAGGCACTGCGCACAATGTCTTCGAGGCGAGCGTACTGCGGCTGCCAGTGAAGTTCGCGTTTAATTCTTTCGGAGCTGGCTACCAAGATGGCGGGATCGCCGGGGCGCCGCTCGACTTCACGCACGGGTATCGGATGACCGGTGACGCGGCGCGCGATTTCGATCACTTCGCGAACGCTGAAACCCTTTCCATTGCCGAGGTTGTAGATCAACTTGTCTTTTTCACGAAGAGCGTCGAGGACGAGTAGATGCGCGCTGGCGAGATCGCTGAGATGAATGTAGTCCCGGACGCAGGTGCCGTCGGGAGTGGGATAGTCGGTGCCGAAGATGGCAATGGAGTCGCGCTTGCCTAACGCCACTTGCAGGATCAGAGGAATCAGGTGCGATTCAGGGTGGTGGTCTTCGCCCTGGTCGGGCGTCGCGCCGGCGGCATTGAAATACCGGAGGCAAGCGTAGCGCAAGCCGTGGATGCGATGGAACCAGTCGAGCATGTGCTCGACGAGGAGCTTGGATTCGCCGTAGGTGTTGGTCGGGTGGACGGGATCGGATTCCTCGATGGGCGTGCGGTCAGGCGTGCCGAACAGCGCGGCCGTTGAGGAAAAGACGAAGCGGGGAACTTTGTGTGCGAGGACAGCTTCCAGAAGGGTGAGCGTGTTAGCGGTGTTGTTGCGGAAATATTGTTCGGGGAATTTCATGGACTCGCCGGCTTCGATAAACGCGGCGAGGTGCACCACGCCATCGATGCGATGTTGTTTGAAAACGCGGTCGAGGGCGGCGCGGTCGGAGGTATTGCCAACGATCAGCTTGGCTTTGCTGGGGACGGCGGCTTTGTGGCCGTTACTTAGACTGTCGAAGACGATTACTTCGGAGCCTTTTTTCAGGAGCTGGGAGGTGATTACGCTTCCGATGTATCCGGCGCCACCGGTGACTAGGATGCGATCGGGCATTGGGGTACGGTTCCTCAGTGGGACTGGAGTGTCGAGAGCTTGCTCGATTACATCAAGAATTTGGCGTTCGCGCCAGTGAGGAGGTCGGCGGGGTTCGGTTGAGCGCAGACAGGAGTGTCTGTGTTACGTGGCGGTGCGGAGGATCTTGCCTGGGAGGGCGTTTGTGGGTTGGGATTGGTCGATGGCGAGTTGGCCGTTGACGATGACGTAGTCGATGCCCTTGGCGGAGGAGAGGAGTTTGATGGCCGTGTCCTGAATATTTTCTGGTCGAAAAGAACCAGGTCGGCGGCCATGCCTGGGCTGATGCTGCCACAACCGCGCAGCTTCAGTTGGTCGGGGAGAGGGAGGTCATTTCGCGGACCTCTTCAGGGATAAAGCCCATCACACAGCACTGCTTATACTAAAGCTCCGACCCCTAGAAAGGCTACGAGCCTTGGACAAAACGGGGAGAGTGGCTCCGATGCCCGAAAAATCAAGAGCGGCACTGCAACGCTTGCGGACGATGCGAAGAGCCGACAGGATGCCGGCGCAACCGCCGCCCTTTCTCTTGTGAAGAATGTTCAACCTCAGAACTCGAGACGAAACCCGATCTGACCCTCGCGACCTGGCAGATATTGCAGCGTGGCCCCAACCGGTGGAGTTCCACCCTCGAGCGTCTGAACCGCGGCTGCATTGTCGCGGTTGAAGAGGTTGAACATTTCGAACAGCACTTGAGCTTTGACGTGCTCTCCGATATTAAAGCGCTTGCTGACGCGCATATCCATATTGACAAATGCCGGAGCGATTTGGGTATTGCGGCCCAGCATGAAATCCAAGCCGTTGACGAGGCCATCGCCATCGACGTCCACGCCGCCGTTGGCAGGCGATTCGCTGTAGTGGAAGCCGCTTTGAGCGCGGAAGATCCCGGAGATCTCCACTTTCCAGGGCAACTCGTAAATACCGTGGATGAGGAAAGTTTGATTGAGAGCCAAGTCCGACGGACCTTTGTCCAGATTGGCGCCGTTGTAGAACTTGCCGGACACCGGCACGGGGTTTCCATTGCAGGCGATGAAGGAGTGGGTCGCGTTGGTTTGCGAAGGGCAGCCGCTGGAGGGATCGCCGGGGTCGGTGACGACGGGTGGAACGCCGACGAAACTGTCGGTGAGGCCATTGATGGCCAGGAAGTTCACGCCTTCGCCGCTTTGAATTTCCGTGGCGAGAGTCGAATTGATGACGTTGTCGATGGCGTGAGCGTAAGTGTAATTGGCCTGGACGATGAAGTTGTGCGACATGCGTTTCTGGAAGCCGATGGTGAAACCGTCGTAAGTTCCCTGCCCCCAGGGACCGTAGCTTTCGATTTTCTTGGGGCCAGTGCCGGGAACAAGCTCGTTTCCGAAGCCGGGAATACGGGCCTCGAAGGCGAGGTTGGTGGCGCGGACGGTGAGGATGTCGTCGATATTCTTGTGATAGTAGTCGAAGGTGACGACCATGTCGGAGCCAAGCTGGCGCTGTACGCCGACGTGATAGTTATAGGTGCGCGGAACCTTGAATCCGGGGTCCACGGTGATGGGAACCTGGCCGGCGGTGCCGTTGATACCGCCAATCGTGGTGAGATTGCCGAAAGGATCCCACGACCAATAATTCGCGGGCACGGTGAGGGTAGTGTTTGCGCCGGCGAGATTGGCGACGGCGGCATCCGCAGCGGCGAGAAATTGATCGGGCGTGTACCCGCTGAGCGACTGAATGTTGGCCATGTTGACGGCGGTGTTCGCTGGGATGGGCGCGTGTCCCGGAGCGACAACGCCATTTAGATAGTCGATTCCGTAGAGCGTGGAGCCGGTGCCGTTGGGGCAGGTTGCGCCCATGGCCGTCACTTGCGCCTGGGTCAGGATGTTGGCGACGCACACCGTGGGGCGGCCGAGAGTCTGAAAGATGCTCGTGAGCGTCGTCGGATTGCCGTAGAACAAGCGCGGGAAAGACAGCAAGCGTTCGCGCTGGATGTCGGCGCCGCCGAACCCTGGGATGTCGCGCGCAACTC
>Ga0210384_10004841_pt1 | contig 14905 bp, 10 predicted proteins | sample IncBWH2MmetaG_FD_160574 | JGI IMG/M metagenome (GOLD analysis project Ga0210384, IMG submission 160574) | Forest soil microbial communities from Barre Woods Harvard Forest LTER site, Petersham, Massachusetts, United States - Inc-BW-H-2-M | ecosystem: Environmental > Terrestrial > Soil >...
TTCGGTCAGTCTGCGGTCGGCCTCTGCCTCGTTGGCGCCGGGCGGCATAGGAATGATGAGTCTGATAAGTGCACCGTCCGTGCGGTGCCGCGTGACGGCGTCCCAGAACAAATACCACTTCACGGCAAACTCGTTGGTGACGACGCGGCCGCGCTGTTGGAACCAGTAGTACACCAGCTGGCGCTGGTTTCCGAATTCGATCAGCGTGCGGTTGACCCGCAGCGGCCGGCCGTTGATCTGCACGGCCGGTATCTCGCGTTGATCGAAATCGCGCAGCTGCCAGCCGCCGCCCGGCAAGCAGGCGCGCGGCGAATGCACCGCGTCGCCCTTGCGCTGCGAATTGTAATAGGACATGTATAAATTGATTTGGCCGCCGTCGTACTTGACATAATCGGCAAGCAAATAGTCATCGAGTTTGAGTTGATCGAGATAGATGCCCTCGAGGGACTCGCGATGGCCCGTCCACGCACCCAGCCGCATGGGAAAATCATCAAAACTAGCACGGCTCGGAACGATCTCGGCGGGACGAGGAAGTAGGACCGCAACGAAGACGAAGGCCAGCAGCACGCCCGCAGCGGCGAGGAATGTCGGGGGTAACGGTCGCTTGCGCAATGCCGCGCCGCGCGGAGTGGGTGTCGGAAACTCGACGCCGAACAACTGCCTCCAGGTGCCCGCCTCTTGGCCGATTCGATTCAGAAGCACCATCTCCCCGAGCAAAAGGGCGGCACTCAGCATGAACACCATCCAGCCCTGAAATTCGTGCAAGAAGCCTTCGGCCATGCCGATGCCCCAATGCTCCACCATGAGCCCGATCGTGCCGACACGCCAACTGTTCATGACGATGGTTATCGGGACACTCGACAGGAACAGCACGATTCGCTTCCACAGGGCGCCCTTATAGAAATAGGCCATCAAGAAGCCCAGCGTCATCAACGGAAACAAGTACCTCAAACCGTTGCAGGCTTCGGCCACCTCCAGCTTATAGCCGCCCAAGTCGATCACATTGCCCTCGACGAAGACGCTGATGCCGAACAGCCGCATGAACCACACGCCCAATTCCGACGACAGCAACTGCAGTTTCGTCGACAAGTTGTAGAGAAAGAATTGCGGCAGCGGAATCATGAACGCCAGGATCAACATCGGGACCGCAAGCAGCCGAAATGCGCGCCGGCCGGTGAACGACAATACCAGCCCATAGAGCGTCACCAGATACGCGTACTGCACTAACGTGTAGACAGTCGCGAGCTGGCCCAATAGCAACAGGCCGCCTCCGAGCAGCACCAGACCTACACCCAGCCAACTACCTTCGAACGGTATTTGCTCCAGGCGGTCTTTTTGCTGCCAGATCAGGAACGCGGCAACGGGTGGTATCAATACGCAGTAGCTATACTCGGGATCGGTGGTCCACCATGCCCCCAAGAGCCACAATCCATCCCAGAACAGCCAAAGGCTCAGCCCAATGACTGCGGCCGCGAGGAGAATCGGACCCCAAGACAGGCGCCAAACGAAGCCGATTGTGGCACTGCGATCAAGCGAATTCACTGACATCCCATTTTCTCCGACGCCTACCTGAATTGATGCCGCCCTCAGGCGACCGGTATGTCCCGCGTCGAGCAGCCAATGGCGACCGAGCCGGCCCATGTAGATACCGAGGTTGTGTTTCAGGAACGTGACGTTGGCCAGATTCGAAGGACGCCATGGAATGCAACCACCGTGTCACGCAAAGAAAATATTCGCATGGTTAACTTGGCGGCTGCATCGTTAACTTTAGATCGCTGGAGAGTTGATGAATGTTCGATCGGTGACGGTGAATGCTTGGCCGTCTCGATACGAGCTGCTCGATGGCCTGCGCGGTGTTGCAGCCCTCGGCGTGGTGCTGCATCACCTCGGGGTTGTCGAAGATGGCCATTTTGCGGTCATGGTTTTCTTTGTCATCAGCGGCTATTGCATCACGGCGTCGGCGGAGTCGTGCCGACGCGATGGCCTCGGGTTCAGACAATTCATGGTCCGGCGAATCAAGCGCATATATCCGCCCTATTTGTTGGCGATTGCGTTTTTCTCGCTGACTCGCGGGGTCAAGGCGGCCATGGGTGGACAGAACGATTTGCAGCGCCCCGTCCTCGACTGGGTTCAAAATTTGACGTTGACCCAGTGGATTTCCAACGCTTTCCATCCGATATCCTGGCCGAGCGACAATCCGCATCTCTTCGTCACGGCTTTCTGGTCGCTAAATTATGAAGAGCAGTTCTACCTCATCATGGCAATCGCATTGACGATCGCCACCAACAGGCGAATACCGCTGATCGCCCCTGTAGTATTGCTCGCCACCATCGGTTTGGCCTGGAACTTCTCCATTCCGGGCAATTGGATCTGCGGATTTTTTATTGAATACTGGGTGCATTTTGCGCTCGGTGCCTGTCTCTATTTCGCGCTGTGCGTTTTTACCGATTGGCGCAGCCGCTTGGCCTTCGTCGCCGGCGTTCTTCTGCTGGGGTTGGCAAGCGCTGCTCGGCTCATGCCCTGGACGGCAACGACCGCCCAGGATCTGCGCTCGATGGTGGAACTCGCGTTCTTGTCCTTCGCCACCCTTGGACTCTTTTTTCTGCGACCCTTGAGCCCGGTTGTCAGCCGCTCGATGATGTGGCGCCCCATCGCGGCGCTGGGCACGATTTCCTATAGCTTATATCTCATACACCAGTTCAACTTGAATCTGGTCGCGTCGATCGCCCAACGCGTGCTGCCGGGAGGAGTACCGCGCTTCGTGCTGATTATGACGATGGCGGGGCTGCATGTGGGCTTGGCGACTCTGTTCTGGTACGCGTGCGAACGGCCTTTCCTGAGCAAAAAAACCGCCCCGGGCCCAATCATCTCAGGGGCGGTCGATGCTGCGCGAGCGGCCTGCCGATGACGAAATTTGTCCGCCACGAGACACTGTAACGCAACAATGAGCCTGAGAAGCAGCGGCAGTGCGGATTCACATGCCATCCGGTATCGAGCGGACATCGATGGCTTGCGTGCCGTCGCGGTGCTGTCGGTCGTCTTTTTCCACCTCTCGAGGCAGGGACTGCCGGGTGGCTATCTGGGCGTCGACATGTTCTTCGTGCTTTCCGGGTATTTGATCACCGCGATCGTTTGGCGTGAGATGCAAGAAGGACGATTTTCCATTGCCCGCTTCTACGACCGCCGAATTCGCAGGATCATGCCTGCGCTCCTGCTGCTGCTCGTCGTCACCACTCTGGCTTCGCTGGTACTGCTTCTGCCTTCGGACCTGGTGGGATACGGCCGCAGTCTTCTGGCAACTCTCGTCTTCTCCGCCAACATCTATTTCTGGCGCGATACCAACTATTTTTCACCGGCCGCCGAGCAAAAGCCGCTGCTGCACATTTGGTCCCTCGGCGTAGAAGAACAGTTCTACCTGTTTTTCCCGGTGGTCCTATTGTTGGTGGCGCGCTGGTGGCCGCGTCGCACACCGTCCGCGATCACCACGCTCGCCATCGGTTCCCTCGCCGCGAACATTTTTGCGGCATCCGTGGGCGGCAGCGTGCCGGCTTTCTTCCTGCTGCCGACGCGCGCATGGGAGCTTGGAGTAGGAGCGGTTCTCGCGGTGCTGCCCGCCCATATCGCCCCGCGTAGCGCAATCGCAGGCTTGATCGCGTCGATCGGAGCGCTGTCGATCGCCGTCGGAATGATTCACCCGCTGGATTCGTATTGGTACGTTCCGGTAGCGGTGCCGGCAGTCTTCGGAACCGCGCTGCTGATTCTTGCGGGACAGCACGATCGCCCTCTGGTCAATCGAATGCTCGAGCTGCGCCCTGTCGTGTTCGTGGGGCTCATCTCGTATTCGTTGTACCTGTGGCACTGGCCGATCATCGTATTTGGTCAATATTACCTGGTGCGGGACTTCACGCTCCCAGAAATGGCAGCAGCGCTGGGATTGATGACGGCATGCGCAATCGGTACCTGGCGCTTGGTCGAGCGCCCCTTCCGCAGCAAGAAGATGCCGATTGAACGAGTGCGTTTCGCTGCAGGCTTTGGAGTTCTTGGCCTGGCAACGGCGGCGGCCGCGCTGCTCGGTGCCCAGGGGCTGCCGGGTCGGCTGAGCGCCGAAGCGTCGATCATCAACCAAGCGGTTGATACCAACTATCGATGCCCCATACCGGACTACCTGGCCTTCGGCCGGTCACGCGCCTGTGTCATGAATCTACCTTCGCGCAACCCCATGGATGCCGACGTTATCCTGTTGGGAAATTCGCACGCCCAGATGTACGAGCCGGTTTGGGCATCGATTCTGGCCGAACGCGGTGAGACCGGATTGCTCGTTCCGGTGAATGGCTGTCTTCCAACCGTGCAGGCCAACGTCAACCGCGAATGCATCGATATCGCCGAGAGGAATCTTGCGGAAATCGCGAATCTCGCGCGTGCTCGCACCGTGATCGTCGGGATGAATTGGTGGCACGGCGCGAGCGATTTGGTTGTTCCAAGCGGCCGAACGATTGACAACACGGACGACCGGGCGCTCGTGAGCGCGGTGGATGATCTCGTTGACAAGCTGCATCATGACGGCAAACAAGTGGTGCTCATAGGTCCCATTGCCGAGCCCGGCTGGAACATCGCCTCAATTCTAAGCCGCGAGATGGCCTTCGGCCATCCTCACGATCGCCCCACCTTTCTGCGCGCCTCCGATTTCGAGCAACGCTTCGGACCCTTGATACGACATTTCGAGGCACGGACTGACATTGACTTCGCGCGCCCCGACAAGGTTCAGTGCCGGACCGATCGCTGCTACTACGTACTCGATGGACGCACGCTGTTTTCCGATGGAAATCACATCGCGACGGCGGAACTGCCGCGGTTCCGCACAGTGTTCGAAGCGGCGCTCCCGCCGCAAACCGTGCAGCAGCGGTAGCTGGGGGGCCTCAGAACGCTTTGTAGACGATGTCAGGGGCAGGCTGATTGAGCATGACAGTCATGACAAAGGCGGCCAGGCCCAATGCGGACGCATACACGACACGCGCGTGGCGCCCAAGAAGCATCGGAGTTTCAGAGGTCCTGATCGAAAGGAGTCCGGCGCGCAAAGCTTCCCACGCTGCCAGAGCCGCCGTCGCGCAAAGCCAGATTGCCAGCCATATGCCGATCCATTCGACGACAGCGATCGCATTGAAGACCTGATCGATCTGCTTCCAGCTGGCCCAGAACCAGAAGAGCGAGAAGGCAAACCAACTGAAGGTCAGCCCGCGGCCAAAGGCAATATAGACAGGGTTGCCCGCCAAACCCTTGTAGCCTTTGCGGCCCATGGCGCGCCCCAGCCCCAGCTGCCAGAGCTTGTTGCTCGCGACCCCTCCGCCTTGGAGAACGCCGAAGACCACGAACTCCGAGGTACGGCCGTGCCAGACTCCCACAAGAAGGACGTGACGAAAAAGCAGAGGATGCCCAGGAAAGGTTGCAGCGAGAGCGACGAGATTCGCCGCATCAGCGCCATCAACAGTGGATTGTAGACGTAGGTCTTGAGCCAGGTTGACAAGGTGATGTGCCAGCGGTTCCAGAAATCCAGGAACGAGGACGCCGAGAAGGGACGATCGAAGTTCTCCGGCATGCGCACACGCATCAGCCGCGCCAATGCAATCACAATATCGATGTAGCCGGAGAAGTTTGCATATAGGAAGAACGGGTAAACGACCGCCAATCTGAAGGCGGCAAAAAGCTTGACCGTCAGCGGCAACGGCTGGGAGATCTGCGCCAGCGCATCTTCCTGAAGCATGTGGAGGAGCATTGCGAGCACGTTCACCTTGAAGAAGCCGAGAACGATGCGCTCTAGCTGCAGGGCGATCACACGCGGCCCCAGCGAGATCGGCTGCTCCGCGAACTGATCCCGGGCGAATTCGTCGTAGCGTTGGATGGGGCCGGAAACGAGGCTCGTAAAGTTCAGCGTGTAGAGCAAGTAGGCGCCGGGTCCGACGTGCCGCTTCTCCTGACTCTCTCCCGTTTCAATCAACAGGTGGAGTACGCGAAAGAAAATATAGGAGAGGCCCAGCGTGAGGTAGGGGAAATGCAGAAAACTGCTTGACGGCAGGAAGGTGTATTTCTTCAGCCAAACATAAGCGAAGAGGACAGCCAAGACGCTCCAGATCAGGGACTTGGACCAGCCGCGCTCCAACAGCACGAGCCCGGCGTAACCCAATGACAGAAACCCGGCCAGCGGGAGGAAGACAAGCGGGCTCTGCGCCAGTAGGGCCAGGAAAACGATGCTGGCCAGCATGAGCACACAAGAGCGCCAAACGCAGGAGCGGCTGAAGTTCGAGACCGATGCGGCGACCAGTCCAAAGACTACAAATTGAAATGAACCTGCGTCCATGCTCATCTTGCCGGCTCCTGCGCGGTCTTCAGCTGTGCCTCAACCCTGAGTGCTGGCACCACGCCGCCGGTGAGCTCCCTGGCCAGGAGCGCAGAAAACATGGCGTGACCTCGTGCATTGGGGTGGCCATCGACCGCGAAGTACCCCTGCTCCGGGTTGGGCACGTCGCGCAGGTCGGGCAGAATATCGATATAGGTTTCGCCATGACTCACGATCACAGAACGCACCTCGGCATCCAGCTTGTAGGGGTCGAAGCCAGCCGGCCACTCGCCCATTGAGATCATGGCCGCCTGAGCGCGATTTGGCAGCATGACGGCGACCAACGGCACGCCCGCGGCGGTGGCCCGCCGCTCGATGTCCGCGGCATAGCCGTCGAATTGTTGCATTCGGTCTTGCCATAGTTTGCTAGGTTCCGCCCTCAGGAACCCCGATTCGTCGTCTCCCCCAATCAGGTAACTCTTTACGTACTGGGTCTGACTCTGAAACAGAAAATGGCGCAGCATGAAGGCGGTTCGGGTGTCGCCAAACGCGTCCGCAACACGCTGCCACAGCTCGTGAGACGCGTCCGGAATCGATTCTGTCGAGTACGCCACCTTTATGCGGGACCAGTTCCTCGCCAGAAAGCTTCCTCGCGATGTCGCTTGATCCGGCAACACGGACGACACTTTCTTGATGTCGAAGGGTGTCAATATCCAGAGAATCAAGTTGGGCCCGGCTGCCAGCACTTCATCGAAGCGCAAATCGACGCTATGCGGGAACCCGCTCTCCATGGCCTCGTTATACAAGTCAATCTCGCGGCCGGTCTGCCGCGAGAGCTCCGCCGGCAAGGTTGCGGCGAAGGTCTTTTCCCTCGCCGCCTCCAATCCCATGGCAAATGAGGAACCAGCCATCACCACTCTGTAGCTACCCGGCGGTTTCGGTCCGCACTCCATGCCCGCGCGGTGTCCACAGCTGTTGAAGCGGTATTCGATCGGGAGCCGGTCTTCGGCAAGCTTTTCCGAGCACACTGAATTCGGGATTGCCCGCACGCCGGTCGACGCATCGTTCAATACCATACAGTCGATCGCTCTCGTCGTCGACCCGCGGAAGATCCTTCGCGCGATCGATTCTGTGGATCCGAGGACGAGAGCGATCGTCAGCAGGCTCAGCCCTGGAAGCAAGATCCAGTCCCGTAAGGGGACCCTCTGCGCCGGTATCATCACGCTTCCATCTGCTCAGCACGCCTCCACAAGGTTGAGCCCACGACTCGCGCCAATCCCCATCTTCCGCGGGCAAGATGGCGCAGCATCTCCACGAACATCGTGCGCTTCGCGGCGGCCATGCGATCCGGAAGAAACCGGCTTACGAAGCGCAGGCGGCTGCGATAGTAATAGCCGGCCGTGAACAACGGCATGATCTTGCTGCTGTTGGCTCCGGATTTATGAAACACCCGGCTTTGCGATGCGAAACCGAGATGAAAATGCTCGAGCCCGCGCATCGCCCAATCGGCCTCCTCGTAATAAAGAAAATAATCCTCCTGCATCAGGCCTATTTCGCGAATGAATGGTGTCGATACCAACATCGAGGCCCCGCACACATAGTCGAGTTCGCGTTCCACTGCTGACTCGTCGGTCGCCACCTCGGATGACGATGAGCCCTCGCCGATGTGCGAGCTAGCCGCGTTAAGGCGATTGACGCGGCCGCCTGCCAATGCATGCACGACGCCTGGATTGTCGTAAAACAACAGAGTCGAGCCGACGATCCCCATTCTTGGCTGCCTTTGCGCCCGTGCCAACAGCTCCGCCAACGCCCCACGTTCGACGACGGTGTCGGGATTCAAGAACCAAAAGTAGTCAAAGTCGTCCAATCCCGCTGCTTTAATTCCCACATTGCAGCCGCCCGCAAATCCCAAATTGCCGCCGGAACGAACCAACGTCACCCGGCAGCCGTTTTCCGCAGCCGGCAAACCTTCATCGCAACGTCCCACCACTCGAATCGGTACGCCGCTGCGCAGAGGTTGATCCGTATAGCGGTCGACGCCGGTGTGTCTGCGCCATTCCGGATGTGCCTCAGGCGCCGAGCACCATTCAGCCATCTGTTCAATTGAACCATCTTGGGAGTGGTTATCCACGATGAAGAGATGAAAATTCCGGTGTACTTGGGCCAACACCGAATCGATGCATTCGATGCATTCGCGCCAACCGTTCCAGTTCACGAGCAGGATGGCGACGCGACTTTGGGCTACGGCGGAATCGGACATAGTCGCGGAGTTTACTTTGCCAAAATCAACGAATTGTTACCGATTCGTCAACGCCCAAGCACGTTGAGGGCCATACCCTTCAGTCGAGCTTGCAGTTCCGTCTCCAGGATCTTCCACCCCCAGACTGATGCGGCCGCCACACAGATAATGGCAAATAACCAAACCTCCCCGACTGACCACCAACCAAAGGCGGCACCGACAAAGAACAAAACCACCGACCCCGTGCTCAGGCAGACCGGCCCAAACTCATGCAAAGCGATTTGCGTACCCTTCGCCGTCACTTCGTGCTTCACGAAGTAGAGCGCAGTCATCAGTGTGGCGACGATCTCGCCCGTCAAAATGCCGAACCCAAAACTGATCAGCCCATATCGACCGTAGCCCAGTGCGCCGAGACCGAGACCGAAGGCGGCCCGCGCGATGGACGCACCCAGAACGATGCGAAGGCTGTTGATGCCGTTCAAATGCAGGGCCATCAACGCCCCCGCGTTGGCCGTTACGACGCTGCCGAGCAGCAGGCACAGCAGAGGGCTATCGAGGACTACGGTGTGCCCCGTCCACAGGCCGTACAGGTACGGTATCAAGGGATACGACAACAAGGCGCCCACATTGACCGCGGACCCCACGAGCACCCAAAACGCCTGATTGATGACCACGAGCTTTTGCGTTTCGCCTTTGGCGTGAAGGCGAACTACGTCGGGGAGCAGCGGTGCGCTCAGCACAGTGGTCACCGAGGTCCAAAGGTTGGTCAAAGTACGCACCGTCGTGAAAATGGGCACCGCGACCGGGCCCGCCATCGCAGATACCAGAAGAACACTGCCGTTGGTCGCGCTTTGTTGGATCAAATTGCTGGTGGTAAGGAATAGTGACTGGCCAAGGTCGCTCACGCCGACGCGTATCTTGGCGCCCTTCAACCACGGCGAGAACGCGGGTAGCTTGTGGCGCACATAAAGCGCTGAGGCCACATAACTCACCAGCTGCACCAGGGCAAACAATAGGCTGGTTTGCAGCATGTCCAGTCGAAGCATGGCCGCCGCCATAATTGCGCCGAATTGAGCGACTTGGAATTCCATGGCCCACCAGCCCGCTTGATACATCAACCCGGCCGGAATCAGCAGCCGGTGTACTAATCCGAGATAGGAGCCGGTCAGAACCCAGGAAATCATCAGCGCCAGCAGACCCAGCCTCGCCGTGAGGGGGTCGGTGTGAGCAGAGGGTACGCCCAGGATGGCGGAGACCGGGTCAATAATCAGAGCTGCGGCGGCGAGCGCCAGTTGCATGCAACCAATAATGACGATGCCGGCCACGGCCGAAGAAAGATGTTCGTGTAACGCGGCAGTATTCTTGTGATACAGGTAGTTCAGTTTGTTGCCGACGTATACCGTGTAGCCCCCGTCCAGCGAACGCAGCAGCATGAAAGCCGAAAACAATGCCAGCCAGCTGCCATAGGTTTCCTTGCCCCAGAAGCGAAGGCATATGGGCACCGAAACCAGCTGAAAACCCACGGTCAATATCGTCGATAGTCCGTTGACCAACGATACCCGCGCCGCCCGATGTTCGATCCGCCCGACGTTCATACTACCGATGTCCAATACGGGGTTGTCACTCACCGAGCGTCAGACGTTACGCTGCACGATTCGGTGATCGTGGCGGGCCGCCATCCGACCACGCGTTGCCTTTCAGGACATACGTCCGAATGATGCCGGGGTCGGTTTCATCGGTCGGCGCAATGCCGGGTACTTCTAACAGGAGATCGTACCGCGCCGCCGGAATATTGAATGGAGGCGCGTCAAGAAAAACACCCGATCCGCTACCCACGCGAATATTGTCGCCATGAGGCTTATCCTGGTTGGCCTGCCGCAATCTGCCGGGAGATGGATGATGTTCCGTGATGAAACACCAGCGGAATTTGTCGAGTTTCGGCAACACCGCAGCGATCTGCTCGTTGGATAGGTGCTGCAGGACCTGCCGCACGAAACAAACATCGCCGTCCGGTATCGCGTCTTCTATGATGTTAGCCTGACGGAACGATACATTGTGCCCCCCGAACGTCGCTTGGTTGTGCGCGACCAGGGATTTGACGATGTCGACGCCGATATACTTGCCGCAGAAAGAGGACAGTTGCCGCCCCACCGAATAGTCTCCACACCCCAGATCAATCGCAGTCATGGATGCTGCGCCAATTCGGACAAGTTCGGCAGTCACTGCAGTGACGTACGGTGCGACGATCGAGGTTTCATGTGAGCCGTCTCCCGAACAAAACGTTCCGGGTCGGCCTCCCCAACGGCCGCTCAAATAAATATCGGTGAATACCTGCTCCGTCGTCCATCGTTGATTACGGCGAGCCAATCTCTTCTCTTGATAGCCGTTGTAAATCAATACTAGATTCTTTGGCAGCACCCTGCGCACCGCAGACCTCACAAACCTCATCGTCCATTCTCCTCTCGCAACGCCATCTCCGGTCAGGTCAGAAGGTTGGGGAACAACCGGGCACTGCCGGGTCGATCGGCCGGCACCGGTTCGTGTTCAGCCTTCGTCGGCACGAAAAATCGTGACACTACCGGCACCCGCGCAAAAATTAGATGCAATACGCCGATGCCTAGGAGTGATCGCAGCCAAACGACGTAGCCCGGGCCTACTGCCCCCTCAAAGCCAACGATCAATTGCTTCATGGTTACCACGATAATCAGGAGCCGGGTTACCGTTCTGTATTCCGCCAAATTGAAGCGCGCCCCGACCCAACCGCATATGAAACCGATGAGTCCCATGCCAAAGGCGACGCCGGACCAACCAAAATTCCAATAGAGCTCACCAAGGTTCGAAGGGGATATGAAAATGTCATCACTGTCGGTCATGTGAAATGATTTATTGACAAGTTGCCCTGTCTGCACGTCGGGCTTGCCGGGCCAGACGATTTTTGGCACGAAAGCGGCGAGAATCGGCGTTAGCGTGTGTCCGCGCTCAAACTCCACGCCGTTTCCAGTCTTCTCGACGATGATCTCGGTGACGCCCTTGAGCGAAGATCGTTCGAAGAACGTCATTGCATGGTCCCGACCGCTGTTGACCTTGTCCTTCGCGGCTAGGGTCAATTGCAGGACTTTGCTGAAATTCTCTAGCACCGCGGTGCGCGCAAGACCCCTATCACCGTGGATCGCCGTGCGGTACGCTTGAAAGATTGGGAATACAAGCACCACGAACAGTGCGCCGGCAGCCAACCAGGCTTTCGGAAAACGACCGTCGACCAAGACGCTGGTCAAAATGACCAGAATCCCGCCGAGCATCGCTGTCCCTTTGATGTCAATCACAAAGCCGAGAAGCACCTGCAAGATGACGATGCCGATGAGAATCGCCAGGATCAGCGGATTGCCGAACGACCGCAACGCGTAGGCGAGAAGGAGTATCCCGATCGGCTGCATCATTTGCCCAATGATGTAGGCGGTAGCAGTAAAAGTGCCGACACTGGCAAGACCCTTGCGTACGACATCGGTTGTCGTATCAGGCACGATGTATACGAACCATCGATATGTCGCGTAGGTTCCGATGGCCCACAGGACCAGCCCCACCATCACAATCGTGTGCTGCGGCCAATCCCGCGGGCTGCGGTTAGGACGACGAGCGCCCACTGCGAACACAGCCAACCGATAGCCGAGCGCCAACATGATGCCGCCCAACAACACGATTACCTCGGTCTTGCTCAGCAAGTCGCCGGTGCGTTGAGACGATGCCGGAAGACTGCTTCCCTGGAAAAGACTGCCTATATCGCCTATCCCATAGGAAACGAAATAAACCAGCATGAACAATCCCAGCAGTGCATAGCGACCGTTCAGGCTGTCGATGTCGAGTGCAATCGTGCTGCAGAGCGCAAACAGCAATATCAAGTAAACCAACCGAGGATTGGGAAATCCGCCTATGACATAAGCGACGCCCAGAAGCAAGGCGAACGCCACGTTCAGGCCGATATACAGCGAGGTCCTATTGTTGGCGCGGATCAGGGACAAATGCATTTCCTGACCGCATATAGCGGTCGTTGGCCGTGCATAGCTAAGCCCCTTTTGGTTGCAATTTGTTTACACCGATCTTGGGACGCGTTGCGGTGCCGAAGTGAGACCGGCAAGCAGCCTACATTCGTCGTTCAAACCGTCATGGCGTCAAAACCCGACCGACGCACCTTCATGGGCGCGGCGGCTATCTCCTTCGCCGTGACCAAAGACCACACCGTTGTCCCATCGGGCCTTTGTTCGAGGTTTTTGAAGCCAAGCTTATGGTAGTGATCGCGGACCAGCGCATTCTTTTCGGTCGGGTGATAAGTGCCGATGAGCATTTGAACTCCCGATTCACGCGCGTGAAGTATGATCTCCCGCAGCGCCATCTGTTCTACTCGACGGCCGAGTACGCGGCAACTCATCAGCCAGGTATCGATCGCCCAGACGAGGGAACCGTTGGGGCGGCAGATGACCACGGATATCATTCCATTATCACCAAATCTGTCGATAAGGCGGACCTGCAACGTAAAAACATCGGATTCCACCTCCGCGGCGGCTACCTCCGCTTCACTGTAGCGGCGCGTGGTCAAATTGAATTGGTTCGATTTGTTGATCAATTGAGCTATGCGCGCGCGGCCCGTGCGATCGAACGGAGCAAACAGAATCTCCATCTCCAGCGATGCGAGATAGGCATCCAAGTCACCGGCTTGATGTTGCAGCGCCACTCGCCGAGCATTCGACTGGTACATGTCGGCCCGGCCGCGGTCCTCGGCCGAGAACGCAATCGACTCGAAATATCCGGCGGCGGCCAAGGTGCGCGCGTACCACGCGGGATCTTCCGGCAATTCCGGAACGGCGACTTGAGGCAGAACCTGACGAACCAGGGCGCGTTCAACAGGGTTGTCGTCCAGGAATACCATCGCATCAAGGCCAAGGGAGAGCTCCTCGGCAATCGCCTTGATGTTAGTCGCCTTGTCGTTCCAATTGGCCTGAAATACCGCGAAATGCTCTTCCTTCAGCAGCATCTCCGGATGCTCGCGAAATGGGGCCCGTGCAACCTCATCCGTGTTCTTGGATGAAACCGCCAGCACGATGCCGCGGCTGCGCAAGGTCAATGCAAGCTGCTGGACGGCGAGATGCGCCTCGCCGGTTGCATCGCCCTGAGCGATTTTGATTCCCTCCAGGCCGTCATCGCCAATCACACCACCCCAAACCGTATTGTCCAGATCGAGGATCAGGCACTTCCGGCTGCGGCCGCGTGACGCGGCGATCAACCGCATCACATGATCTGCGTAGATCGGCAGGCAGGAATCGTCGAAGGGCAGTTTGGCCATATTCCACAGAGCTGGAGAGTGCCATGTGCCAAGGCCCACCGTCGCGGCAAGATGCGCGACGTCGAGAACGAGGTCGTTCGTATCCGCTACGCTGTCCGTGATGGCGTGGTTCAGACGGTCGATCAACCGCGCCTGGGTTCCCGGAACCCTGCGATCGAAGCTCCCGAAAAGGGACTCCGGCGGCGGCGGCACGGTCTGTAGGATCACGACGGCTCCGGAATGCAGACGAATGCTCTCGCGGATCGTGTTGATCTCAGCTACCGCACAATCAACGTCCGCACGCTCCGCGGCCGCATCACCTGCAATGAATTGCAGCGGCAGCCCGCGAAAATCGATCGCCAACAGCACGGCGTCAGGCTTCGCCGCGTTGATGCGGCTCGAAGGATCGAGTGCCTCTTGTGTAATCTGCCCATAGTCGGCGTGGATGCACTCGATCGCCACGCCATATCGAGCTGCCGTGGCCACCAAAACCGGAATGAGAAATTCAAGCGTGCCGTTGCCGATCAAGCCGAGGCGGAACGGCTCGAGGGGAGCTAACATCTGTCCTTCTGCGGTTGCCCGAAGGATTGCCCTGCCGAGCCGGGTCAGCTGGTTCAGGTCCAGCGCATGATTCGCCAATGCGTGTGAAACGGGCCCGACCGCCGGCATCGATCCAAGAGCCTTGCAAGCCGCCGCGAAATCCCGCGGTGGCGGCGGAAGCCACGCGAGCCCCGTATATAAATTGTCCGTCATTTTGCTGCTGTCTTGGCTCGTATCAATTCAGCAAGCTGGCCGACATTGTGAAGGCTGGCAGTTTGCGCGGCGGAGAACCTGATCTTGAAGGATCTCTCGACGGCAAGCATCAGTCTGATATGGCTCAGACTATCCCATTCCGCTACATCCGCCGCTGTGAGCTCCGGGGTTATGACGAGCGTGTCATCGTCAAAAACTTCGTGAAAAATCTGCTTAAGGCCCGCGTAAATCACGTCCATGCGGATGTTCCACTATAGTCGAAATGGGC
>Ga0210384_10004844_pt1 | contig 14900 bp, 11 predicted proteins | sample IncBWH2MmetaG_FD_160574 | JGI IMG/M metagenome (GOLD analysis project Ga0210384, IMG submission 160574) | Forest soil microbial communities from Barre Woods Harvard Forest LTER site, Petersham, Massachusetts, United States - Inc-BW-H-2-M | ecosystem: Environmental > Terrestrial > Soil >...
TTCCAGGCCGCAGAGTCCGCGCATTTTTCATTGCCGACATAACCCAGAATTTCTTCGGTAATGGCCTGGATAACACGTTCGAGCTGCTGCTGATCCACCTGGGGCGCTCCGTCTGTGCGGATTTTTGCGGCGCACCTGCGAATTCGCGCGTGCTAGGCTTTCCGGTGGCGTTGTTCGATAGCGCGGATTTTATCCACGCGACGCTGATGGCGCCCCCCCGCAAACGGCGTCTCGAGCCAAACAGCAACCACTTCTCTAGCGACTTCCGCCGGAATCATGCGCGCGCCGAGCGAAAGAATATTTGCATCATTGTGTTCACGGCTGTTGCGCGCTGTGGCTCTATCATAGCACAGCGCTGCGCGCGCTCCGGGGACCTTGTTCGCAGCGATGGAAGAGCCGATTCCGGCTGTGTCAATGATGATGCCGCGCCAAGCGTCGCCGCGCGCGACGGCATTGGCCACTGCTTCGGCGAGGTCCGGATAATCCACGGCTTCCCGGCTGGATGTGCCCAGGTCCAGCACTTTGTAGCCCCATTGGGCGAGGTAACCGCGCAACTCTTCTTTCAAATCGAAGCCGCCGTGGTCGGCGCCGATGGCGACCACGCGCGAGCCGGTGGGATCGCCTGCTTCGGCGGAGGCTACTTTCGATTCCTCGAAGCGAATAATTATGCCGCGACGCTCGGCTTCCTCACGGGCAAGCTCGGTGACAATCGTACCGCGCGGCACAAGCACCTCGCCGCCAGCGGCGGCAGCCTCAAGATCTCGCAGGGTGAGAACGCTTCGCGCCACGTTTATGCCGGAGGAAGACTAAGAACACAGACGTCTTTCAGATTGCGGTATCGTTCCGCGTAATCGAGCCCGTATCCAACCACAAATTCATTGGGAATCGTGAAACCCACATAGTCCGCTTTCACGGGCTTGAGGCGTCGCGAAGGTTTGTCGAGGAGGGCGGCGACGCGCAATACACGCGGCTTGCGCTGCTGCAGGATGCGCAGCAGGTAGGTCAAGGTGAGTCCTGTATCGAGAATGTCTTCGACGAGAACGACGTTCAAGCCTTCGATGCTGCTATCGAGATCTTTCAGGACGCGAACCTGGCCGGAACTCTGTTTTCCTTTTCCGTAACTCGATACCGCGATGAAGTCGATGGAAGTCTCCAGACTGATTTCGCGCACTAGGTCGGAAAGAAAAATGCACGCGCCTTTCAGAACGCCGATCAGGTGGACGCGTTGGCCTTTGAAATCCTTGGTGATCTGGTGGGCCACTTCATGCACGCGCTTTTTGATGGCCGCGCGCCGAATCAGCACTTTCAGTTTTTCCTGGCCGGACACGGACATGTAGTCTGCACTCCCGCGATGAAGGCGGCTACTCTAACCCACCGGAATCGGGTTGACAAGGAATCCTGCTCGGCCATGGGAGCAGAAATGTCCGAGACTTTTCAACTACTTAGCCGTCCAAGCGGTAGATACGCGTGTTGATTGCGGGGCCGGAGACTTGGAGCAGCATATGTCCTTTGAGCGCTGCCGAGCATCCCTTAGAATAGTGGTCATCAACCAGCGGAGAACAGATTCTTGGCACATATTTGCCATTTAAGCAGCCGGCAGTACGGGTGCTGTCCCTCAATTCGCGTGGCTGGCCTGCGGGTCGTGGCACCGGTGTGTGCGATTGTTTTGGCGCTCCTGGGGATTGGCTGTGGGGGAAAAGAGGCAGCCGGAAATCAGGGAGATCCTCCTGTTGTGGTTAAGACAGTGGTTGTCGAACCCGTTTCAATTCCAGACGCCTCGGAATATCTCGCCACGCTGAAGTCCCGGCATTCGACGGCCTTGAATCCGCAGGTGGAAGGACAGGTGACCCATATCTTCGTGAAGTCCGGGGATCGCGTGAAGGCAGGGGCGCCGCTGATGGAGATCGACCCGTTGAAGCAGCAGGCGACGTTAAGCAGCCAGGAGGCGTCGCGGGCGGCGCAGGAATCAAACGTCCGATTCGCGCAGATTCAATGGGAGCGATCTCAAAAATTGTTCGCCGCAGGCGTGATCAGCAAGCAGGAGTACGACCAGGCAAAGACAAATCTTGATACCGCGCAGCAGCAGCTTAGGTCCCTGGAGCAGCAAGTGCGCGAGCAGCAAGTTCAGCTTCACTACTACAGCGTGGTGGCACCGACCGATGGGATCGTTGGCGATGTCCCGGTTCGTGTGGGTGACCGGGTAGCGGTGACCACGCTTTTGACGACCGTGGACGAGCCGGGAAGTCTGGAACTTTACATCAATATTCCTGTAGAGCGCTCGAAAGACCTGAAGCTGGGGCAGTCGGTTCAGCTCCTGGACACCGCGGGAAACACCGTGGGAGAGAGTCGCCTGGATTTTATTTCTCCTCAGGTAGACAGCGGCACGCAATCAGTGCTTGCGAAGGCGACGATCAGGAACCGGAGCGACGCCTTACGCACCTACCAGTTCGCGCGGGCACGGATTATCTGGGGCATTCACCAGGGTCCAATGGTTCCAGTGCTTTCTGTATCGCGCATCAATGGCCAATTTTTCGTATTTGTCGCCGAGGGGGGCGGTAAAACGGTGGTTGCACACCAGAAAATGGTCCGTCTCGGAGAGTTGATAGGCAATCAGTACGTGGTCCTGGATGGACTGAAGGCCGGCGATCGCGTGGTGGTTGAAGGCTCGCAAAACCTGGTGGACGGCGCCAGTGTCACCGAGACCGCGGAAAATTCCGGGGCTAAACCGACCTCCTGACCGAGTGCCGTGTGCTCGCGTTTCCTTCATTGGATTTAAGAGGCTGAACCAAGAATGTTTGTCGATTTTTTCATTCAGAGGCCGATTTTCGCGACGGTATGCGCGCTGCTGATCATTCTCGCGGGAGCGGTCTGCATCCCGACTCTTCCAGTTGCGCAATTTCCCCGGCTCGCGCCTCCTCAGGTAAGCGTGGGTGCATTCTACAACGGAGCAAATGCGCAGAGTGTCGAGACGTCTGTGACCACACCACTGGAGCAGCAAATCAATGGCGTGGAGGGTATGAAGTATATGACCTCCACTAGCGGCAACGACGGCTCGAGCGGCATCACCGTGACATTTGACATCACGCGAGATGTGGATCTGGCCGCCGTGGACGTCCAGAATCGCGTGAACACCGCGTTAGGGCGGCTTCCGAATGAGGTGAAGACGACCGGGATCACCATCACAAAATCCGCGGCGGGCTGGATTTTTGGCGCGGGAGTTTATTCCGAGCACGGCGAGTATGACAGCCTGTTCCTGAGCAACTATGTCGACCTGTACATTCGCGATTCCATCAAGCGCATTCCCGGCGTGGCCGATGTCGAGATTTTTGGTGAGCGAAAATATTCAATGCGCCTATGGCTTGACCCGGCGCGCATGGCCAGCCGCGGCCTGACTGCGACCGACATACTGAGCGCGCTGCAGGAGCAGAACGTGCAGGTGGCCGCTGGGCAAGTTGGCCAGCCACCCTCAAATTCAGGGCAGATGTTTCAGATCAGCGTGCGGGCCATCGGGCGGCTGGTGGAACCGTCTGAATTTGAAAACATCATTCTAAAGACTGGGGCAGACGGTAACCTGGTGCGCGTGAAAGATGTTGGCCGCGCGGAATTGGGAGCTGAAGATTATGGCTCCAATCTGCGATTCGATGGACATGAGGCGGTAGGATTTGGCATCTCGCAATTGCCCGGGGCCAACGCGCTGGCCGTGGACAAGGCGGCCAAGGTGGAACTGGCGCGGCTTTCCAAGCGCTTTCCTCCCGGCATCAAGTATGCCATCGCGTTTGACAGCACGACTGTGGTCGGCGAGTCCATCAAAGATGTCGTGTACACGTTGATCGAAGCCATCCTGCTGGTGATCCTGGTGATTTTTATTTTTCTGCAGGACTGGCGCAGCACATTTATTCCAGCGATCACCATCCCGGTCTCGCTGATCGGGACCTTTGCATTTGTGAAGCTGCTGGGATTTTCGATCAATACGCTCACGCTTTTCGGCCTCACGCTCGCTACCGGGCTGGTGGTGGACGATGCCATCGTGGTGATCGAAAATGTGCAGCGGCACATCACCGAGGGTCTTTCCGAGCCTCATAATGCCGCGTCCGTGGCCATGAAAGAAGTGGCCGGCGCGGTGGTGGCAACCTCGCTCGTGCTGGTAGCGGTGTTTGTTCCGGTGGCTTTCTTCCCCGGAACTACCGGGATCCTGTTCCGGCAATTCGCCCTTACCATCGCTTGCTCCGTTTCCATCTCCGCCTTCAATGCGCTCACGCTCACGCCGGCTCTTTCCGCCATGTTTCTTGGGCACCGGGGCATTAAGGAAAACCGCTTTTTCGCGGGCTTCAACCGCGGCCTGAAGTCCTTCACGCATGCCTATACCGGGCGATTGCGCGTGATCCTCCGGTATGAAGTAATTTCCGTGATTGTGTTTGCCGCCGGCCTGGGGCTCACATACTGGGTGTATCAGCATGTTCCGAAGGGATTCATCCCCAACGAAGACGCAGGATATTTTATCGTCGCGGTCCAAGCGCCCGAAGGCGGCTCACTCGAATACACCACTAATATCCTCGGCCAGGCCGAAGCGGCAATGAGCAAGATCCCGGAAATTCAGGGAGCATTTTCCGTGGCCGGATTCAGCTTTGGCGGGAGCGCGCCAAACCGGGCGTTGATCTTCGCTTCGTTGAAGGATTACTCGGAACGCCAGGGTGAAGCACATTCGGCAGAGAATGTGATTGACCGCCTTCGCGGGCCACTCGCGGCGATTTCCGGCGCGACCGTGGTTCCCTTTGCGCCGCCCGCTGTAGAAGGACTGGGAGCGTTCGGCGGATTCCAATTCATTCTGGAAGATCTTACCGGGCATCCGTTGCAGGCGCTCGCCACGGTGACACAGAAAGTAGTTCAGCAAGGAAATAGCAGCGCTGCGCTGAGCGGCCTTTTTACCAACTTCAGCGCGAACGATCCGCAGTACGTAGTCAAATTCGATCGTGAGAAAGCCAAGGGCCTGCAGGTGCCGCTCAACCAGATCACCGACGCGCTGCAGGTTTACATGGGCTCGGTGTACGTGAACGATTTCGATTTCAACAACCGTTCTTATCGCGTGTACGTCCAGTCGGACAAGCAATTCCGCTCCCAGCCTCGAGACATCCGTGAATATTACGTGCGCTCGGCGCAGGGCATGATGATTCCGCTCGAGAATCTAGTCACGGTGCAACAGGTTGCTGCGCCTCAAGTGATCAGCCACTACAATCTGTTCCGCTCGGCCGAAATTGACGGTTCGGCGGCGCCGGGGCACAGTTCCGGCGACGGAATCGCGGCAATGGATGCGCTGGCTCAGAAGGCTATGCCTCCGGGCTTCGGCTACGAATGGACGGGGCTCTCGCTGGAAGAAATTCAATCCGGCAGCCAGACCATTCTGCTGTTTGGGCTTGGCATCCTGGTTGTGTACCTCACGCTGGCGGCGCAATACGAGAGTTTTTCGCTGCCATTCATTGTGTTGCTGGCTGTTCCGATGGCCCTGCTCGGCGCGGTGGGGGCGCAGGCACTCCGCGGACAGGAGAATGATGTGTATTGCCAAATCGGCCTGGTGATGCTCATCGGCCTCTCCAGCAAGAATGCAATTCTGATCGTGGAATTTGCGGAGCAGCTCCGTGAAAAAGGCTACTCGATTCTCGACGCCGCCATCGAGTCTGCGCTGATCCGGCTGCGGCCCATTCTAATGACTTCGCTCGCGTTCATTCTCGGTGTGCTGCCCCTGGTGCTCGCGCAGGGCGCTGGGCGAATCAGCCGGCGCTCCGTGGGAACTACGGTGTTCGGCGGGATGATCGCCTCCACTTTCCTCAACCTCATCTTTATTCCCGTGCTTTACGTGCTGGTCAGAAGGCTGCAAACCGGTTGGAAGGAAGAGAAGCCTGCAGCTCAGGCTTCCTCATAGCTCTCTGCGCCCGTTCTCACTATGATTTCTCCTGGATGTGTACATGCGTCGAGGTGAACGCTGATGCCTGAAACGAAATTACCGGAGCCCTGGCTGCGCGGCACACTGACCGAAGTTTCGGCGGTGCAACGGGCGGTGATGCACGCGCTTGTGCTGGCGCAGGAAGATTTAGAAGTTTGGTGCAGCGGGTTCACCGATGCAGAATTGAATGCTCGACCTGCCGGCCTGGCGCCCATTGCGTTTCACCTTCGTCATATCGCGAGGAGCGTCGACCGTTTGCTCACTTACGCGGAAGGCGGTCAGTTGAATAGCGGGCAGATTGCGGCCATGAAAACTGAAATGGATCCTGGCGCGACCTATCAGGATTTGTTTAGCGAATTGGCATCAGCGCTTACACACAGCGCTCAGCAAATTCGAGCGATTGATCCCGGCACCTTAGGAGAGTCGCGCACCGTCGGCAGAAAACAACTTCCCAGCACCGTGGGTGGACTGCTGGTTCATGTAGCCGATCACACACAGAGGCACGTGGGACAAGCCATCACCACGGCAAAAGTCGTCGGAGCGCACGTGAAATAAGAAGAGCCGGGAATTCATTGTTCCCGGCTCGTGAGCTACGCCTCGATTTTGATTGCTCGACCTGAATTGCCGGATGGGATCAGGTTAATCAGCTGCAATCGAACGGCCGGCTTCCTTCGCCGCGTTTCCCGCATGGATCGGTGATTGCTTCGGAACAAACTGTTCTGCCTCAGTGGATCCTGCGAGCGCCGTCGTGGACGATGTTCCGCCGGTGATGGCTTGTTGCAAGCTGTCGAAGTAGCCGGTGCCAACAAATTTCTGGTGCTTCACGGCTTCGTAGCCGAATTCGCGCTCCTGGCGGAATTCCTCTTCCTGCAGACGGCAATAAGCTGTCATGCCGCTCTGATTGTATTCGCGCGCAAGATCAAACATGGAAAGATTAAGCGAGTGGAAACCCGCGAGCGTGATGAACTGGAATTTGTAGCCCATGGCCGCGAGTTCAGACTGGAATCGCGCGATGGTGGCATCGTCGAGGTGTTTCTTCCAGTTGAAGGATGGCGAGCAGTTGTACGCCAGCATTTTGCCGGGAAAGCGCGCGTGAATTCCTTCCGCGAACTGCCGCGCTTCTTCCAGGTCGGGCTTGGCCGTCTCGCACCATAGCAAGTCCGCGTACGGAGCGTATGCGAGGCCGCGCCCAATCGCCGCAGGCAAACCCTTGCGGCAATGGAAGAAGCCTTCTGAGGTACGCTCACCAGTGAGAAATTCGCGGTCACGCGGATCCACGTCGCTGGTGATCAGTGTAGCGCTGTCTGCATCGGTGCGCGCCATGATCAACGTGGGGACGCCCATTACGTCCGCCGCCAGCCGTGCCGCTACCAATTTTTGAATTGCTTCCACGGTGGGCACAAGGACTTTCCCGCCCAGATGGCCGCACTTTTTCGCGGAGGAAAGCTGATCTTCAAAATGGACGCATGCGGCGCCTGCTTCAATCATTCCCTTCATCAATTCAAAGGCGTTCAGATTGCCGCCGAAGCCAGCTTCCGCATCAGCCACCAAAGGCGCAAACCAGTAGGTGCTGTTGTCGCCTTCGGCGTGATGGACTTGATCCGCGCGCATCAGCGCCTGATTGAGACGGCGGCACAGATTCGGCACGCTGTCCGCAGGGTAAAGACTTTGGTCGGGGTAAGTTTCTCCGGCGTTGTTCGCGTCTGCGGCTACTTGCCAGCCGCTCACGTAAATCGCTTGCAGGCCACCCTTCACCTGTTGGACAGCCTGATTGCCGGTAACGGCGCCCAGCGCCCGAACGGAATTCTCGGTGTGCAGCAAGTCCCATAGGCGCTCTGCTCCTAGGCGCGCAAGTGTATGCTCCACATGCACGGAGCCGCGCAATTGCTCGACGTCCTTCGCGCTATAGGGGCGGCTTATTCCCGCCCACCGCAGGTTGGAGCGCCAATCGAGCTCTAACGCGTCGAGTTCGAGGCCTGCTGGCCTGCCATTGCCGTTGTGGTTGCCGTTTCCGTTGCCATTTCCACTGTTCAACATGTCTTCTCCCCATTCACCTGAATCCGAAAATCCACGACGTCCGAACACACCTCTCCCGAAGGATCCTTATCCTGGGAAAATCTAAAGGAGCGGGAATGATTACCGCAGCAGGCTACGCTGCCGGAAGCCCGCGCAGAGTCAACTCCTCGATCAAGTCATACAGCGCCTGGCGATTTCCCACCGACAGCGCGTTAAAGCCGATGCCCACCCCCGCGTCGCCGACTTCACAATTGCGGATCTGGCCGTCAGCTTCGAAGAAGTGGTGGTTCACTGGAATACGCACGTGGACAGGAGTGCCCACTGGAAGGTTCCCACGGCGGACGAAAAGGCCGCCGACACTCAGATTGTTCGACGGATTTTCGACCTGAATTTTCTTCTCGCCGATTTCAAGCTCCACAGGCCGGTCAATCAACATCCTGGGGAATGTCCTTGTGCTGGTGCCTTCCATTGGCTGTCTCCTTGGCGCTCTTCGGTACAACGCGGCAAGTGTGGGGCAGCACGCGCAATCAGTCAAACTGATTGTCCTTATCATCGCGATAGACAAATGTTATCAGTCCTAGTACAGTTGTTCTGTAACTGAGAGGGGCCCATGCAGTTCGACCAGGTCGAAACGTTCCTCGCGGTCGTCACATATGGCGGCTTCCATCGGGCCGCAGAGGCTTTGCACGTCAGCCAGCCTGCAATCAGCGCCCGCATTCGTGCTCTGGAAGACTCGCTGGGCGTTAAGCTTTTCATACGGATCCATGCAAATCTCACACTTTCTAGTGCAGGCAAAGCTCTGCGCCCGCATGCCGAGCAACTTCTGCGCAACGTCGCGCTGGCACGCCAGGCAGTTCACGAATTGCAGCCTTCGGCTCGCGGCGCGCTGAATATTGCGGCGGCTCTTTCCATCTGCACTTATTTTCTACCGGATGTGATGAAGGATTATCAGTCGGCGAACCCGAAGGTAATGGTCAGCTTGAGGTCGGGAACTTCCCTGCAGGTGCTGAAGATGGTCCTGGATGGTGAAGCAGACATCGGCATTGCCCGCTCGCTGAATCATCCGGAAGTTGAAACAATGACCTTGCGTGATGATCCCCTTATTCTGGTCGGCCATCCGGCGCACACGGCTCTGCGCGAGCGTCGCGTGACATTAGAAGAAGTGGAGGCCTGGCCGCTCATTTTTTATGATCGCGGTTCGAGCGATTGGACGCTCACGCAGGGAATGTTCCGGCGCACGGGACTCCTGCCCAACGTGGTTCTCGAAGTCGAGACAATTGAGGCCGCCAAACGGATGGTCGAGCGCAAACTCGGCCTAAGCTTTCTTCCGCAGATAGCCGTTGCACAGGAATTGCGGCAGGGAAAGCTGGCCGCCGTCGAAATCACGAATGCCGAGCCGGTGCAGAGGAACCTGGACGTGATTCATCCTCGCCATCGGCCGCTCGCGCGCGATGCCCAAGCATTCCTTCAGCTTCTTCAGGCCGCTGCGGCCACGCCTGTACCTCACGCGACATCTTCCAGCAAGCGCCGGCGCGCCCATTAGCCTGCGACTTGTGCTCGGGTCGAACTCGGTTGCATCAGAATCCGCCAGGAATATGCTAAATTTCTTTCCGACCGCTGACTGACTTCATGAAAACCTCGACCACTACAGCGCGGAGACTCACAGCAATAATAGTGATTTTCATCAGCACGCCCACCTGGCTCCAATCCTCACAAAGCCCTTCGACGAGCGGCGCTCCCTCCGAATTTACCGTGCCCGCGACGGTGGAGTGGCTCGACACCAATTTCGATCTTCGCGCCGCCGAAAAAATTCGCATCACAGCCAGTGGGACTGTCAAATATCCCGCGGACAAGAAGCACCACGACGGCAGAACTTTTGGTCCTGACGGGCTGGAGCGTTCTTATGAAGACTTGATTCACCAATATGCCGTCACAGATGCGGGGCATGGAGCGCTAATCGCCCGCTTGGGTTCGGCTGAGTATGGGCAGCCTTTCCTCGTCGGTACCGGCAAGGAATTTGAAGCGCCGGTAGCAGGCCGCCTCTTCCTGGGCATTAATCAGAGTTTGAAGAACGCCTCCACGGCCACGGGAAAATTTCGGGTCAAGATCGAGGTGCTCGATCCCGGCCTTACCACAGCTACAGCAGTAACTGCCGGAGGCCCTCCCGACGCAGCGATTCCCTCCATCACTCCCACACTACTTGAAAAAATTCCGCGCCGCGTCAGCGATCCTCAAGGCAATCCAGGCGACATGGTCAACATCCTTCTTATTGGCACAGAGAATGACGTGGTGAAAGTGTTCGCGACGGCTGGATGGGTGCAGGTTGACTCGTCAGTCCAAACCACGGTGGTGAATGCCATCTTTGATTCGCTTGAGAAAAAAGATTATCTGACCATGCCCATGAGCACGCTCTATCTTTTCAAGCGTCAGCAGGATTATGGCTTCGCACATGCCGAGCCAGTGCGTGTCGCTATGTCCCGCAATCATCTGCGCGTTTGGAAGTCACCATATGAAGTGGATGGGCGGCCGGTTTGGTGCATCGCAGCGACTCACGATATAGGATTCGAGCGCGACCAGCGGAACAATGGCGTCACTCACAAGATTGATCCGGCCATCGACGGCGAGCGCGAATACGTGAACGCAACTCTTACCGCCACGGGTCTGGTGAGCGAGCGCAACCACGTCACGCCGTCGAATGCTCTCACCGAAGCAAGAACCGCCACTGGCGGCACCTTCCACTCGGACGGCCGCGTCCTCGTCCTTATTCTGAAAAGTTCAACTCCTGTCGATAAATAGCCGGTGCCTTGTGGTCCGGAGTTGAAAGTGGCTGGTGTAATATTCAGCGCCTGCGTATCTGAAGCAGTTGTCCTCACCTTGTGAACCACAAATCGCTCTGCTATCCTCGCTGGGAGGCGTTGATGGCGCAAACTATTCCTCTGGGTCTGCAAACTCAGACTGCGGAACAATCAGAAAGTGCCTCACGCGCTGCCTCTGTTCCCTGGTTTGTGTGGTCCGGTGTCCTGGCAGTGACCTCGATCGCGTTTGGCTTGTACTGGGACATTTCCTGGCACATGACCATAGGCCGCGACACGTTCTGGACTCCGGCCCATCTCGCCATCCATTTCGGGGGGATCCTTGCCGCTATCACTTGTATAGTGCTGATTTTCTCGACCACTTTTTCCCGCGACGCGGCAGCGCAATCGGCCTCCGTGCGCGTGTGGGGATTTCGCGGACCGCTTGGCGCGTTTCTCACCGCCTGGGGCGGCGTCACCATGGCCACCTCGGCGCCCTTCGACAATTGGTGGCACAACTCTTTTGGCCTCGACGTGGAAATACTCAGCCCACCGCATGTGGTTCTGGGACTGGGGATCTGGGGCGTCGGTGTTGGTTGTTTGCTGTTGCTTCTGGCAAGAAAAAATCGTGCAACAGGGGCGACGGCGCAGAAATTGGATCGCCTTTTTCTTTACTTAGCCAGCCTGCTTGTTTTCCTGCACATGATTCTGATCTCCGAGTACTCGGATGCCAGCTTGATGCACAGCGCGATTTTCTACCGCGCGGTCGCCATCGGCACTCCCACCTTACTGGTTGCATATGGCCGTGCCTCCGGCCATAAATGGGGCGCGACGATTATTGCCGCTATCTACATGACGCTGATGCTCGCGGCCATGTGGATATTTCCGATATTCCCCGCGCATCCAAAGCTCGGCCCTGTGTACACCAACGTCACGCACATGGTCCCCATGGGATTTCCGGTGCTCCTGGTGGTCCCGGCGTTCTTCCTCGACCTGGCTTTGAATCGGTCTGCCGGCCGCAGTAAGTTTTTTCTTTCCATGGTTTCGGGCACCGCATTTTTAGTGGCAATGATGGCCGTGCAATGGCCGTTCGGAAAGTTCCTGATTTCGCCGCCCGCGCGGAATGCTCTCTTCGGTCAAATTTATTTCCCATACCAGATGCCGCCGTCCATGTATCAGTTGGCCTACCAATTCCAATCCTATGAAACCACGCGATCCGCATTCTGGCTCAGCCTGGGCGCAGCCTTGATCGCATCCATCGTATCCGTGCGCGTGGGGCTAGCATTCGGCGACTGGCTCACGCGCATCCGACGCTAGGCGCCGTGGATCGCCGCCTCGCGATTCTCTTCCTGATACTCCTGCTGGGCGCGCCGTGCCTCGCGCACGTTGGCAGTCCGGACGTGTATTTTCAGGGCGATGCGGGCCCCTACCACCTCGCAATTACGATTCGCACGCCCCAGATGATTCCGGGCGTCGCAGAAATCGAGATTCGTTCGAGCGACCCCGGCGTCCACCAGGTAAAATTCGTCCCTCTGTATATCGTGGGTCCCGGCTCGAAATATCCGCCGCCCCCCGACGTTCTGCTGCCTTCGAAAGACGACCCGCAATTTTTCAGTGGCAAACTGTGGCTGATGGCTTCCGGTTCATGGCAAGTGCGGGTCGAAGCAGACGGTGACCGAGGCAGCGGCACGGTGGCCGTTCCGGTGCCGGCATTTGCGCGCAACACCATGCCCATGCAAAAAGGTCTTGGCGCACTGCTTTCAGGCTTGATGATTCTGCTGGTTCTGGCAATTGTCTCAATCTTTGGCGCCGCGCGCCGTGAAGGGCAGCTTGAGCCGGGAATGCCATCCGGCCCGCCGCAGAGACGCGCCGCTCGCCTGGCGATGGCCATTGCTCTCGCATTCGTAATCGGACTTTTGTCGCTGGGCGGCTGGTGGTGGAAAGTTGCAGCCGCCGAGCGGGCCCAGCGAATGATTTACAAGCCGCCGCAACTTCTCGTTTCTCTGCTTCCCGGCGGCAAAATGCTTTTGCGCGTAGGGGATTCTTCGTGGCACAGCCGTCGCACGGAAGCGGTGTCCACCAAGATCATCCCCGATCACCGGCACCTGATGCACCTCTTCCTGATTCGCGTGCCGCAGATGGACCGTTTCTATCATCTGCATCCCGTGGAAGATAAGGGCGGGGTCTTCCTGGATGAATTGCCGCCGGTGTCTGCCGGCCACTATCAGATTTTTGCGGATATTGTCCGCGAATCGGGATTTCCGGACACGCTTGTATCCGAAATGGATATTCCAGAAAACCCCGGGCAGCCGCTTGCCGGGGATGACTCGGCAGTAACTGCACCCGCGCTCTCGCCCAATGCAACGGGCAATCTTGATTTCGCGCTTCCCGACGGCGCGCGCATGATTTGGGAACGCCAACCTGGCCCGCTCCCCACGAATCAGCTACTTTGGTTTCGTTTTCGCGTGCAGGATGCTGCAGGGATTACCGCAATAGATCTAGAACCGTATATGGGCATGGCCGGGCACGCAGAATTTGTGCGCTCGGACCTGAGTGTGTTCGCGCATGTCCATCCTGATGGCACGGCCTCGATGGCTGCGGTGGAATTGGCACAGGCAAGTCTGCCTGGGAATTTGACCCAGCCATTGGGAGCCGCCAGGAATGCCATGCCTGCTATGGAGATGACCGGAAAACGTGAGGGAGCCCCGCTTTCTGTTGTCGCGTTCCCCTACGGGTTTCCGAAGCCCGGCTTGTACCGAATATTTGTGCAGTTGAAACGCGGCGGCCGCGTTGAAACGGGCGTGTTCGACACCTGGGTGAAATAAAGACGCGTGGGAGTCAGGAGATCTGGATGAATAAACTCAGCTTCGGCATCGCCACAGCTTTGCTTTTTACGCTGCCGCTAGGGGCACAATCGCCGGAGGGCGCGGGCGTGAGCCTGGTTTTCGCGCACGCGACGGTGATTGACACGGTGAGCGGGGCGCTGCACCCCGACACATTCGTGATCGTCGCCGGTGACCGCATCGAGCAAGTGGGATCAAAGCACCACGTAAAAGTGCCCAAGGACGGAAAAATAATTGACGCCACCGGAAAGTTCATCATTCCCGGCCTGTGGGACATGCACGTTCACTCATTTTTCGACGATCGCGCGGAATCCGGAAGAGACGTCACCTTGCCGCTGTTCATCGCCAATGGCATCACGGGCGTGCGCGACATGGGGAGCAACCTCGAGCCGGTTCTCCAGGCGCGCAAGGATATCGAGGATAAGAGACTGCTCGGCCCGCACATGATCGTCTCCGGGCCAATGCTCGACGGGCCGAAGTCAGCCTATAAGAGCGCCATCGCGATTGCGACTCCAGAGGACGGGCGCCGCGCCGTGGATATGCTCAAGGCCCGTGGCGTCGATTTCATTAAGATCCAGTCCTACGTCCCGCGCGACGCTTATTTCGCCATCGTGGACGAGTGCAAAAAGCAAAATATCGTCTTTGTCGGTCACGTGCCGGATTCCATTCGCGCGTCCGAGGCAATCAATGCCGGGCAGAAAAGCATGGAACATCTCATTGGGATCTTTGAAGCAAGCTCAACCGCCGAAGACGAATTGCTCACCAGCGCAAAGAGTCCCGGGCGATTTCTTGACACCTACGATCCGGTAAGAGAAGCCGCCATCATCCAATTGATCAAGAGAAACAATACCTGGCAGTGCCCCACTCTCTTTTGGGAACGCGGCCAGTGGCTTGTGGACGTGATAGATCCGAATAAAGATCCCGACCTCAAATACGCCCCGGTTTCCTGGCGAGACCAGGCTTGGCCCAGAGCAACAAAGTTCATTCTCAAGGAAATGGACACAGATCCTCTCCCGGTGCGCGAGAAATTTGTGCAACACGAATTGGATATCGTGAAGAGGTTGAATCAGGCTGGAGTTCCGTTTCTAGCAGGGACCGATTGCCCCGCCGGTGTTGACGTGCTGCCGGGATTCAGCCTGCATCTTGATTTGCAGCGATTCATCGCCGCCGGATTCACGCCGCTGCAGGCGTTGCAGACCGCTACTATCAACCCGGCTACATTCCTCGACCGTCAAAATGATTTCGGCACAGTAGAAAAAGGAAAGATTGCAGACCTCGTATTGCTTGATGCCAACCCACTCGATGACATCC
>Ga0210384_10004845_pt1 | contig 14896 bp, 13 predicted proteins | sample IncBWH2MmetaG_FD_160574 | JGI IMG/M metagenome (GOLD analysis project Ga0210384, IMG submission 160574) | Forest soil microbial communities from Barre Woods Harvard Forest LTER site, Petersham, Massachusetts, United States - Inc-BW-H-2-M | ecosystem: Environmental > Terrestrial > Soil >...
GGTGAAGCCGACGAAATAGCGCACCGCATAGGCCCGCGAGCGCCATTCTTCGCTAGTGTATTTGCCGACCATGGCGTCGTTCACCGTGACCTGGCCGAACGCACCCATGACGATGCCGATCGAGACCAGGATCAGCGGCAGGTTCGACAGCGTTGCGGCGAGGTAGAGGAACGGCGCCAGCATGAAGGACAGCGGCAAGGCTACCGTCTTCAGCGAATGCCGGTCGAGCAGCTTGCCGATGCTATATTGCGTCATCGCGCCGAACACGTAAACGCAGGCCGCGATCACGCCGAGCAGCGCCGGGCTGTTGGTGAAATCGGCGAGCCGCTCCGCAAACAGCTTTGGCAGCGCCACCGTCACCGCGTTGAAGGTGGTCGATATCGCGATCACCACGACCAAAAGCGCTACGACCACCCGCCACATGTCCTGTTTCGCAACCCGCGCCTGCGCCGCCGCCTGCTTCGCACCCTTGCGATCCTCGTGCCCGACGGTCAATGCAAACGCCACACCGATCAGGATCGTGACGATGCCGGGGATGATGAAGGCAAAGCGCCAGCCGAAATATTGGCCGATCACGCCGGTGACCAGCGCCGAAGACGCCACGCCGAGATTGCCCCAGACGCCGTTTAGCCCCATCTCGCGGCCGAGCTTGTCGGCATAGGACACGATCATCGCGGTGCCGACCGGATGATAGATCGAGGCGAAGATACCGATCGACAAAAGCGCCGCGCCAAGCTCGAGCGGTGTCCGGACAAAACCGACGGCGATCATCGAGGCGCCGATGCCGGCAAAGAAGATCACCATCATGTGGCGGCGGCTCCAGCGGTCGCCAAGCCAGCCGGTGAGGAGCGACCCGGCGCCGAAGGCGATGAAGCCGGGCGTCGCGTAAGGCAATAGCTCGGAATAGGCCATGCCGAGCGCCGGCCCCATGATGATGACGGCGGCGGCGAAGATCAGCATCGCATAATGGTCGATGAAGTGCGCGGCGTTGACGAAGCCGATGACACGGCTGGGGCTGTTCATTGACGATTCCCTGAACGATTCCTTGGACGATTCCCGTAATTTTCCGAATTAGGTTATACGTGCTTGTCCTGACGGGATGCCGCCAATGAATATCGCCGAAAAGCCAATCGCCGCGATCCGGGGCAGCCACCGGGCGACCGGCGATGGCGTCCATATGGTGGCGCACAACTACAAGAAAGGCGTCCGCCTCGACACCCACATGCACCGCGAGGCGCAACTGGTCTACGCTGCCCGCGGCACCATGCAGGTGACGACGCCGAAGGGGCGCTGGCTGGTGCCGCCGGATCGCGCGGTCTGGGTCCCTGCCCGTTTCGAACATTCGATCGACGTGCTCGCCGACATCGAGATGCGAACGCTGTATTTCGATCTTGCCTGGCTGAAGCGCGAAGCCCGCAGCGAGAGCCTCACGTCGGAGTTCGTGGTGCGCGTGTCGCCGCTCCTGCATCAGGCGATCTTGGCTTTGTTCGACGGGCGCAACGAGCCGAAGCGCATCGAACTCCTGATCAGGCTTTCGATCCTCGAGTTGCATCACGCCGAGGATTCCACGACCTTCATTCCGCTGCCGCACGAAGTGCGCTGCCGCCGCGCCGCCGACATCGTGCTCGGCGATCCTACCGCCGCACACGAGATCGAGGCGCTGGCGCAAGCGGTCGGCACCTCGGCGCGGACGCTGTCGCGGCTGTTTTCGTCGGAGACGCAATTAAGCTTCAAGAGCTGGTGCCAGCGCGCCCGCATCGCGGCTGCGATCGAGCGGCTGTCGATGGAAGCCGACGTCTCGGTCAAAAACCTTGCCTCCGAGCTCGGCTATGCCAGCGTGCCGGCGTTTTCGCATGCCTTCCGGCAGGTGACCGGCAAGACGCCGACCGAATTTGCGGTGCGGACCGTCAGCACAGCCAAAGCGGAGGTCCGGTAAGCGCCGGCGACGGCATGGCGGCCGTTTTGGCACTTCACGCCCGCTTGATTGTGATCCGCGCCACCTTAAATCCATGTAATAATTCCGCCCGGTTTGGATTCGATCTAGCCCACATGGCCAACGCCTTCTTTACCGATTTGCTTTCGACGATTTCCGAGCGCGGCCGCACCCTATTGCGCCGCGCTGGGCCGCCCGAGGCCAAACAGGATGCCTCCGACCTGATCGAGCTGTGCGAGGCGCTGCTGTCGGGCCGGGGCGAAGCCTCCGGTACGGCAATGGCGCGTGAGGTGCTCGATCGCTACCATGACCTGGATGCGGCCGGTCGGCGCGCGTTCTTCGAGGTGCTGGTGCGCGACTTCGGCCCGGACCGGGAAAAGGTCGCCAAGGCGATCGAGGCCTGGCGCGACCAACCGGGCGACGGCAACGGCGGCCAACTGCATTTTGCTTCCGAACCGCGCCGCCAGGAACTGATCCGCCGCCTCAACCGCGCGCCGCGCGGTACTAGCGAGCTGGTGGCGATGCGCGCCGATCTGCTCACTCTGATGAACGGCCGTCATGATCTTGCCGCGCTCGACCGCGACGTCGTGCATCTGTTGGGCTCATGGTTTAACAGGGGGTTTCTCGTGCTGCGCCGGATCGACTGGTCGACACCCGCCAACATCCTGGAACAGATCATCCGCTATGAAGCCGTGCACGAGATCAGCGACTGGGACGATTTGCGCCGCCGCATCGATCCGGTCGACCGGCGCTGCTACGCCTTCTTCCATCCGGCGCTGGCCGACGAGCCGCTGATCTTCGTCGAGGTGGCACTGACCGAGACGATTCCCGGTGCGATCGCGCCGCTGCTGGCGGTCGACCGGCAGCCGGTCGCAATCGAGCGCGCCCGCACCGCGGTGTTCTATTCGATCTCCAACACCCAGCGGGGCCTTGGCGGAATTTCCTTCGGCAGCTTCCTGATCAAGCAGGTGGTCGAGGAATTGCGCCGCGAATTGCCGAAGCTCGATACGTTCGTGACGTTGTCGCCGGTGCCCGGCTTCGCGCAATGGCTGAAGGGTAGCGACGTCCCCGTCACTGATGAGGATCGCGCCATCCTTAAAGCTTTGGACGAACCGAATTGGTTCGAGGACGCGGAGACGACCGCGCAACTGCGTTCCCTGCTCGAACCGCTGGCGGCGCATTATTTCCTCAAAGCCCGCACCTCGAAGGGCCGGCTGATCGATTCGGTGGCGCGCTTCCATCTCGGCAATGGCGCGCGGCTGGAGCGGATCGACTGGCTCGGCGATCTCTCCCCGAAGGGCCTGCGCGAGTCCTGTGGCATCATGGTCAACTATCTCTATCGCCTTGACGATATCGAGAAGAACCACGAGGCCTACGCCAATGACGGCGAGGTGGTCGCCTCCAGCGCGGTCAAGAAGCTGCTGAAAGGCGAAGGCCGCAGGCTGTTGGACATGCGGCTCTCGTAGGCCGCAAATCTTCAGGTTCGATTGTCAGACAGCCAGAGGACACGATTCTGCATTCTCGCGACGCAATGCGCCCAAGCTGAGCATCAACGCATCCCTCGATAACAGAGCGCAGGGAATGCCGGGTGCCCGCCGCACCCATAGCCTCGCGTGCGAAAGTGATAAACCACACGAGTTAGTCACCACAGGTTCACCGGAAATACCCAGCATTCCCTGCGCGACGGTTTTAACGGCTTATTTCGTGCTCTCCCCGGTGACCGGGCTCTTTTGCCACCGTCGCTTCGCAGACAATCCAGCGAAACTTGACACCAGCGTCGGGGTGTCAGGACCACACGACTTTGCCGTCCGCAAACGACCGCCGCTCGTCTAGCGACACCGCCGCGTCCATCGCATCCCGCTCCACGTTCGTGACGACGCGTACGCCCCTCTTGTTGAGGCGGGACGGCGGGAACATACACAATTTCTGATTTTCCGAAAGCGAAATATTTGCGCGTGGCGAACTGACAGCCCAAACCAGATTGAATCGCCTCAACAAATTTCAATTTGCGCGCACGCGATTTGGCAACGAAAAAGCCCAGCGTCCGAAGCGATCATCAGAAAAATTGAACAGATTTTGCCCGTCGGGCGAATCAGTTGCCGCCATCGATCGCCCGCTCGAAGTGAGCTACGCCGCAAGCGCCTTCATCCCGGCGTCGCTGTTCTCAGCATCTCGCGCGCGATGATGAGTTGCTGGATTTCACTGGTGCCGTCGAAGATGCGAAAGGCCCGCGAATGACGGAACAGTCGTTCGATGACCGCCCCTTTGAGTACGCCAAGACCGCCAAACACTTGCAGCGCCTGATCGATGATTTGGGATGCAGCCTCGCTCGAATAATACTTCGCGATGGCGGCTTCGCGGGCGATGCGACGTTGCGACGTGTCATACAGCCAGGCCGCCCGATAGACCAGAAGGGCGGCCGCATCGACCTGCACCGCCATATTCGCAATCTTGGATTGGATCAGTTGATGTTCGGCAATCGGCTTTCTGAAGGCCGTTCGTTCCAGACTTCTTGCAACGGCCTCCGACATCGCGCGACGTGACATCCCGAGAGTCGCCGCTCCGACCGTCGGCCGGAAAAGCTCGAGCACCGTCTTGGCAATTTCAAGACCTTGGCCCGGTTGGCCGAGAACGCAGTCGGCGGCGACGCGACAATTTTCCAACCGCCAGGTGGCAACGGTATGCGGTGGAAGCACTTCAAGGCGTTGCTCAAGCACGATGCCTTCCGTCTTGCCGTCGACCACGAACGCCGAAATTCCGTCTCGGTCCCCGTCGATGCGGGCAAACACCACATAAACATCCGCCAAGCCGGCGTTCGAGGTCCAGGTCTTTCTCCCATTGAGAACGTAGTGATTGCCATCGAGATAGGCCGTGGTTGCGATTGCGCCGGCGTCGGAACCCGCCTCCGGCTCCGATAGTGCAAACGCGGGCAGAAGCCGGCCGGCACGGTAAGCCGCGGCGTAACTATTTCGCTGCTCGGCGGAGCCGAACAAATGGATCGCCAGGATTCCAAGCCACGGTTCCGACAATGCGACGTCCGCGACAACGGATCCGAACGCAATAATTTCGCGCAACAGGCAGACGGCGCGAAGATCAAGTGCCGGTTGCCCGCCGATACACGGAAGCGTAGCACCGAGCCAGCCATCTACGCCGAGACGCTGGAAGATTTCTCGCGCCGCAGCCCCGTTTCCCCCCTCGTCGCTTTCGAATTCCCCAAGATTTGAGGTCGCCCACGTTGCGAACCGGGCGGCAAATTCGCGATGTCGCGGTTCGAAGAACGGCCAGGCGAGATGATCCTGCTCCAAGTATTTCTCCAAGTATTTTTGCCTTGCGCTAGGCCCGCCCGGAAAGGCGCGCGATCATGTTCTTGGTATAGTGAGCGAGCAGGATCGAAGCCTTGTTTCCCAACACGTCTATTCTTCCGCTGTGCCTGAGCACGAGAAGTCCGACGAGATAGGTGAACAGTGCCGTCGCCTCGATGCCAGTCATCGGCAAGAATGGTTTCCTCGTTGCGCTGCGAACCTGCTCGGCGAAAAGAGCCAGGAGACCATCCAATTGATGCTTTAGAGCCTCATCAAGGCCTTGCCCGAGTTTGTTCGGGCGGCCGCCATTGAACAAATGCAGCGCCAGACTGAGCTCGGCCGGACGGGCGTCGTAGTATTTGTAGATCGCCAGTGTACCGCGACGGATCGCCCTGGCGGGCGTGGACGCGCCGCCCATGGCGTGGTCGGCGTCGCGGACTACCGCCGACAATGATTCACTCAACACGGCTGCGTATATCTCTTCCTTGCCTCGAAAGTGAGGGTAGATGGCGCCGGTCGTACAACCGGCCGCCTGCGCAATCGTGCGGATCGAGGCTCCCTCCAGCCCAACACGCTCAAAGACCAGCCGAGCCGCATCGACGATGAGCCGGCGACGGTAGCTGTCGAGCGCACCCTGGTAGTTTTTGGCGACCGGTGATTGCATTCGATTCGGCGTTGGGTGATAACATCGATTAATATAAATAACATCGTTATTCAACGCAACACCTTTCGATGGACGCCCGATCCCAGCGTTCGAATTTTTCGGAGACGACGATGACCGAGCAAGTCGAGCCCCGCGGCAACGATCCCGTGCTCTCGGCCGCGGATGCAGAGCGGGCAATCGTTCGAAATCTTCCGCCCGTCGATCACCACGGCGAAAGAGTAGAGCATGTCGGGGCGGACTCCATTCGCGTTCGCCTGCCCTACAAGCGCGAATTCATGGGCGCCGAACCGTGGCAGGACGGCAGCGGACGGGTCTTTTCCGGACCGATGCTGATGGGATTTGCAGATACTGCAATGTATTGCTGCGTGATGGCGGCGATGGGCACCGAAGTGATCCCGGTGATGGTGAATTTCAGCGTCACGTTTTTGCGGCCAGCCCAGGCATCCGACCTGATGGCGGAGGCGCGCATTGTCCGCCGCGGGGGCCGGCTGCACTATCTGGAATGTTGGCTAAGGTCAGACGGCGCGTTGGAGCACTGCGCGCACGTCACGTCGACCTATCGCGTTTCAAGGCGAGCGCGCTACTAGATCAGCCCGCGGCAGATATGATTTATGATCTCGGAAATACGCCGAGACCGGCGCGACATCAAAAATTAAAGCTTTACGGGCATATTCAAAGGCGAGATCGCAGAAAATGCGGTCTCGCTTTTTTGACGATCGAAGCATTGCACTTAATTCATATTCTTGGTCGGAGCCAAAATGGCCCAGTTCCCTTGGGTACAGCCAAGGGATCGAAGAAATGAGAGCTCGTCCACATTCTTGGTGCAAAACAGCTCAAGTGAATTCTTTGAGCCAGAAAACCCTGATACTACAGATTCGAAGCGCCGCTTCTTCATCTATCTTCTCACTCGCGCCCAATTCGCACAAACGCTTCGCTACGACTTGTCGCGGCAAGAGTTGAGATTTGATGCATGTTCTTGAGCAGCCTTGTCGGCTGGTCGCCGCGCCGAAGCTCCCGGGACACGTTGAAATCGCCACTCTGCAATCTCGATAGCCAGATCCCGGCTTCGCAGGCCCCGGAATGACGGTGCGTTACGCCGCCAGCGCCTTCATCTCCGCATAGAGATCGGATTTTCCTTCAAACCCGATGCCGGGCAGATCCGGCATGGTGATGTGACCGTTCTCGACGCGGACGCCGTCGGGGAAGCCGCCATAGGGCTGGAACAAATCCGGATAGCTCTCGTTGCCGCCCAGGCCCAGACCAGCCGCGATGTTCAGCGACATCTGATGCCCGCCATGCGGGATGCAGCGCGCCGGCGACCAGCCATGGGTGTGCAGCACCGACAGCGTGCGCTGATACTCGCAGAGCCCGTAGGACAGCGCGCAATCGAATTGCAAGAAGTCGCGGTCGGGCCGCATGCCGCCATATCGAATGAGATTTTTCGCATCCTGATGGCTGAACAGGTTTTCGCCGGTCGCCATCGGTCCCGGATAGAATTCGGCGAGTGCCGCCTGTAGCGCGAAGTCGAGCGGATCGCCCGCCTCCTCGTACCAGAACAACGGATAGTCGCGCAGCATTTTGGCGTACGCAATCGCGGTCTCCAGATCGAAGCGGCCGTTGGCGTCGACCGCGAGCTGCGCCTGATGGCCGATCTCCTTCAGCACCGCCTCGATGCGCGTGCGATCTTCCGCGATTGGCGCGCCGCCGATCTTCATCTTCACGACGTTGTAGCCGCGATCGAGATAGCCGCGCATCTCACCGCGCAGCATCGACAGGTCCTTGCCCGGATAATAATAGCCGCCGGCGGCGTAGACGAACACGCGCGGATTGGCGTTGCGCTTGTGGCGCTCGGCCAGCAGCTGAAACAGCGGCTTCCTCGCGATTTTCGCGACCGCGTCCCACACGGCCATGTCGATGGTGCCGACCGCGACCGAGCGCTCGCCATGACCGCCCGGCTTTTCGTTTCCCATCAAGGTCGACCAGATCTTGTCCGGATCGAGATTGTCGCCGCTCTGGTCGAGCAAGGTCTTTGGATCGGCTTCCAACAGGCGCGGCGCAAAGCGCTCGCGGATCAAACCGCCCTGCCCGTAGCGGCCATTGGAGTTGAAGCCATAGCCGACCACCCGCTTGCCGTCGCGCATGGCGTCGGTGACGACGGCAACCAGGCTCGTCGTCATCTTGGTGAAATCGATATAGGCGTTGCGGATCGGCGAGGAGATCGGCTTTGTGACCTCGCGAACATCGACGATGCGGACGGACATGCGCTTACGCCTTGTCGCGAAAATACGGCTCGACCGGGCCGTGAACCTTGATGGTGAGCGGGTTGCCGTGGCGGTCCTTGGCGTTGCCCGCAGTCACGCGCACCCAGCCCTCGCTGACGCAATATTCCTCGACATTGGTCTTCTCGACGCCCTTGAAGCGGATGCCGACATCGCGCGACAGCACCTCGGCGTTGTAATACGGGCTGTTCGGATCGACCGACAGGCGATCGGGCAATTGGTCGCTCTTGGCTTCATTCATCCTGGTTTCGCTCTTCTCGTTCACAGCAGCGCCTCGATCTCTCGTTTGAGGCTCTCGGGCCGCGCGGTCGGCGCGTGGCGAGCCACCACCTTGCCCGAACGGTCGACCAGGAATTTGGTGAAATTCCATTTGATCGAGGAGCCGAGCAGGCCCGACTTCTCGGCCCGCAGATAATCGTACAGCGGATGCGCCTTGGCCCCGTTGACGTCGATCTTGGCGAACATCGGAAAGGTCACGTCATAATTGCTGGAGCAAAACTGCTCGATCTGTTTGGCGTCGCCGGGTTCCTGGCTGCCGAACTGGTTGCACGGAAATCCGAGCACGGCAAAGCCGCGCGGCGAAAGCTCCCGATGCAGCGCCTCCAGGCCCTTATATTGCGGGGTGAACCCGCAGGCGCTGGCGGTGTTGACGATCAGCAGCACCTTGCCTTCGAACCGCGTCAGCGGCACTTCGTCGCCGGCAAGCGAGGCTGCCGTGAAATCATAGACACGTGCCATGATGTTCTCTCGTTCGGTTCAACTCACGGGGTCGATCGGCGAAGGCGGCGTGCCGCCGGCTTCGATCGCCTCGCCGGCAGCGAGACACAGATCTTCGCGGTAGCGGCCGGAGACGATTTGGACGCCGACCGGAATCCGTCCGACCAATCCCGTGGAGACGGTTAGCCCAGGCAGACCCATGAAGGGAATGGCGATTTGCGTCAATTGCGCGCGCCAGACCCGGGCAAAGGAAGCTTCATCCTTGCGGTCGAGCTGATCCGGAAACGGCAATTCGGCTGATACCGGCATCAGCAGCACCGCGTATTGCTCGAAGAATTCCAGCCATTGTCGCGTCAAGGTCGCGCGGCGGGTCAAGGTCTTGGAGAACGCGGCGGCATCGAACGGAAAAACCTTCGAGCGGTTGCCGCGCAGGCAAGCGAGCGCGCCGGGATCGCCTTCACGCTCGGCCGCTTCCAGCTGCGCGTCATAGCCGTCGCCGAGCCAGAGCCTAGTCTGGTGCTCCGCGGGCTCGCGCAATGGCGGCGTCGTTTCGATCTCCTCCACCGTCCAGCCGGCGCGCTCAAGCCGCTTGCCGGCATTCGCGACGGCGGCTTTCACTTCGGCAACAGTCTCCAGTCCATCGGGATTGAGACAAAGCGCGGCGCGCTTTTGCATCGCCGGTCCTTCCAGCGGCGCCGGCACCCACCAGGGATCGCGAAAATCCTTACCCGACATCGCGGCGAGCGCAATCCTGATATCGCCGATGGTGCGCGCCAGTGGGCCCGATACCGCCGAGATCTGCGGCCCGATGGTGCGCTCCGGCAACCCGGGATTGAAGGCCGCGATGCGCCCGACCGTCGGCCGCAAGCCATGCACGCCGCAGGCATAGGCGGGATAACGGATCGATCCGGCGATGTCGGTGCCATGCGCGATATGGCCGATGCCGGCCGCGACCGCCGCCCCCGCGCCGCCGGACGAGCCGCCTGGCGTGATCGAGGGATCGCGCGGATTTTTGGTATCGCCATGGATCAAGTTGGTGGTGAACCATCGATAGGAAAACGCCGGGCAATTGGTGCGGCCGAGAATGACGGCGCCGGATTTCTTCAAATTGTCGATCACGGGGCTATTAGAGGTCGCGATCGCGTCGCGCTGCAGTTTCAGCCCGTTGGTGGTGGCAAAGCCTACTTGGTCGATATTGACTTTCACCGTCACCGGCACGCCTGCGAGCGCGCCTGCATCCTCGCCCCGCGCGATCGCAGCATCGACGGTATCGGCCTGTTTGTGCACGTCGTCGGGGCGATGATCGACCACGGCGTTGATCTTGGGATTGACAGCATCGAGCCGCGCCAGCGCAGCAGTCGCCGCCTCCCTGGCGGATATTTTCCTCGACCTGATCAGATTGGCTAACTCGGCGGCCGACAGACGCCAGATATCCTGCATGGCTTGCTCCGTTTGACGGCACGTCTTTTAGCGCGCCCGTCACGGCAAGACCATCCGGAACGGGCAGCTAGCGGACCCGGGCGATGTAATAGGCGAGATCGGCGATCTGGTCCGGCGTCACCGAACCCATTACGTCGGCCATGGTGCCATCATAGCCGTGGCGGCTGTTGTCTTTGTACTCGGCCAAGGTTTTCGCGAGATAATCCTCGCGCTGGTTGGCAATGCGCGGGACATTGTCGCCGCCGGAGAAATCCGCCTTGTGGCAGGAATTGCAATGATTCTGCGTTGCGATCGCCTGCGCGCGTTGTATGCGTGCGGGATCACCGGTATCGGCCGGCGGCGCAGGTTTTGGCAATTTGGCGATGAAATCGGAAACGGTGCGCAGATCGTCGTCGCTGAACGGTTTCACCATCTCGTTCATCGGCTCGAAGACGCGCAGCTTCTCGCGAAACATGAAGAGCTGGATCAGCGCGTAGGGCGGCTGTTGGCCGCCAAGCGAGGGAATATTTTCGGTCTCGGACCGTCCGTGCTCGCCATGACAGGCCAGGCACGGCGCGGCGCGCTCTTCGATCGTCTCGGCCCGGACTGATGACGTGAGGAAGGCGAGCGCCAGTGCCGTCATTATTTTTCTCATCTCACGACCCTGGTAACGATTCACGATAGAAATATGACCGATGGTTGCTTCGTCATTGCGAGGAGCAAAGCGACGAAGCAATCCAGACGCTGCTTTGACAAGCGCTGGATTGCTTCGCTTCGCTCCGCAATGACGGTCAGGCCGCCTTACTGCGCAGCGACCTTCGGCTTGCCGTAGCTGATGCGGTAGACGGCGCCGTTATAGTCATCGGAGACCAGCAGCGAACCGTCCTTCATCTGCAGCACATCGACCGGCCGGCCGACATATTTGTTGTCTTCAAGGAAGCCGGTGATCAGCGGCTCGATGGATTTCACCGTGCCGTCCTTGTTCAGTTTAACGACGACGACGTCGCCGCCGAACTTCTTCGACCTGTTCCACGAGCCGTGCCGCGCGACGATGATCGCGTTCTTGTAGCTCTTCGGGAACTGGTTTCCGGTGTAGAACCGCATGCCGAGCGTGCCTGCATGCGGGCCCGTCAGGCCGACCGGTGGCGTAAATTCGCTGCACGAATGGCCCCAACCGAATTCGGAATCCGGGATATTGCCCTGGTAGCAGTATGGCGCCCCGAAATCCTCGCCCAGCTTGGTTACGCGATTGAGCTCATCCTCGGGCACGTCTTCGGACATCCAGTCGCGGCCGTTGTCGGTGAAATAGAGCTGCTTGGTCTCCGGATGCCAGTCGAAGCCGACCGAGTGGCGCACGCCCTTGGCCACCACTTCCGCGCCGCTGCCGTCGAGATTGATGCGGCGAATCTGGCCATGCGCATCATCGTGCAGCACGTTGTTACCGGGTTGGCCGACCTCAATATAGAGCTTGTTGTCGGGGCCGATGGCGATGAACTTCCAGCCGTGCGCTTCGTCCTTGGGCAGGTTGTCGTAGATCACGGTCGGCTTCGGCGGATTGTCCATGACGTCCTCGACCTTGTCGATCTTGGAGACCTTGGACAGCTCGGCGATGTAGAGCGTGCCGTCCTTGAACGCGACGCCGTTCGGCCGATAGAGGCCGGACGCCAAAACCTTGACGGTGCGTTTGCCGTCCTTGTCGACAATGGCCGAGACCTTGTCGAGCAGGCGGCTGCCGACGAACACCGTGCCCTTGTCGCCCAGCGCCATCTCCCGCGCATTCGCGACGCCCGAGGCGTAAACCTCGATGTTGAAGCCGGACGGCACTTTCAGTTTTGCGGTCGGCAGCTTGTCCGCGGCCGCGGGGAGCGGTGGCGGCGCGACCGGCGCAAGCTTCTGGGCCGCTTCATTGTCCGGCCGGCCGATCATCGGCGAGCCCGGCGGAAGCGCGGGCGCTGCGGCAACGGCGGTCGAAGCCGGTGGCGGGGCGGCAGCAGCGGCCGGCGCAGGCGCTGCGGGGGGCGCGGCGGCGGCAGGAGCCGGAGCCGCCATGGGCGGTGGCGCGGCTGGCTCCGGTGCCGCGGCGGGTGCCGGCGCAGCAGCAGGCGGCGGAGCGGCGGCAGGCGATGTCGCGGCCGGCGTATCGCTCGGTTGCTGCGCGGCAGCGCCAAATGTGAATGCACCAAAGAAAGCACCGGCCAGCAACAGACTGCGCGGCGATGAGCCAATCATCATAACGTTCTCCCCTTTGTGGAGGCCATTGTCTCGCGCGCGGGCAAAGGCGGTTGCGGGCGCCGGCGGCCTTCCCGGGCGGAAGTGTCAATATTTTTCTGCCCCGCGCAATCGGAAACATGTGTTGCGCCGGCAGGTCGAACCCCCGGAATAGGAATGGGCGAGAGGTGTTGATACCGCCCGTCAGTGCTTCGTGACCGGCTGATCCGCCATATCGGTCAGCGCCTCGGCGAACGGGAATTCGAGCACGATCTCGCCGTCGTCATTGGTGACCTCGATGACGGCGCCCAGCAAGTCCGGCCGCGCGCCTTCGGTCCTTAGCAGTTCCAGGATCATGGCGCGCGCCACTTGCCATGCGCGATCGAGGTTACGCAATTCGTCTCCCTCGGGATCGTCGATCAGTTCCTCGCCGATCCGGGCATTGAAAAAATATCGCGGCATGACTTTTATCCAGTGGGGCTGAACGCACTAAAAGGGAAGGCATGCCGATTTCACAAGTTCTTTATCTGGACCCGATGCGGCGCGGCCGCACCTTGCCTCGGTCCTCCTGTCCCGTCCGCCGGCTCCTGAAGCCGTTGATAAGCGGCGGTTTTGAGCATTGCGCCCAACGTCCCGCGCAGTCTTTTTGCGATGCAGCAAAAAGGCACGCGGGAACTCGTCGGAAAAAGATTTCACTGGCGAACTTCTCGTTCGGCATTAGTTTGTTGGAGAGGGCGGAATACGTCCGGTCGCAAAAAGGGAGAGCCAAATGGCCTGGAAAGCACCAAGAATCGTCGAAGTGCCGGTCGGCATGGAAATCAACATGTATGCGTGCGCCGCCCGCAAGTAACGGACAGCGAATTCTACGTTTGACGCAGGTGGACTGCCGGGCGTGACACGTTCCCGATGGTGGAGCCGTGTCCGCCGGTGTCCACCTTCCAAGCGTTTTGGCTTTTCAAAACGTTTTGAACTGCAACCTGCAAAACTTCGGACCTCCAGGAGAGACGGATCATGCTTCGCGTCGTCGTCCTGGGCGCGGCGGCAGGTGGCGGCGTTCCGCAATGGAATTGCGGATGTCAGGTGTGCCGGGCGGCACGGGCCGAGCATCCCGAACTCAGAAGCACGCAAGCCTCGATCGCGGTCAGCGCCGACGGCGATCACTGGATCCTGATCAACGCGTCGCCCGATCTGCGCCAGCAACTGATCGCGACGCCGCAGCTCCACCCCAGGCCAGGCCAACTTCGCCATAGCCCGATCGCGGGCGTGATCCTGACCAATGGCGAAGTCGACGCGATCGCAGGCCTGTTGTCGATGCGCGAGGGCTCGCCGTTTACGATTTACGCCCACGCCAAGGTGCTCGCTATCCTTGGGGCCAACAGCATTTTCAACGTGCTGAACGAGAAGAACGTGCGGCGCCAGGCGATCGAAATCGAGGCGGCCTTCGAGCCGAGGCTGGCGGACGGCTCGCCCTCGGGGATAGAAATCCTCCCCTTTGCCGTCTCCGGCAAAGGCGCCTGGTATCTGGAAGGCAGGGCTCATCCGGGCGGCGATGACGGCAGCGGCGACACGATCGGCCTTCGCATCAAGGACAGGGGAAACGGAAAATTCTTCTATTTCGTCGCCGCCTGCGCCGGCGTCACCGATGAGCTCAAAACACGGCTTGCCGGCGCGCCGCTGGTGTTCTTCGATGGCACGGTGTGGCGCGACGATGAGCTGATCGCCGCGGGCCTCGGCAACAAGACCGGACAAGCCATGGGACATATCGCAATGTCGGGAGATCGCGGCGCGATTGCAGCGCTTGATGGCCTCGATATCGGCCGAAAAGTATTTTTGCATATTAACAATTCCAACCCGGCGCTGCTGCGCGGCTCATCCGAGCGCAAGATCGCCGAGCGCGCGGGCTGGCAGATTCCCGCTGACGGGACGGAGATCGTGCTTTGAACGCCGCAACGACGCTGGGAATGACGGCCTATTCGATCGGCAAGGGCGTGCCGCTCAACAATGCCGGCGAATTGGAAGCAGCGCTGCGCCAGATCGGCGCTACGCGCTATCACAACCTGCATCCGTTTCATCGGTTGTTGCATGGCGGCAAGCTGAACAAGGGCCAGGTGCAGGCCTGGGCGCTGAATCGCTACTTTTACCAGAGCACGATCCCGATCAAGGACGCAGTCGTAATCTCGCGCTTTCGCGACCGCGCTATCAGGCGGGAATGGCGGCACAGAATAGAAGACCATGACGGCGATCCCGGCAGCGAGGGCGGCATTGAGCGCTGGCTCAAGCTGACCGAGGGACTAGGGCTCGACAGCGCCTATGTGGAATCGACCGAAGGCATTCTCCCCGCCACGCGCTTTGCGGTGGAGGCCTATGTGCATTT
>Ga0210384_10004847_pt1 | contig 14893 bp, 10 predicted proteins | sample IncBWH2MmetaG_FD_160574 | JGI IMG/M metagenome (GOLD analysis project Ga0210384, IMG submission 160574) | Forest soil microbial communities from Barre Woods Harvard Forest LTER site, Petersham, Massachusetts, United States - Inc-BW-H-2-M | ecosystem: Environmental > Terrestrial > Soil >...
GTCGACGAAGGAAAGGGAAAGAAAGTTCGGATCTTTTGCGAATAATCGTGTGGTCTCTTAAACGCCACGCATAGCCGGATCCCAGACGAACTTATGCAATTGCAGCCCCAGCCGAACGGGCAAGCCGTCCGCCAAGATCCATTCCGCCAGCGTGCGCGGCTCCAGCCCTGGCCACTTTCCTTGCGGATCTTCAAACACCGGCGAAAACAGCACCGCGCGAACCCGCTGTGCCAGTTGGTGCTGCGCGGTGAACTCGCGGGCAAACTCGTAGTCGCGGCGCGTGGAAAGCACAAATTTTACTTCGTCTTTCTCATCCAACGCTTCGAGATTCGCCAGATCAAACGTGTCGGCTTCGCCGGAGTCGGGACACTTCACGTCGGCAATCTTGATCACTTCTTTCGGCAAGCGGCCCACATGCCGTTCGCCACTGGTCTCGATCATCACTGTGTATCCGCCCGCGAGGAGCTTTTCCGCCAGCGGATAGATCTCTTCCTGCAAGAGCGGCTCGCCGCCGGTCAGCTCCACCAGCGGCACAACGGCACTAGAGCCTTGCATGCCTTCGGGCCGGCCGGCGAGTTCATCCACGCGCGCCAAAACCTCATCGACGGCCATTTTCTTTCCGCCGTGGAAAGCGTAGGCCGTATCGCACCAGGTGCAGCGCAGATTGCAGCCGGTCAGCCGCACAAAAATGCACGGCAGCCCCGCGCGCGTGCCTTCTCCCTGAATGGACTTGAATATTTCGGTGATGAACATAACCTGCGGCCTAGACCTGGTGGTCCGAGCCCGCTTTGCGCGGCGTCTTGCGCGCAAGCCAGCAGATGGCGCCAAAGAAAACGGCCATCGCGACGATCAATCGCGGATAGCCGGGCGCGATGCCCATGTGGCGGAACACCAGGATGTAGCCCAGCGCCACCAGCAGCACCGGCACCATGATGATGTAGAAAGATCGATTCATACCGTCATTTTCTGCAAAGTCCTATGCCGCGCATCCAGCGGCATCCGTTTTGGAGTGCGGCGGCTCGGCGCCGCTTTCTCCCAAGTCAGGTCCGCTCAGCCAACGAGCCTTACAAGCTGCGAAAAAAAGATGGGAGGGACGCGCCCTTCCTCCGTCAGGATAAACTAAAGCGCGCCCCTACATTCCGGCACCTGGCCGATACTGCGCGCTGGTGGTATCCGTCTCCCAAACCATGACGTCTGTAATCCGCGCGCCCGGCGGCAAATCTTTCAACTCGCGCGTCACTTCGTCGTAAAAATACTTGGCCATATTTTCCGCCGAGGGATTCACAGTGCGGAAGGCCTCCAGATCATTCATGAACTGGTGGTCCAGCCCGCCGATAATTTCGCGCATCACGTGCTTGAGCTGCGTGAAATCACACAGCAAGCCGATGGAATCGAGTTCCGGCCCTTCCAGGCTCACGCGAACGCGGTAATTGTGGCCGTGCGGGTTCTCGCACTTGCCCCGATAACCCCGTAGGGCGTGCCCGGCCGAAAACGTTTCTTCCACGCTCACTTGAAACATAGCTCGATTGTAGGGACCGACATTCCTGCCCGTCCTCTACGATTCCCTATCTTTCCCCGGCCTCGCGTTAATCGCCTGGTACGTGCGGTGGACGCGGCGGTATCGGCGGGGGCAGTGGATTCCCATCTTTCAGCACAGCACCTCCATCGGAAATGCAGTCGTAGTCCGATTATCGGGCCGAGGCTGACCTGCCGAGAAACCGCGCCACATCGGCTAGTTCCTGCGTGGTTGCATACGGCGGCAGCGATTCCAAGAAAATTTTACCATAGGGCATGCGCTGGATGCGGGTATCCAGCAAGGCCAGAACGCCGCGGTCGGTCTTGGTGCGAATCAGGCGCCCGAAACCCTGCTTCAGCGCCAGCACCGCTTGCGGCACCTGAAATTCCGCGAAAGCATTGCGCCCATCTTCCTGCAAGGCGCTTACCCGCGCGGCCACGATCGGATCGCTGGGCACCGCGAACGGCAAGCGGTCCACGATCACGCAAGAAAGCTGGTCGCCCGGCACATCGACGCCTTGCCAGAAGCTCGAGGTCGCGAACAGCACCGCGCCCGGCGTGTTCTTAAAGCGCTCCAGCAGCAGCGACCGCGGCGCCGTGCCCTGCAAGAGCAGCGGAAAGGCCACGCGGTTTCGCACGCGCTCGAACAAATCGTTCATCTGCGAGTAGCTGGTGAACAGGCAGAACGCGCGCCCCTGGCTCAGCTCCAGCAATTTGACGATTTCGTCGGCCGCCGCAGAGGCAAACCCCGGATTGCGCACGTCCGGCAACGTCCGCGGCATGTACAGCAGCGCCTGCTTGGCCCAGTCGAACTCCGGCGGCAGGGCGCGCTCCTTGGTGTGGTCCAAGCCGAGCCGCTGGCGAATGTACTCGAAGCGTCCGCCGACAGTAAGCGTCGCGGACGTTAGGATCGTCGTGTCGAACTGCTCGAACAGCCGCTCTCGCAGGATCTGGCTGACGTCGATGGGCGTGGCCGCCAGAAAGACGCCTTTGTTCCGGCGCTCGAACCAATAGACGAAATTCCGCTCGTTGGATTCAAACAGAAACGTCAGCTCCTGGCGCAACTCGAAACTCCGGCGCGCGATGCGCAGAAGTTCCTCGGGTTTCTGGGTAAGCGCCGCGAATTCCGTTTCCATGCCTTTCAGAGCGGTCGCCAGCGCGTCGTATGCTTCGCGATGTTCTTCCAAGAACGCTGCGCGCTCATTCCGCGAAAATGGGAAACGCCCATCCCTGGCGGGAAAAGCATCGAAGAAGGTGCGGCTGCGCTCGCGGATGCGCTGCGTGCGGCGCAGCAGTGCGGGGGAGCCAAGATTTACAAGCCGCATCGTAAGATCTGCGTCCCGCGCCAACTCCTCGAACCGGTAGTTGGAAATCTGCCGCCCAAAATAATCGCTGGCCACGTCTTCCATCTCGTGCGCTTCATCGAACACCACCGCGGAGTACTCCGGCAAAATGCTGCCGAAGTCATCCTGCTTGAGGGCCAGATCGGCGAAGAACAAATGATGGTTGACGATAATCAAGTCGGCTTCCTTGGCGCGCTGGTGCATGGCGGTAAGGAAGCATTGATGGAACTCCGGGCATTTCTGGCCGGTGCAGGTATCCCGGCGGGCGTCCAGGCGCGCCCACAAATCGGAATCGTCCGGCAAAAACGTCAACTCCGCGCGGTCGCCGGTTTCCGTCAGCTGGGACCACTCGCGTATTTGCCGGAAGGCGTCGATCTCTTCCATGCCCTTGAGCAGCGGCGTGTCCGCCATCTGATGCACTTTGACACGGCACAGAAAATTCGAGCGCCCTTTCATCACGGCGGCTTTCAGGTCCGGCGCAAAGTGTTTCTGCAGAAACGGAATGTCTTTCTGGTAGAGCTGCTCCTGCAGCGACTTGGTCGCGGTCGAAATGACCACGCGGCGGCCGCTGCAGATCGCCGGCAAAAGGTATGCCAGCGTCTTTCCGGTGCCCGTACCTGCTTCGACCACGGCGTGATGCCGGGTTTCAAAGGCCTCCTGCACTAGCTCGGCCATTTCCAACTGTCCCCGGCGATGCTCGTAGCCGCCGATCATGCATCGTTCCAGGAGTCCGCCCGGGCCGAACACTTCGTGCATGGAAACTTTGCCTTTTACGGTGGGCCCTTGGTCCGCGCGATCTGCCTCCGCTTCGTCCGGGTGCTGCATCCGGTCTACCGTCGGATCATCCCCGAGTGGAACGTACTCTTGCTCCTGCCGGGCAGTGGTACGCCCGGTTGCCCTCGCTTTCGATTCCATTACTGATTTAACAGCGCGCTTTGCCAAACTGAGCACCCTTGCTGGCCCCCTCAAACGACTTGGGGACCCGCATTCAACCGCAGTAAGTCTCGGAATCGTAACGATAACACAGCCGTGCTCTTTCGCCCGGATGGGGAACCGCTTCGCCGACTGGAGAAACTGCGTGTCAATTTGGGAAATCGGGCCCGAAGGCGGTGCGATGGTACTAGCGCGATCCAGCGGTGGTGTGGAGTCGGTTGGCACAGACAGGAGTGTCTGTGCTACCTAGAGCGTTTTCTAAAAGACATTGAGCAGTTGAGCAAGCGTCCGGCGTTTTGGGGTCGCGTCGATGCTACCCGGCGCTAAAGTCGATTCAAGCAATTCTGAGTGTTTTCTCACTGGGCTCAGCGAATTTACTAGCTTGGGGTAGACGATGAATCGCAAACAACTCTCTCTCGCGCTCCTATCACTGGTGATATTTGGTCTCGCATCCTGCAGCGGCCTGCCGCCGGCCAAGACCGGGGGTGGTGGAGGGGGAACCACCGTGCCCCTGACCGTCACCCTGATCGCGGGGACGGAAGCCGACCCGACGGCCTTCACGGTTCTGGCGCTTTCCGGGCAAATCAGCAGCCTGGCGCTGACCCCGACGACCGGCAGCGCCATCGCACTGCCGCTGTCTCCGAGTCCTTATCCAGTTGATTTCAATCGGCTGATCACCGATACCGCCGTTTTGAGCGTCGCCGTGATTCCCGCAAACACCTCTTTCACCTCGATGACGGTGGGGGTTCAGAACATCTCGGTGACCATCGCCAACGGACCGAATGCGATCGGCACTTGCGCGGCCAACGCGGTATGCGAATTCACGCCGGCGCCCTCGACGGCGACCGTCTTGGCTACGTTGTTTCCGGGGAGCTTGACTCCGGGGGCGGACGGAAAGGCCAATATCTACCTCTCGGTGAACGAGCAAACCGATGTGGTGGGCGGCGGCTCCGGGCTCACCGTGAATTTTAATGGCGTCAATACCAACGGCGTCGGTTCCTTCAGCCTGCCGCGAAAAGGCACACCCTCCGGCGTCATCGACCTGGTCCAGGATTTCACGGGCGTGGTTACCGCGGTGTCGGCGAACTCGGTTACCGTGACCAACGGACTGGGCGTCGCCTTGACCGCCGCTCTCAGCAGCACAATTCTCGATGTTCCGCAGACGACCCTGTGCCCCACGCAAACCATAGTGGCCTGCGTGGTCAAAGGCGCGGTGGTCAGTATGGATGCGTCGGTGGCCTCCGGGGGCGCGTTGACGGCCACGGAAATCGATCTATTGGACACCACAGCGGTAGACGCGGTCGAAGGCACCATCTTTTCGCCCACTCCCGGGACCTTTTCCCTGGTGGTTACCGACAAACAGGTGGTCAGCGGAAACACGGCTTTGACCGCTGCCAATATCGGAGATCTTTTCGCCTTAACTCTGGATCCGGCGGCAACCTACGTAGTGGACACCAAGAACCTGACTACCGCGGCGAGTCCTGTGGTCCCCACCAACCTGTTCCAAAGTTCCGCGGACATTCTCAAAGGACAAACTCTAAGGCTGCATGTAACCGCGGCGTCCGGCACGCAAGCGGCCAGCAACCAAGCCTTGACCGCCAACGCCGTACAGTTGCGTTTCAGCCGGGTAGGCCTTACGGCTAACCCTAGTTCGACCACCGTTCTCAGCGTCAATTCCTTTAACCAGCTGTATCAAGTGACGGCCCCCGTCCAGGTTCAAACCTATTCCCCGATGACCAGCTACGACAACGGAATTACCAGCAACAGCGATATCGGAGGGGTGGGCACGTCGAACCAGGTGGCTATTCGTGCGCTGCTCCTGAGATCGACAATTCCTTTCTACGCCACCATGGTTCGCGATCAGTAGATTGACGGCCTCGGCGAAACGCCAACGGCCTCTCGAGGTCAAGAAACCTCAGGGGCTAAAACCCTAAGAATCCATGCACTTTAGCGGCACGACGGAAGTCGTGCACTCCCGAAGAATCGTGCGTGAGGTAAGTTCTAGTTCCGTTTCGCCGGTACTTGATGCTTACGCCGGCTGTACGCCGCCAATGGTGGTGTTCGGCGGCAAGGGCGACGGCGCAACGGGCCCGGACGGAAAGCCGGGGGCAAGGGAGGGCTGCAAACGCCGGTACAGGGCCAAGCTAATCGCGCCCATACCCCAGAACCAGATGCCCAGCCCTACCAGAATTCCCAGCGGGTGAACTTGCTCCAAAGGCGTGTACACCACGCGCACCAGCACGAACCCCAGCGCCATTCTTCCAATCAGCTGCCAGGTGTCCGTGGCTTTGCCGAGAATCCAATTGCCCACCACGGTGCCGACCACGAGTTCCGCGCAATTTAGGATCAAGAACCACAAGGCGAACGCGAGGAGGCCCAGCGGTATGCCCACGACGGTGATACAAGCGATGATCGCGGCGATGGGCACCCCGAAGAAAACCAGAACACCGAGTCCTATGGGAGCGCCAATGCGCTCCGCGGCGTTTACGGTTTCCGTGCCGAAGCTGGGAGCCAACAGGAGCAGTATCATCCCAAGCAGAATGAACGCGGCCGTCCAGATCACCCTCCAAATGTAGTAGTGGCCCTCTTGGTAGCGAGATTTGTGCTCCACCTTGTGAAAATCGACCGGGGAAGCCAGCTTGGCTTGCGAAGAGACCTCCGGTTCTTTATTGCCATCAAAACGCACCGGACCGTCGATTTCCGCGGTGGAGCTGATATCCAGGCTGTCTCCTTTGGCCGTGACCCCGCCCCCCACCTTCCCTGAAATGCCAGTGTGCTCCGAGAAAATAAGCAGGTCGCGCCCCAGGTGGCCATCCAGGCTCAGGCTTTTTACGAAGATAGTCATGCTGCCGCTGATTTTGGCTGCGGAGTCGACGTTTACGCTCTCGTCGAAAGTCAGAACGTTCCTGGTGACCTCTCCACTGATGGTCAGGTTGTTGGTGAAGGCGCGGATATTCCCATCGACTTGGCCGGTGACATGCAGCGATTGCGCGAAAGCGATGACGTCGCCCTTCACGTGCCCGGTGACATTGGCGTCCTCGGAGAAGAGGTACACGTCGCCTTCAACGGTGCCGTTCATGCGCGTGCGATGGCCGAACAAGAACACGTCGCCTTTCACTACTTCGTCTTGCTTCACTTCGACGTAGTCGCCCCGCCGAAAATCCGAGGCCGAGGCCGCAGGCGGTACTGCGAGCGCCGCCGTCGCGCAGAACCCCGCCAGCACCAGGGCCAGCGCCGATCCGCGGCGCACCCTTCGCCGGAAAAACGCAAAGCCGAAGCCTCCGACCGTCAGCATGGCCAGCACCTCCAGCAAAGTGATCATCGGTTTCCATCCTTCCCAGAAGGCGCCTTGAAAAATGAGCAGGCTAAGCAGGTTCGACCCTCCAAAGCCCGCCTTGTCCAGTTGCGTCTGCAACGGCTCGATGTATGTGGTGTACAGCGCATACACGCCGGTGGCCGCCAGGCCGAAAGCTAGTCCCCAGATCCATTGCATCGATTTCCGCGCGCGCTCTTGAAATTGCGCGATGCGTGCCGGCAGCGCCTCTTCTTCCTCGAGCATGGCGCGCGTCAGCAGGCGCGATTCGCGCTCCATGGCGCGCAGCAGCGTCCGGCAGGTGCCGCACTCCTGGGCGTGCGCGGAAACTTCTTGCGCGCGGGCGCGGTCCAGTTGGCGCTCAATGTAAAGCAGGCAGGTCATTTCGTCGAGATGCTCCGTCGACGGATCGGCGGGCCGATTATCGCCCGTTTGACCCGATGATGGATTGTCCGTTCCGTTCACAAGGCTCCTCCCGCGGCCAACGCGCCGGTTTCTCCCAGCGCTTGCCGCAGTTCATGCCGGGCGCGCAGCAGCACCACGCCCACAAAGGCGCGGCGCACTCCCAGCGCATCGGCAATTTCGTCGTAGCTCATATCCGAGTAATAGCGCATGACCAGGGCCATACGTGCTCGGGCCCCCAGCTTGGCCAGCGCCCGGCGTACTTCTTCGCTGGTGCGCTGCTCGATCAGCTTTTCCAGTTGGCTGGGGTCGGGATGCTCCAGGGGCACGTTTTCCAGGTCGCCAGTCTCTTTGTCCTGGCGGCTCTTGCGGCGGCGCAGCAGGTCCCAGCAATGGTTGGCGGCTACCTTATAGAGCCAGGCGGAAAACGAGCGGGTCTGGTCGTATTGGATCAGCTTGTCGCGCAGCTTCATGAAAATTTCCATGGTAGCGTCTTCGGCGTCCTCACGGGTCGGCAGCGCGCGCCGGCAAAACCTGAAAATGGCGGGTGCGAAGTCGCGGTACAGCTCGCCCCAGGCGTCGGCATCCCCTGCCCGTGCCCGTGCGATGGCCTCCATCGGCTCCGTCTTTCCCGGCGCGCTCATCCGATCTGGTCTCGGCGCATCCATAGACTAGTACGCAGCGGGGCACGAAAATATTACACATTGCAAAGCCTGGCCCCGCTGTAGCCAAGCCCTGGGGACTCTGTTCGCCGAGCCCAAACCCACCTTGGCAACCTGGTGCCACTCCCCTACGTGCCAGCACTTTAGCAGAAATGAGGGATAGAACCAGTCTGGAACAGTGGCGGGACGGACCGGCACCTCGCCGGGCCTTCTTGGTCTCTGGGAAGCCGGGAAGAAGGGCTGCCCGCTGTGGTACCCTGCCCAGCCGTGCGGAATCCAATCCTTGTCGCGCCTCCAGGCCAATAATGCACAAGACGCTTCTTCCGATTCAGGCGGTCGCTCGGAAACTCGATATTCCAGAGAAATACTTTGAACCCATAGGGATCTATGGCGGGAAGGTGCGCCTGGAGTTGCTCGCCGACCCGGCTTACAAACGGCGCGGCAAATTGATCCTGGTCACGGCAACGACCCCAACGGCCTCGGGTGAAGGCAAGACCGTCACCGCCATTGGGCTGACGCAGGGGCTTGCGCTGCTCGGGAAGAGAGTGGTCATCACCTCGCGGGAGCCTTCGCTCGGGCCGGTATTCGGGATGAAGGGCGGAGCCGCGGGCGGCGGGCTCTCCAAGATTGAGCCGAGCGCGAAGATCAACCTTCATTTTCATGGAGATTTTCACGCCATTTCTTCGGCGCACAACCTGCTGGCGACGCTTATCGATGCGCATCTTTTTCACGGCAACGATTTAGGGCTCGATCCTGACGGCATTACCTGGCCGCGCACCATGGACATGAACGATCGGGCTCTGCGCCGGATCGCTGTTTCGCTAGAGGGTAAGAAAGAGGGCGCCGGGCGCAAGACCGGGTTTGTGATCACCGCCGCTTCGGAGATCATGGCCATTGTGGCGCTGGCGAAAGACCTGAAGGATCTGCGGCGGCGCCTGGACTCCATTGTGGTTGGGGTAACCGGCGACGGGAAGCCGGTGCGGGCGAGCGATCTGCAAGCTACCGGCGGCATGATGGCGCTGCTCGCGGACGCCATTCTTCCCAATCTCGTGCAGACCACCGACGGTACCCCCGCGTTTGTGCACGCCGGGCCGTTTGGCAATATCGCCCATGGAACCAGCAGCGTGCTCTCGCAGCAGATGGCGCTGCGGCTGGCCGACTACGTGGTGAATGAAGCCGGGTTCGCGGCGGACCTGGGAGGCGAAAAGTACATCGATATCGTGATGCAGCAATCGGGCATAGCGCCCGCGGCGGCGGTTCTGGTGACTACAGTCCAGAGCATTCGGAATCAAGGGGAAGGCGAGCTGGAGCGGGGGTTGCCTAATCTCGGAAGGCACATCGACAACCTCAAAGGGTTTGGCGTGCCGGCGATCGCGGCGATCAACCGCTTCCCGAACGACACGGATGCGGATTTGGAGCGGCTGGCGGATTATTGCGCGGAACATGGAACACCCACTGCGCTGTCGGAGGCCTTTGCCAAGGGCGGGCCGGGAGCAAAGGAACTCGCGGAGAAGGTGGTCGAGCTGATCGTGCAAAATCCCGCTCCGGTGGTGCGGCCTGCGTACAGCCTGGAGGAGCCGCTTGTAGAAAAGATTCAAAAGGTCGCGCGGACGATTTACGGAGCGGGTGATGTTAGCTTCAGCGATCAGGCCAAGGCAAAGCTGCAACAGTTCTCCGAGTGGGGTTACGCGAAACTCCCGGTTTGCATCGCCAAGACTCAGTATTCCTTCACTGACGATCCTAAAATTCTGGGTGCCCCCACGGATTGGACCCTGCGTGTAACCAACGCGTCGCTTTCGGCAGGCGCAGGATTCGTCGTGGTGATTTCCGGCAACATCATGCTCATGCCCGGGCTGCCAAAGCTCTCGCGCGCCTTGTCGATCGACGTAGACGACTCCGGCGAAATCATCGGAGTTTGAGAAGGATCTTCAGTCGAACGACAAGCGTTCCTGCGTCATATTTGCGAACCGCAGGAGGCCGATCCGCACTCCTGCTGCCAATGGCGGCCTGCTCGCATCAAGTTGTGCAACAAACCTTGTCGGAATTGCTCAATCGTCAGATCCGACGCAAGATTACTCGCTGGCACCGCCTTTTGACGATTCTGACGGTTTACGAGTTAGCGTCGAGCAACCTACTAGGTGCTCGTTGGAACGTCTGGGCCACTCGGAAAGACCGTCCCAAGCCTTATTGCAGTCTGCTCGCGATCCAAGCGGCCTTCATTCTATTCGTCGCATACGTCTTTCTGCTGCCTTAACCCTACGCCGACCTCGTCTAGTCACTTCTGCGCATATTGCATAACGGGAATGCGTTGTCCTGTTCTTTGGTCGAGGATGAGGTATTTTCCGGGTGAAGATTGAGCGATCTTTTGGATACGAGCCTTGGCGGTTTCGATGGTTGCTGCGGCTTCGCACCAAAGTACACCGCCCGATTCAATTCTGAAAATGTCGAGAGAAGGAGTCATACACATCCACCTCCCTTTCTGGGATGCCTCTTTGTACCATCCTTGGGTTACCCGGTCTGTCACCTTTGGCACAGTCCGGACCTAACGCCGTTGCTTCCGCATGGACACGATTTTGGAACGCGATCCGAGTGATCGGCTTCACTGACAAAGTTGAGGATGACGATGTCTTTCGGGTCATCACCGCGCACAAACTCATGGTTCGGGCGGCGTGTTCTTCGGAAAATGGAAGGCGGAGGCTGCATTGACCTCGCGTCCCTTCCTTGTGTTTCTCCTGTTGCTGGTGGTGATTGGCATCGGCTGGCTTGCGTGGAGGGACCTCTCCTCACGGCGGCAGGTTCGGGAAGCTCCGGTGGTGACCGTCAGCAAGCAGCCGATCGTTTTGGCGCGCCACACGTTTGACCCTGCCGCGCCGCCGGCCGACATGCCGCCCCTGGCTGCGGGAGAAAGCGCGGAGTGCGATTCCAATTTTTTGTCGAGCGCCAGCGTGCGCGGGGAGACGCGAACGACGGATGCCACGCACGCCACCCTCAGCGTCACGGGGGCTAAGGTGACGCTGCAACTCAACATCAACATCTGGCTGCCGGCTGGGGCCGCCCAGAATATGGTCGACCATGAAGAAGGCCATCGGCAAATCTCGGAATACTCCTACCAGACCGCCGATAAACTCGCGGAGCGAATCGCCGCCGGGTACATCGGCAAACAAGTGGAGATCACTGGAACGGATCTGGATGCCGAGTCCCGCAAGGCGCTCCAACAACTGGCCACCGAAATCACGGACGAGTACAACAAGGAACTAAGCCCAGGGCCCACGCAACGGCTGTACGACGCCATCACAGACCACTCGCGGAATGGGGTCGTCGCCAAGGATGCTGTCGATCACGCCGTCAAGAACGCAGCAATCGAGTCAGCCCAGCCCACGACCAATCCGGGAAATTAAGCGCACCCCGCCCGAATCCCGGCTTGGGCCGCTGGCTTTCGCTGGCAAGCTCCGCTATTTCGGTCTGACTCCTAGAAGGTGAACTTTGCCGCGATCTGCAACCCGCGCGGCCCGCCGCTTCCCAGGAACGGATAGCCGATGCCCACGTCTCCGGTGGACGTCAAACGAAAGTTGCCGGCTGATTGGCCCGTTGGCAGAAAGCCGTTCTGGGCGGCATCGGCGATGAATAGCGGCAGATAGGGATTGGCAAAGTTCGGATGGTTCAGCAGGTTGTAGGCTTCAAATCGCAGCTCCAGCTTCAACCGCTCGGTCAGCTGTGTGTTTTTGAAGATCGAGAAATCCAGTTGGCGGAAATGGGGCCCTAGAAGCGAGTTGCGCCCCTCATTTCCAAAGTGCCGCGTACCGGGCACGCACGATGTGTCCTTGCCGGTGAACCCGCTCGCTAGCGGAGTGCAAGGCGCAGCAAACGACGTCAGGCTGAGAAAATTGTTCGGATCGCTCTGGTTGTACTTCACCGGGCCAACGACATCCGGCCGTCCAAAGAGCTCGCCGCTCCCGTCGAAGTCATCCGAGGTCTCGAAATTGTAGTTGAGTTGGAACGGCTGCCCGGATTGCACGGTGACGATGCCGTTCAGGCCCCATCCGTCGGTCAGCCGCTGCCAGTCGCCCTTGCGATTCGGAAACTGGTAGATAAAGTTCCAGGTAAAGCGGTTGCGCACGTCGAAATTGGAGTTTCCGCGGTTGGAAGCGATCGCCGCACTGCTGTCGTTGGGCTGCGACGCGTTCGGCACGTAGTCCTCGCCGTCGCTGGAGTCGTCGATTGAATGCGACCACGTATAGTTCACCGTCGAAGTCAAACCATGCCAATCGTTGATCCGATAACTCGTTTGCAGCGCGTTGTAGTTCGAGTTGGCTGACGCTTCCTCATAGTTGATGTAGAAAAACGCTGGGTTCAGTGACCGCGGGACATTTCCATCGTTGATACAGGCGCACCCCAAATCCGCCGCCGTGATTTGCGCCTGCGAAGGCTGGTTGATGTCCCGGAAGCGCAGCAGTTTGTGGCCGTTCGACCCCACGTATCCGACCTGCACCACCATCTTGCGGCCGATTTCCTGCTGGAAATTCAGGTTGAAGTTTTGCATGTACGGCGTGCGCAGGTGCTGATCCACGCCAAACGCGTCGCCCATCGGCGACGCAATGCCGTAAACCGGCGACCCCGCAGCCAGAGGCAAGCCCGTTACGTTGGCCGACGAAATGGGGTTCGGTCCAAAGCCCGAATACGCCGATCCGGGGTCGAAGCCGCTGTTGAACGGAAAATGGCCGATGAACATATCCTGAGAGTAGGCATCAAAGAAGATCCCATAGCCCGCTCGCAGAACGGTCTTTCCCTTCCCGGTCACGTCCCAGGCGGCGCTCACCCGCGGAGCCCAGTTCTTGTAGTCCGGTTGGTACAAGCGCCCTTGTCCCACCAGAATGGTCGCACCCGTGGTGGGATCGATGTTGGTGAAGTTGCCGTGCTTCTCCTGGATCAGTCCGTAGTAGTCGTAGCGCAGCCCAAGATTCAGCACCACGTTCTTCCGCCAGTGGTAGCTATCCTGGATGTAGCCGGCATGCGAGTTCTCAAAAGTATTCCGGTCCGTGTTGCCCTGGCGCTGCGAGCCCCCGCCTGTCGGCATACCGGACAGAAAATCGCTGAACGAATTGAAGCTCAGCGTGCCCCGGAAACCGCGATTGAAGATTTGCGAAATCGACGTGCGCCGGAATTCGTATCCGAACTTGATATCGTGCTTTCCGGCCTTCCAGGAAACGTTGTCGATGTAGTGCCAGTTGGTGTCCACGCGGTCGCGCGGATCGCCCTTGTCCGCGCCAATATTCGCAAGACCGGAAACGCTGATGGTTGGCAATCCAAAATTGAATTTTCCGGGATTGGTGTCCAACCCGATCGACGCCGGATCGAAGTTGCGGTCTTGTGGGAAAAATCCCTCGGCAAAGCGGTTCCAGCCCAGCCGCGCCTCGTTGATGATCGAAGGGGAAATGGTGGATACGTAAGACAGCGAAATCAGCTGCACGCGCGTTGGCGTCGCGGTGTCAAACCCCGGCACCAACCCGCCTCCCACCAGCGCCAGTGGGAACGCCTGATCGCTGTCCCCAATGTAATACCGCCCCGTCAGCAAGTTATTGGCGTTGAAGCTGTGGTCGATCTTCACGATCGCGCTGTCCACGCGATTGGAAAACGGCGTGGCCAGAGAGACGTTGTCCGGCACCGCCGGCCCGTCGATGGCGTTCCCGAGGCACGATCCCGCCAGGTTTGGCTTCGGCCAAGGATTCTTGGCCAGCAAATTCGCGATCACGGGGTTGATCCCCCCTGCAGGCGTATTCGTCGTGATATCCGCCGCCGTCGGCACGCACGCGGTGCTGGCCTCGGCACCCTTCTCGCGCAGGCCTTCGTAGTCCACGAAGAAAAATGTTTTGTCTCTCACGATGGGGCCACCGAGCGCGCCGCCGTATTGATTGTTATGAAATGGATTCTGCGGCGTGCCCACCTGGTTGAAAAAATTCCTTGCGTCCAAAGCATTGTTGCGGAAAAACTCGAAGCCCGAGCCGTGCAAGCTATTGGTGCCGCTCTTGGTCACCACGTTGATGACCCCGCCCGCGCTGCGGCCATACTCCGCCTCAAAGTTTGAGGCCACCCGCAGTTCTGCGATGGCTTCGATCGGCAGAATCGTCGCCGGAGTCCCGAACACGCCCGCTTCGTTAATCGCCGGATCGTTGCGGTACCCGTCGTTCATGTCCGTGCCGTCCAGCAAAAAGTTGTTGGCCCGGCCGCGCGCCCCGTTTACTGAAAAAATCCCGAACGATCCCGGCGAATCCGTGATCTGATCCGGAGAACCGGTCACTCCCGGCACCAAAAAAATCAGCTTCTGGTAGTCCCGCCCGTTCACCGGCAGGCTGGTCACCACTTTCGATTCGATGATGCCGCCCAGGGTGTTGTCCGTGGACTCGACCTGCGGCAGCGAGTCGCCGGTCACTTCGATCTTCTGCGAAATTTCGCCGGCCTGCAGTGTGACGTCCGCGCGCCGCTCGCTGGAAACCTCCACTCGAATCCCCGTCACTACGCCGCTCTTGAAGCCGGCCGTTTCCACAGTCACGCTGTAGTTGCCGATGGGCAGTTCCGGCGCCGCGTAACTTCCGTCCGCGCTGGTCGTCACCGTGCGCACCAGCCCCGTGTCCGTGTTCTTGATCGTCACGGTGGCCCCGGCGATCGCCGCCCCGGAAGTGTCCGTCACCGTCCCAAGAATGGTCCCGCGAAACGTCTGCGCCCCAGCC
>Ga0210384_10004849_pt1 | contig 14889 bp, 15 predicted proteins | sample IncBWH2MmetaG_FD_160574 | JGI IMG/M metagenome (GOLD analysis project Ga0210384, IMG submission 160574) | Forest soil microbial communities from Barre Woods Harvard Forest LTER site, Petersham, Massachusetts, United States - Inc-BW-H-2-M | ecosystem: Environmental > Terrestrial > Soil >...
GGTTCGATTCCGACCCTAGCCTTTTCCGGAATCAAATTCGCCCGTCTCAGGGCGTCCTTCCGTGTCCCATTAAGTCACCAAATGCCTGAAATAACAGGCTTTGCGCGTACAGCCTTGTCTGACCGTGTTCAGGGGCGCTGCAATTAGACCTGGGGTATGTATTGGGGTACGTTGACCCCGACTGGGGTATGTGAGGGTGTTAGATGCCGTCACTCAGCGAAACCAAAATCCGCAGTGCGAGGCCAAGAGATCGGGCCTATAAGCTCTACGACGAACGTGGTTTATTCCTGCTGGTAACACCGACCGGAGGGCGCTTGTGGCGCCTGCGCTATCGGATCGGGAATCTCGAGAAACTGATCTCGCTCGGCGCCTATCCGGACGTGCCGCTGAAGCGCGCACGCGAGAAGCGCGACGAGGCGCGGCGACTCGTTGCAGACGAGATCGATCCCAGCGCGGATCGCAGGGCCAAGCGGGCTGCGATGCTGGTGACTTTCGAGGGCGTAGCCCAGGAATGGCTCGATCTGCAAAGCAAGTCGCTGGCGCCGGAAACCATCTCCATCCTGGGAGCACGGCTGAACAGCGGCCTTTACCCCTATCTGGGCAGTCGCCCAATGGGATCGATCACCGCCCAGGAACTCCTTTCCGCGTTGCGTCGGATCGAGGCCAGGGGTCGTCATGAAACCGCACACCGTGTCCGCGCCTTAGCGGGTCGGGTCTTCCGGTACGCGGTCGCTACCGGGCGTGCGCAGCACGATGTTGCCGCTGACCTCAGGGATGCCTTGGCGCCGGTCAAGTCCAAGAACTTCGCCTCAGTAACCGACCCCGTGCGGGTGGGCGAGCTCATGCGCGCGATTGAGGGCTACAGCGGGCATGCGGTGACCGCCCTCGCACTGAAGCTCGCGCCGCTCGTGTTCGTCCGTCCTGGTGAACTGAGGCAGGCGGAGTGGACAGAATTTGATCTTGATGGTGCCGAATGGCGGATCCCGGCGGCTCGCATGAAGATGGGGCAGCTGCACGTGGTGCCGCTCGCGCGGCAGGCAGTAGCGCTGCTGGAGGAACTTCGTCCTTTCGCCAGGGGAGGGCGCTACGTGTTTCATTCGCTGCGCTCGCGCGATCGGCCGATGTCCAACAACACGATCAATGCTGCCTTAAGGCGCCTGGGCTACACCACCGAGGAACAGACGGGTCATGGGTTTCGGACGATGGCGAGTACGTTGCTGAATGAGCAGGGATTCCCACCCGATGTGATCGAACTGCAGCTTGCGCACACGGAGCGCAACAAGGTACGGGGCGCTTACAACAAGGCGCAGCGCCTAGTAGAGCGTCGCAAGATGATGCAGGCGTGGGCGGACTATCTCGACGGGCTTCGTAAAGGGGCTACGGTCATACCGATCAAACGTCGCTTGCCTTAGAGTATCCACTCGGATACAGTTGCTTTGAACACGATACAGCGCACTGCCGAATTTGATCGATGGCTCGGGTCGCTGCGAGATCCCAAGGCACAGGCCAGGATCCTGGCACGCATCGTCTCCGCGCAGCACGGCAATTTCGGCGACTGCAAGCCCGTCGGAGAGGGCGTGAGCGAGATGCGGATCGATGTCGGCGCTGGGTACCGGGTGTACTTCATGCGCCGCGGAGAAGCCGATGGCGAAGCGAAAGAAGCGAGTGAAGATTGCGCCGTTTGACGCCGCAGACTACCTCGACAACGAGGAAGTCATTGCCGAGTACCTCGCGGCCGCTCTGGAGGATCCAAATCCCGACGTGTTCCTGCACGCCGTCGGGGATGTCGCCAAGGCGCGTGGTATTTCCAAGGTCGCAAAGGACGCGGGTCTGGGAAGGGAGAGCCTCTACAAGGCTCTCGCACCGGGTGCGAAGATCCGGTACGACACGGTACGGAAGTTGCTGGATTCTCTTGGCGTGCGGCTGACCGTTACGATCCCCTAATGACGATCGACCCCCAAAACGTCCCTAATCGATTCATCGAATCCTGTGTCCATGGCCATGTCGGCTAATTGCAGTTAGAACGCGTGCGCGCCTCGGTCATGTTTAGCGCTCTCCTGGCACTCGGGCCGCCCGCGTCCTTCGCGGGAAATACCACTTCGCCACCACCCCTCCCGCAAGGGTCGTGGCATGTCCGAGTCTGCTTTAGTGACGGACCCAGCACGAATCAGCCCTGCGCGTTCCTTGACCAACGGCTAATTCTCCGCATCGAGAACCCTGCCGCGTTCGATCACAAAGGGCCAGTGGTTTTTGAGGAGAGCATTTCAGAGGACTTGGCTCGGGCCATAGTAGGGCACGTGCTCTCTGCAGTTCGTGCGTTCAAGCTCCGGAATCCTTCCGCCGTACCAAGCAATGACGGAATCTTTTTCAGTGTCTACATTTCAAGCAGCGTAGATAGTGCGGAGGTGCATTACCCTGTTCTTTCGCGCAACGTGGCTCCTGACTTTGCGGAACTACGTCGCTTGCTGCACGAGAAGGCACGTGTCGCGTTCTAACAATCGTTGGAGGGGTCCGTGATGCACGGTAGTGTCGCCGCGGGTGCGGGAAGACAATGTGCACCCGCGGCTCTGATTGGGCGCTTCTGGGCGGCCCCTCAACTTCACCGTTAGAGCGCATCGCAGGCACCCCAGTGACAAATGAACCGCACGAACTCGGCTTGAAGTATGACCGAGTCGTAGTTAACAGAGCGGTGCTGATTGGAACTCACGTACTCCTTGCTGCGGCTGTGACGGCAGCGTATGCGAACCTACAAGATTTCAGGCGCACGCCTTACTGGGGCCGCGTTGGGCTTGCAATTCTCGTACAGGTGGCACCGCCCATCATCCCTTTCGTCGTTTCGCTCGTTCATTCACTAAGGCTTGGCATATTGAGCCGCTCGCGGGTCGGCGCGTTCTTGCTCTTGATGGTCATAACCAGTGCATTCATAACGTCGTTCCTTCTGGGACACTTCGGAACGATTTCGTGGGGAGTGATGCTAACCATCTTTGGCGTTCAGACCGTCATTTACGTGCGGGCCGCAAACGTGCTCTTGGGCACGGGGTAAAAATGTATGGTCGGTTTCCTCGCGCTGCGCTCTAACAATCGTTGTAGGGGGCCGTGATGCTCGGTAGTGTCGCCGCGGGTGCGAGAAGAAAGTGTGCACCCGCGGCTCCAATCGGGCGCCCGCGCGCGGCCCCTCAACTTCACCGTTAGATGCCGCGGAGCCCACGTGATCGCTAGCTTCCATCTCGGCGCGCGGGCCCGGACTCTGCTCGTCCTTATCGCGGCCGCCTCGGGCGTCACGGGGTGCGCATCGCAGCAGCGGATTCCACTGGAGTCGACAAAGGCTGCTTCGCCAGCTTCGCCAACGGTTGCCACTGTTTCACTCGTTGATGCTCGTAGCAAGCAGGACCGGGAGTTTCACCTGGGAGGCCATCCGCACTGCTACCGATCATACGGGGACGATTCCTTTGTTCCACCGAAAGTCGAGTACCTTCGGCACGTCGTCGAAGCCAAAGCACCGTCTAGTGCCAAGGTTCAATTGAAGGTGTCTCGATTCGAGACCATCGAGTATTGCGACGGTTCCGTGGAGCGCACGCGGCCTTCAGGATTAGCCGCCACAGTCGCGGGGGTGACGGGCGGAAAAGTACTTCTTCCCGTCGACCCTCCCAAGGGCATTAAGGGAGATAGATTCACGCTGCACCTTGCGGGCACAGTCGATGGCACACCTTTCGACATTTCCGAGGAATTTGACTACGACGACATAAAGTTCACGAATTTCCCTGCGGAAAGTTCCGAATATCGACAACGTATCGAGCGTGCGATAGACGCCGCGGTAGATCAGCTATTCAAAGTCAGCGCGGCCGATTCTGCAAACGCGGCATCTAACAATCGTGGGAGGGGACCGTGATGCTCGGTAGTGTCGCCGCGGGCGCGGGGAGAGATTGTGCGCCCGCGGCTCTGATTGGGCGCTTCTGCGCGGCCCTTCAACTTCACCGTTAGGCTGCCAAAGTCAGGAGCTCGGTCGAGCGACACGGCTACCGCGATCTCTCGACTGTGCGATCGCGTACCCGGTCGTCTCCCCGTGTCCGCGCGGATCTCTGTGCCTCCGCGAACCGAATGAACTGCTCCGCGAGCCGCTCCCGGTCCGTTAGCACAGGCGGGAGATGCATGGCGAAGTAGCGGACGTGACCGCCGAGGACGATCTCGCCCTGGTCCTCCAGTGTCGTGGCGACAGCGTTCCAGCCCTCGACCACTGCCCTTCGCGTCTCGAGCAGCCTGGCTCGCGCCGGGTCCGTGATAGGCGTCGTTGCGCGAAGCCCGCGTACGATGCCGTCGAGCTTCTCACGCAGCGCATAGGAATGTCCCCGTCGCTGAGTCCTGTAGAACACGTCCTTGGCTGCTCGCTTCGTTTGGCCTCGCACGGACCTCGGGGTGGCATTCGCGGCTATCCCTTGCTTCCGCATCTCTTGGGCGAAGTCCTGCCGCCATTCCCGGAGCATCGCCTTGTCGATGCGAAGGCGACGACCGTCGGTTCCCTCGGCCTTGACCACCAAGTGCACATGCGGATGCTGCTGATGCGTGTGGAGGGCCATGACGTACCGATGCTTGAGTCCGAACCTCTCGCGCGCGAAGGCCTTCGTCGCCGCCAGAACCGCCTCCGGCGGTGTCGGCGCCGGCATCGAAAAAGTGATGTTGTGCACCAGTTTGACTCCCGGCATGCCGAGCCCTTGGTCCCGCGGCTGCCGGTATTGACCGGGGGTCAGCTCCAGATGCCAGCTCCCCAGCAGCTCCTTTTGCCCCGCCTTGGACACCTCTTGTCCATCGTCCGTCTCGAGGTCGAGCTTCCCGTGCTGGCTGATGTAGGAGAGGTGGGCCGCGACGGCGCCGAGTCCCCGTCCTCCGCCGGTCACCTTGACCATGACTTCGGGCGTCCTGCCCATCACGGTGCGTCGGATCTGCTCGATCTGGGAGGCGCTGAAACCCCCTGACCCATGAGGGCCGGCCCGCCCGCCGCTGAAGAGATACAGGAACGGCGCATCTGAGGACGGAACTCGGAACGGTCGTCTAGCCACTGCGGGTCTCCCAGCTGATGAGCGCGGTACGCACCAGGTCGTGCGTGCGCTGTTCCAGTGCGGCCACCGCGGCCCGCGTGCGGCTGATGTTCTGTCGGACCTCCTCCAGCCTTGGGCCGCTCAATGCCGGATTGTGGGCGGTCTCGGCGAGAAGTGGGCCAAGGTCGGCGAGGACAACGATGCTGTGCTTGAGCGCGGCGAGCTCCCTGGCGGCGAGGGGCGGGTTCACGGCCACGTGCGCACGAACCAGGGCGGCGATATAAGCGGACGGGTTCATCCCCCGCTCCGACGCCCGTCGCTCGATGGCTTGCCCATCTCCCGGACGCAGGCGAATGGTGATCCGATCCGTCGCCGGCGACCGCGGACCCGTCGTGTACGGGTCGAGCGAGCCAGAATCCTTTACCGAGCGAATCACGGAATGAGCGAGGGCCGATTCCGACATGCCGCGCGAACGGGCGAGTGTGGCGAACCAGTTCTTCTCGCTCGCGGACACGCGAACGGTGATCGAAGGCAGCGGCGATCGGGGAGGGCGGCAGCTCATGGGATCCGCCCGATCTGCAGCAAACGCGGACACTCCGCTATCCTGCCCTCATTCCAATTTCTTCCCCATGCACGCAGGTCCCACTGCGCGAGTGGTGAGTTGAATGCATACCGCCGGGTCCCGCCGGCCGGTGATGGTGTGCCTGAGTCGCACGCTTGGGAAGTTGCGCGCGGCGCGTGTCGTGGCGTAGGCAGACAGAAGCCAGGGTGCATGAGATCAATTCCGAGCCCGCACAGTCCGGCTTCGACGGGACGTTGGTAATGGCAGGGGAAGAACCGCTTGGGCCGCCAGGCGCGATCGTGTTGAGGCTAGCGATGGGCTGATGGTCGTGGTCGACTTGGCGACGAGATCGGCAATCGCAGCGCCGGAAATGAAGCGCCGGCAGCCAATGACGACGCTGGCGAGCTCTCCTGTCCGGAGGAGACGGTAGATCGTGTTCCGAGAAATGCCACCGAGTAGCTTTCGGGCTTCCTGGATCGAGTAGAGCGCGCGGTCCTGCATGATGCCCTCGGTCTGGTGAAGGGCGAGCCGACCGAATGTTATTCGCCCATCAGAGCAGTAATGACTGTTGACACAGGTGTGTGGAACACGTTGCGGGCGTTGCACGAAAAAGGAAAGAGGGGGTATTGGGCCTTTTTTGCTAGAAACTCACCCACCTTTTCCGCTAATTGTGGTGATTCACGGTCAATACTCCGACGAAATTTTCACTCGCTTTCAAGCAAATCAATGAGTTCGCAAAAAGTGCCCCCTCGCAGCGCGTGTAAAATTCATCCGTCTGAAATCCTCTCTCGAGCTGTCCCGCCGAGTCCTTTCGCGTCCCCGAGCGCCCTCAACGACCCGCGTCCCTGCCGAGCTGCCTCCGAATAAGGTTAACGTCGCGCACGTTGCCGTTGGCGACCGCGGGCAGAGTTATTGGCTGCTTGAACCAGTAACTCAGACGGCGAAGTCTAATTGCGTCTTCGGATCACCAGGGTGGTGCAGGTTCAAATCGGGGGCCCGCTTGTGGCGTTGTTTGCTGCGGATTCCGCGCCGCAGGAGCCGGTAGGAGAGCCGCCCACACCGGCTGGATTCGACCCTCAGCCGCCGGTCTCGCCTTTCGGAAGCTGACGCTCAAGTTGCGCGAAGCGGGCGCCCGCCGAGCCACCCAAGTTAAGTCAGGATTGAACCAGATTGAACGTCGTCCCCGGCTCACCCACCAGCTCGATGCCGCACTTTCCGTACTGGCTCGCGACCTCGTACTTAAGCTCCGGATCGAACTTGTAGAACACGAACCGCTTGTCACAGCGGAGCTTAATCTCAGACACGTGACCCTCTGACACCACCACGCGAAAGTGTCGCTTGAACAGGTGCAAGTACCAGTTTCCGTCGGACGAGTGAAGGCGTGGCGTCGCGAAGCGGTGCAGCGGCTGATCTGCGAGATGAAAGACCTGACGCAAAACTGCACGGCAACCGCGTGATCGGCACTGGACATCGATCGACACGGACTTCTGACGCCTCCGGCGTCAGACTGACCTTCCGCTTTGCGGTTTACAACCAAGATCGGGAGAGAGCCAAACGTCGGGTTCGGTAACATCCCTGATGAGGTAGCCGGTAACAAAATTACGTGAGGCAACACGACACCCCTTGCCTGGTCAGAATTGCACGCCGGTTTGCAGCGGGGACCGGATCGAAGTGCGGGAGATGGAGGCGCCGGCGATACCAAACTGCCCGGCCAGTTGAGACCTTCTATACTGGAAGGCCAAGTACTCGAGGACAAGCACATGCTGCTAAGGCTCTCGCGTTGGTTGTCGCTCGCGATCTTTGTATTAGCCCTCGTTGAGACCAGGCACAGCCCACGAGCTACGTGGCTGTCGGGTGCTATCGCATTGGTGTGTATTTGGTTTCCGGCCCTCGTAGATGACGTGACCTTTGGAACGACTCGTGCCGGATATAAGATAGACACGCATTCGCCGCCTTGGCTAATTGCCGGGTGCGGGTGGTTACTCTTGCTTATTCAAGCCTCGTCAAGCTTCTTTCCCGGCTGGCTGAGCAGAGCTTTCGGTGTAGAGTAACCTCCCCCAGGGTTGGCAAGTAAGCCCACAGCGGCCTGTGTTAGCCGACAGCACGACGATCGATGCGCTCACGTTACCGCTCTGGGCGTGGCTGGACCGCTACCCGTTCCTACTCTTGCTTTGGGTCTCGATCCGCGTCGCATTGTGCCATTCAATCCTTCTGTTGTGCACGATGGGTCTCATTCGGTACCTCCCCAGTGCCCACTCCGGGCAACGGGCGCTGTATAGGCGACAACTCTCCGGCGAATTCGCGTTGGCTATCGCGATCGTCTACTCCGCCGTGGCCTGCCTCATTGCCGCAGCGTTGTTCGTGCGCCTCGACTTCAATCTTCATCCAGATGAGCGCGCTACGCTTTTGCTCGCGAGCGGGTACGGTTACTTCACGGCTGTTGCGGAGCTCACCGACCTCGGTGTCGTCGCTTTGAGCATCTTCTGCTTCTACAGGATGCCTCGCGAGCTACGCCCATCGTTGTTCTCGCTACCCGATCGCGCACGACTCCTAATAGTCTGTGGAGTTGTGGTCGTCACCTTAGCGATCTTCGTGCTGCTGCATCACCTGCGCGTGTTGGGAGCCGCGCCGACCGGGTCCGCAATACCGTCATCACTCATTGCGATGCAGGTCGATTCCCGCAGCTTCTGGGGTTGGGCTGCTTGGGTTCTGTTCGTCGTCCCCGTCGCCGAAGAAACACTCTTTCGGGGCGTGCTATTCCCGATGTTGCGACTCACCGCGCCACCCAGCATCGCTCTGGTCCTGCAAGCCGTCATCTTCGCTCTCATGCATCTTAGCGGCGGGCGCATAGCCGAGTTGGTCGCGATCGGCCTTATCCTTGGATGGACTGTCATGTGGACTCGTTCGCTTAGCGTCGCGATCCTGACGCATCTCGCTCTGAGTGCCATTCCGATATTGAGCCATCTTTAGGGACTTGGACGCCTCCCTCACTGCTTCGGGGGCCCGTACAAGTCCTGATATCGATTCTTCAGCGCCTCGTCGAAGTTGGCGCCACGCCAATTGTAACCGTCGAACTGTTGATACTTATGTTCCCGGGTTGCTTTCCAAAAGTTGTAATCCGCTTCTGCGAGCTTCTTTTTTACATTGAGAACACCAGCGCCGCCATTCAGCACGCCGGCACCGACCTCCACCACACCTCCCGCAGCTTCTGATTCGCTCGCCGCGGTCGCGGCGGCAGCAGCCGTCGTCTCAGCCTCAGTCTTGATGACCTCCTTGTTCCCCTCAGACTTGCTCTCCGCATTCTCGCTCGAATTCGTGCTGTGCGAGCCGGGCCAAAAAAGTTTTGCGAAATCCTGCATTTTCTGCCAAAGCGTTCTCGGGGCTTCCGCAGAGTCGTCTCGCGCTTTTTTGTTGCGCTCGTCGCCGCAGCCGGCCGGGTCATCGGAAACAGACCCCTTCGTACAGACGCCTCCTCTGCCAGTCGGATCCGTCCTGTCCATCGGATCATTGCCCACATACGTATACAGATCTAGGTCGTCCTGATACCCAACCGGGTCCGTCTGCATGAAGCGCCCAAGAGTGGGGTTATAGATTCGGGCTTTGTAGTAGAAGAGGCCAAGCTCAGGAATCTCGATCTGGCCGGTATACTGAAAGCGCCCCTGATTGTTCGCCCCAGGCGAGCCATAGGGGTCGTAGACATCGGTCGCGATAGAATTTCCGTTGCCATCCGTTACCGCGACGATCGATCCCTGGTGATTGGCATGAAGGTAGCGCCGGGTGCTCGAGCTAACCGTGGCGCCTTCGTACCAGACGAGCGGCTCGTCAACTCCAGAGCCATGCACGTAGCGACGAAGCAATGTGCCGCTGCCATTGTACTCAGCGACCAACGCATCTCCATCGTACAGAAACAGGGTAGTGCCGGACGATCCCCCGCTCGTCTGATACAGCCTGCCGCGAGGGTCGTAGCTCAAAGTAGCAGTATGAGCGCCGCCGCTAGCGCTCGTGAGGCGGTTCTCCTCGTCATACCCAAAAGTTGTGGTGCCGTCGAAGGTGAGGTTGCCGTTTGGGTCGTACGTGGGGTTCGCGGTTGTGGTGGACGTGATCTGCGTGTACTGGTTCAGTCCGTTGGGTGTGTACGTTATGGAATACTTAGAAATATCCCCAATCGAATAGATGCCGTTCGACAGGTTGCGAGTCGCAATCTGATTCGCTGGAGTGTATGAGAAAGTGAGAGTCTCACTGTAGGTGCTCGAGTTGTTTAGATTGTGCGAGAGCGTCTGCAAGCGGGACACCGGATCGTACCCGTAGGTCGTCGTGGTCACGCGGGCGCCGCGGGTGAGCGTGTATCGGCGTCCCTCGTTGTCGTAAACCAACCCCGCGATGACCGTCGTCGCGCCGTTTTCCGTGATCTGTGTCAGTCGATCTAAGCCATCATAGCCATATACAAAATAGTTACCGTCCGGATGCGCGATCTGAGTCCGATCGCCATCAGCATCGTACTGGTAGGACAACGTCCATGCTGTGCCGCTAACGTTATTGCTGGAGGAGGAGATGTTGCCAAACCCGTCGTAGACCGTCGTAATACCTGGACCGCTCGATGATCCGAAGAAGGCCGAGAGCTGAAGATTTCTGAGGTCGTAGTCATAGACGACGTTCTGCAGGGTGCCGGCGGGATATGTGGTCTGAGTTCGTCTATTGAGGTTGTCGTAACTGTAGGTGATGGTGTTAGTGTCCCGCTTTCTCAGCGACGTCCGATTGCCGTTCGCGTCGTATCCATATTGCTCGTAATCGGTCGTCGAGTATTGCCCCGTTGTTGTTTTCGACGGGAAGTAAAAGTTGCTCAGTCGCACCAGTGGATCGTAGGTGTAGTAGCTGTAATTGCGGTTGGCATCCGTCGTACTTTGCAACGGTCCATTCGGATAGTACGTGTAGGTCGCGTACGTATATTGGACGGGCGTTCCGTAGGCTTTCACAATCTGCAGCGGCCGGGACAATGCGTCGTACGTGGTGTATGTGATGCGATCCGGACCCTGCGTGCCTTGGGTGCCTAAGGTGCAGGCCGAACCCGGCAGGCTCCCAAAGGCCGCGGAGTTCATGCGCTGCGCCGAACATTCAACACGCCCCGAGGTGTCGTAGGTGTATTGCATCAACGTATACGCCGTGGCAACGCCCGACACGACACCCGAGAGCTGTTCGGTGAGCTTGCGACCCCAAATGTCGTAGGTGTAATCGGTCTGCTGAAAGACCGTGTACCCGCTCCATGGCGGCGCACTGGTTGGCCAGGCAGCCAATTGGCCTTTCTGCACGCTCGAGAGCAACCCTTGGGCGTTGTACTTGTTATACACGGCCGCGTAGTGTCCGGAACCATCATTGGGATCAACGGTTCCGACTAGCCGGGCATCGGAGTTATAGTAATAGGCCGTCGTGTAGGGTGCCGCCGTCTGTGCGGACGCCAGGGCGCTCCACGCACCCAACGTCACCGCCAGCAACGCTGCCACGCCAATTCGCACTGCCCACCCCGCGTGGCTTTTTGGGTCCTTCATCTGAACTCTCCGGGTGCTCATGGGCAGCTCGCCAGATTCGCGTTGGGCTTCGTTTCGCTAATCTTGTTGCCGAAGACGTCATAGGCGTAGCACGTGCGGTGACTCACACCGTTTGCCTTGACGACTTCGCCGCGCAAAAGCAGATTATTCGGCCCGGAAGCGGGACCGTAATCGTAGGTGGTTAGCACTTCATCGCCCGCGAGAGCACAGCCGACGTCATTGGTACCCGGATTCCCCTTCATGCAATAGCTCAAGGCAGTTCGCTTCCAGATGGGCGTCGCCGCGTGCACGTAGCTTCCGGCGGAGTTCTTGATCCAGGCATACAGCCGAGCATAGGTATAACGTTTCTGGGGCTGAACGCCGTGAGTGTCGGTGGGTAAAGTCTCGGTCAGGACGCCCCCGTGCACGGGATCGTAGGTGTAGACCGTCTTATTGCCGTTCGCATCAATAATCCAGTTAGGTTTGTTGCACTTGACAGGGTTCGCACAGGTCGCGTCGTAGTTGGCCTGAATGACGGTGTTCGTGCCGCCGCTGCCGGCCACTTGGGTCTTGGTGAGGATGTTGTCGCGGGAGTCATAGGCAAACGTGAAGTTCCGCCCCTCGGAATCAGTAGCACCGGTAATGTAGTTGGCAATTCCGGTCCCCGGACCTGTGGGAAAGGAATAGACTAGAGAACCGTTTGAGGCCGCAACGCTCTCGGTGAATCCGGACACGATGTTGAAAACGCCGGTGGTCTGAAACCCATCCGGCCGCGTGGCACTCGTCTGCCAGCGGCCAAAGGCAAAGGTCTGCGGCGGTGCCTGCGGGCTCAATTGCGTATAGCTGTACGTCCACACTCCGGCCCCCGTGGTGACCTGCTGGACGATCGACGGCCGAGGTTGACTGCAGCTCTGGCCACCTTGTATGGGAACGCACACGTTGGGGCTGTAATAGCTGAAAGAAGTCGTGTCCAGCGTTGGGCTCGAGCCGGCCTTGAAGCCAATGACACGGTGTACGCACGCGCTGTTGCCGGTGCCGAGCGAATCGAAAAGCTCCTGCGTATAGCGCGTTTGAACGCCGGCGGGATCGGTGACGGTCAACGTATCCGTCGCGCCGATGACGCACTGTGGCTGCACGTTGGCTCTCGAAAAAGTGGCCTGGGGCCAGGTCACCGAAAAAGTACACGAGGGTTGCGTCAGATCGCAGTAGTCGGTCGCGAGATTGAACGCCGTCGCACTGGCGCCCGGCCTAATCTGAAGCGCATAGCCATCGTTTCGAATGACCCCGGAAACCGTGGAACTGGATGGGGTTCCTTGGTACACGAACTGAAGGGTTTCACCGTCGGGGTAGACAACCTGCGACAAGTTGGCGCAGGGCTCGGTCGGCGTTCCGTTCGTCGAGGTATAGGTGCAGTTCGCGACCGTTGCGTACGTGGTGAACGTATACTGCGCACCGTTCCGATCCGTGAAGCTGTACACATTGCCACCCGTGACCGTCAACGTGGCGCCGTCTTGGTTCCAGCTGTGATAGAGCCCATCGCTCCCGAAGGTGAAGGGTTCGACCACGTCCAATACGCTGACGACGAGCGCGCTACCCCCGTAGAGAAATTCGTCGGGGCTGCCCACGATGTTGCCGAACACACCGGTGTTGCCGGACATGCCCGAGTAGCCGACGCTCCCGTCCGTGAAATGCTGCCAGAACGTCAACCGACGGCCAGTTGGCCCGATTCCTACCGGAGCGATTTGAAACCCGGGCACCCCGGAATTTAGTTCGACACCGACGGGATCCGTCAGATCGACGTGCGGGGGCGCGAAATCAAAGGTCACATTGGTTTGTGCGCGCGCATCCCACGAAACGACCAACGCCGCAAGCGCCAGCGCGAACGCTCGCAGCCTCGGAATCCTTCGGTTGATCCTCGTCATCGGCTCACTCCGGGTGGCGGGAACGTAGCGAAATACTGAGCCCGAGCGGACGAGCAAACGACCAAGAGGTACGGTGCTACGACCCAACAGGCGTGTGTGCACACCAATCGCTGCTGCATGTCGAACGCTCCCACGGATTTCGAATGGGTTAGAACGAGGGTGTGGTGAACGGACTGTTACTGGCGTTCGTCCCGGACAGCGTAAACGTCACGGTATAGGATCCGGACGCCGCCGCCTGGCACGTGAATGATCCGGAAGCCCCAGCCGCTAAACTGGTGGGCGGGCTTCCGTAGTTGTACCAGGAGCCGCCGCTACAGGAGTAGGAGATCCCCGTGATGGTGCCGTTACCACTATTGTTGATGGTGGCGGTCGCAATGTCCCCGGTGTTGCCGAGTTGGGTGTGGGTCCCGGAAATGTACTGAAAGGTGCCGAGGCTGGATGCGGTGGTAAAGGTGCCGGAGCTGTTCGGTCCCGTGCCGCCGGTGTTCGAGGCATGCACGAGTGCCGTGTAGTGGGTACTGGGTGAGAGTCCAGTGAGCGAGGCCGTCAGCGCGGTTCCGACGCTGGTCCAAGTGCTGCCGTTGTTGAGGCTGTAGGCGTAGCTTGTCACTGTGCCCGAGGCAGCCGTCCAGCTTATCGTGGCGGTCGTTGAGGTAATGGAGGAAAAAGTCGGCGTGCCGGGTGCGCCGGGCGGATTCGGGAGTGTTGTAAGGCTACTGCTGCTTGTTGCTCCCGCGTAGCCTCCATTGTCGACCGCGTTTACTTTGACGGTGTAAGTAGTGCTCGCGGTGAGGCCCGTGAGATTGAAACTCAGGACGTTGCCAACGCTAATCCACGCGCCGGAGTTCAGCTCATATTCGTAAGAGGCTATCCCAAGGCTGTCGGGAGTAGCCGCCGTATAGCTCACCGTCGCGGACGTTTGCCTAATGTTTGTATACGTCGGTGTGCCCGGTGCGCCAGAGGGGCTCGTGTCTGCTGTCTGGACCTGCGTGCGGTTACCAGCCGCATCGTAGGCATAACTTATGGTTATTCCATTCGGGTAGGCGACGATCGTCACCCGACCCCGCGCATCGTATGTGTAGGTTTCAGTGCCCGCTTGTGCCAGCACCAACCCCGGGGCGCACAGCGCGACCGAGAAGAACATTGCGACCCAGGTAGCGTGACTCGATTCGGGTTTCATGCGAAGAAAACCCCCAAAGCTTTGATTCACAGATTCACGATGCAGAGTCCGGACAAACCAACACAAGGGCGCCACCCTGTCGGTGGTCGCCGTTAGCTGATTACCCAGCTACAATTCTCGGCGCGCTTTTCGGGTTGTTATTCAGCCGTGAATATTGCGCACAGACTCGCGCGCTCCCCTTTGAGATTGTTCACGATGAAAACGATGTCTACCTAGGTTAGTACTGTAGCGAGCGAGTGTGCAATCTCACGCGGCTGCGCCGACCGACTGCCTTGCGATAATTTTCGGCCGCCCTAGGCGGAGCACGCCTTCGGCAATTTCAGGTAGTTACGCGTGACAACGCGTGACTGTTCTGCGGCCAAGCTTCGGCTACCGTAAGGCGGCAGACAGGGACTCCCGAACCGGACCCTGGCTGGTGGCGCCCCTCCGGCCACACGATGCAGCCGGTGGAGCTCGGTTCGGAACGCGACGGGAGATGGTCAACGTTGGACGCCGGACACTGGTCAACCGTCGACGCCGTGAGAGGGCGCGACCTCGATGGAGCGGAAGTTCTCGGTCGCTATTCGGAAGCCTCACGGATTGAGGCGCCAGTAGCTCCCGAAGGGCCACACGGGCAATGAGCCTCGCCAGACTCAACAGAGCGAGGTGAGCTCCCGTCGCGCGCGTGCCC
>Ga0210384_10004851_pt1 | contig 14885 bp, 10 predicted proteins | sample IncBWH2MmetaG_FD_160574 | JGI IMG/M metagenome (GOLD analysis project Ga0210384, IMG submission 160574) | Forest soil microbial communities from Barre Woods Harvard Forest LTER site, Petersham, Massachusetts, United States - Inc-BW-H-2-M | ecosystem: Environmental > Terrestrial > Soil >...
TAATTCGCGGCGTAAAGATTCAGCCGTCGCCCAAGTGGCTGAAGGATCGCCTGGAAGCCGCCGGCACCGCCAGCATCAGCAATGTGGTGGATATTTCGAATTATGTGATGCTGGAGCTCGGACATCCCCTCCACACGTTCGACTACGATCTCGTTCGCGATCACAGCATCGTCGTTCGCCGCGCAAAGCCCGGCGAAAAAATGAAGACGCTCGACGGCATCGAGCGCACTCTCGATCCCAATATCTCCGTGGTCTGCGATGGCGATGGTTCCCGCCCCGTCGGCATCGGCGGCATCATGGGCGGCGCGGATACGGAAATTTCCTTCTCCACAAAAAATGTGCTGATCGAGTGCGCCTGGTTCGATCCTATCTCTGTTCGCCGCGGAGCCCGGTCGTTGCGCCTGCACACGGAAGCCAGCACGCGTTTCGGCCGTGGCGCCGACCCCGAAATGGCCGAGTTCGCTTCTCGCAGGGCTGCGGAACTTATTCTGCAGCTCGCCGGTGGAGAGCTCCAATCGGGCGTAGTTGATGTCTATCCCGGCAAGCGCGCCCAAAAGAAAATCACTATCACGCGCGCGGAGCTTCTGCGCGTCATGGGCGCCGACGTGCCGGACAAGGACATCGAAACGATTCTTTCCGCTCTCGGCTTTGCTCCCATCCGCGTAGATCAGACCCGCGGCGCTGAAAATTCACTACTCGCCGCATGGGAATGCACTCAACCATCCTGGCGCGCCGACGTCGAACGCGAAATCGATCTCATCGAAGAGGTTGCCCGCATCTACGGCCTCGACAAATTTCCCCCGCGTTTGCCTGCATCCCGCACCGCTGCGGCTCGCCTGCCTCACTATGAAGCCGAAACGCGGCTTCGCGAACGCCTGATCGGCCTCGGCTATCACGAAATTTTGACCATTCCGCACGTCGCCGAAGAGCGCAACGAACTCTTCCGCCCGCCTGATGCTGTGCCGGCGAAGCTGGCGAATCCGCTCTCCGAGGAAGCCGGCGTTCTGAGATCCACCGGAGCAGTCACTATGGCTGGCGCGATTGAATGGAATTTGAATCACGGCCAGCGCAACGCGCGCCTCTTTGAAATTGGAAGCCACTACCGTTTCGTGGAAGGCAAGCCCGTCGAAACACGCGTCCTCTCGATTGGCGCGACCGGCGCCGCGCGTCCCCAAGCGCTGTACGATTCGCCGCGCGACTACATCTTTGCCGATCTCAAAGGCGATCTCGACGCCATCGGCACCCTCTCCGGCGGCCTCCGCTGGGAGCACGGCGGCCCCGACTGGCTGAATCCCGCGCGGCGCGGCGCTATTTCTCTTGGTAAGGATGGAGGCCCTGCGCTGGGCTCAGCGGGCCAACTCGCCAAGCGCGTCGCCGAAAAATTCAAATTTCGTCAGGATGTTTTTCTGGCGGAGATTCATCTCGGGCCGCTCTATTGTATGTACTACGGAGTAAAAAATAGCCGTCGTTACGAACCGCTGCCGCGCTTCCCCGGCGTCGAGCGCGATTTTTCGCTTTTCCTGGCCGACGGCGTCACTTTCGCCCAGGTGCAGCAAACCATCCAGTCGCTGGGCATCCCGGAAATCGTCTCCATCGAAGCCGCCGACCTGTTCCGTGGAAAAAATGTGCCAGCTGGAAAATACTCACTCCTCGTGCGCGTCGTTTTCCAGAGCCGAGAAGCCACGCTGACCGAAGGGCAAATCAACGATTTTTCCGCTCGCATCATCGCTGCCTTGGAAAAACAACTGGGCGCCGCGCTCCGCGCCAGCTAAGCATTCCGGGCTGCTGGGCTACTCCGTCTTCCGCAACGCCCTTTCCACCAGTGTTAGGCACCGCTCCGCCTGCTCCTTCAGAATCTCCTCGCGTTCCCCGCGCTCTTCCCGCAAACGGTGCAACTCGTCCGCAATCGCCAGCGCCGTCAGCACCGCCACCTTCTGCGTATCAATCGTCGACGACATCTCCGAAATCGTCTTCATCTTCTCGTCCACATACGAAGCGATCCGCCGGATGTACGTCTCATCCAGATCGCCCTGAATCGGGTACATCTGGTGAAAGATTTCCACTTTTATGCTGGCACTCATCGTTCCCTCGCGTAACGGTCCTCGATTACTGCGACCAGGTCGTCGGATTGCGGTCCCAGCGGTGCGCGCGCAATTTCTTGTGCAACTCCGCCGGCAACGCTCCAGCTTTCCCCGCTGCAATGTTTGCTTCCACATTCTTCAGTTTCCGCATCCCCGGAATGATTGTGCTCACGTCCGGATTATTCAAAATAAAACGAAGAGCCATTTCCGCCATCGTGCTGCCCGGCGGCACCAGCGGCCTCAATGCATCGGCGTGCTCCACGCTGGACTTCAGATTCTCCGGCACAAAATAAGTATTCCTCCAGTCTCCAGCGGGCCACTTCGAATCCACAGTCAAGGTACCCGTCAGCGTTCCCTCGTCAAACGGTACACGCGCGATCACCGCCGTCTGCTTCATCCGGCAAATCGGAAACAGCGCATCCTCCGGGTTCTGGTCGAAAATGTTGTAAATCACCTGCACAGCCTCGGCGTGCCCTTCCAGCACGGCGCGGATGCCATTCGACGGCTCCCAGCGGTTCATGCTCGGCCCAAATGCGCGCACCTTCCCGCTTTTCTTCATATTCTCAATCGCCCGCGGCAGCCGTTCATCGTTGAGCCAGCGGTCTTCCCAGGTGTGAAGTTGCATAAGGTCAATCGTCTCGAGACCCAGGTTCTTCAAGCTCTTCTCGATGTACTCCTCGATGTACTCCGGCGGGTAGCAATCATCCAGCGTGAAGTCGCGGCGGCTCGGCCAGCGGCGATTTTTCGGCGGAATTTTCGTAGCCACATAGAGATGTTTGTCCGGACCGCCCACCGAGGCGTTTCCCTTGAACTCGCGGACGGTTTTCCCAAGGATCTCCTCGCTCTTGCCGTCCCCGTAGGCCCACGCGGTATCAAAAAAATTGCAGCCGAGCTCAATAGCGCGGCGCAGCGACGCCATCGACTCCGCGTCATCGGATCCCGTCCAGCCCGCAAGTCCCCACATCCCGTACCCGATCTCGCTTACGTTCCATCCCGTCCGTCCAAACCGCCGATAATTCATCTCTGCCGTCTCCTCGCTCGCGCAGCCATTGTAGCGAAGGCCCCAGTCACACGCGAGTCATACGTCACACAGCTTCGATTTGTCGCCGGGCGCAGGGGATGCCACAATAGCTGTCTATGTCTAAAACAACATTTATCGCTATCTCTTTCGCCGCCGCGGGATTTCTCCTGGCCGCCAGCACTCCGGCACAGCAGACCCCGGTCGCAAATTCACCTTCAACCCCGCCTGCAGCAGCGAAACCTGCCACTGCAGCCAAAACTTCACAGACTCCCCCGGCAAAAACCGGCGCTGCGGCTGCCGCTAAGACTCCGGCGCCTCTCACTCTGAAAACGCCGAAAGAGAAGGCCAGCTATGCCATCGGGATGAACATCGGCAAAAACCTGAAGCGCGATTCTGTCGAGGTCGATCCTGCCGTGTTGTACCGCGCCTTGAAAGACGCCTACGTCGGCAACAATCTCCTGCTCACCGACGAGGAAGCCAAGGCCGCCCTCACGGCGTTGCAAGCGGAAGTTCGCGCCAAGGAAGATGCGAAGCTCAAAGCCGCTGCCGTCGAAAATAAGAAGACCGGAGAAGCTTTTCTCGCGGCCAACAAAACCAAGGAAGGTGTAGTCACCCTCCCCAGCGGCCTGCAATACAAAATCATCAAGGAGGGCACCGGCCCCAAGCCGACGGCGGAAGACACCGTGCTCTGCCATTATCGTGGCACCCTGGTGGACAACACTGAATTCGACAGCTCCTACAAGCGCGGCGAACCGCTGAAGATTCCCGTCGGCGGCGTCATCAAGGGTTGGACGGAAGCGATTCAGCTCATGCCTGTCGGCTCCAAGTGGCAACTCTACATCCCTTCCGATCTCGCTTACGGCGAGCGGGGCGCTCCCGGCTCTCCGATCGGGCCGAATTCTGCGCTCGTTTTCGATGTCGAACTCATTTCAATCGAGCCGAAGGCGGCTCCCAAGGAGCAGCCGAAGGAAGCTCCGAAAGATACTCCGAAAGAGCAGCCCAAACAACCACAGGCTCCTCCAAAGGAACAAGCTCCGCCTGCGCCTCAATCGAAGCCCTGATCCACTTCATGCCTGAAATTCCAGCTGCCGCATCTCGAGACCGGGATGCGGCAGTTGCTTTTTGATCCGCCTCCACCGCCCGCTCTTCTGCTGTTATGATTTGTGCACTCTAATCTGCCCGAAAATCTCTTCCGGGAGACTTCCGTCTTGCCCTCAAACATTTCCCCCGATCAACAATCCGGCAATTCCAAAATCGCCGCGCACGATTCCTTGTGGTTTAGCGATACCGCTCTGCTGATCTATCTCGCGCTCGTCACCGTCATCGTTCACATGCTTGTGGGCCAACGCTATGGCTTCCAGCGCGATGAACTCGCCACGCTCGATGATGCGCGGCATTTGGCCTGGGGCTATGTCGCCTACCCGCCGGTCACCCCGTTTTTCGGCCGGTTGTCCCTCATTTTCTTTGGCCCCACGCTTCCGGGCTTCCGCCTTTTCGCCGCGCTCGCACAGGGGATCGCGCTTGTGCTCACGGGGCTGATGGCCAAGGAGATGGGCGGGGGCCGCGGCACACAACTCGTCGCCGCGTTCGCCGGCGTCCCGTTCTGCCTCGGCGGTGGCGCCCTGATGCAATATGTTTCCTTCGACTACCTCTGCTGGGTGCTCGCGGCTTATTTCATGGTGCGCCTGCTCGTGTCCGGCGATCCGCGCTGGTGGCTCGCCGTTGGTGCCGCAATCGGTTTCGGCATGCTTTCGAAGTACACCATGGGCGTTTTCGCTGTTGGCATTGTGGCCGGAGTTTTGTTCACCGACGCGCGGCGTTATCTGCGCAGCAAATGGCTCTGGTATGGCGTAGCGCTTTCCATCCTGATTTTCTTGCCCAACCTGCTGTGGCAAGCACACAACCATTTCATCTCGGTGGATTTCCTGAAGCATATCCATGAGCGCGATGTCCGCCAGGGTAGAACCAAGAATTTTCTGCCCGACCAATTGAAAATGACCCTGCTGGCGTTCCCGCTTTGCCTGGCCGGACTCTATTATTGTTTCCTGGCGCAAGCCGGAAAACGCCTCCGCGCTCTCGCCTGGATGTTTGTTGTTCCTCTGGTGCTCTTCGTGATCTTGAAAGGTCGCGTCTACTATTTCGCCGCGGCGTATCCGATGATTTACGCCGCGGGAAGTGTGTGGGGAGAGAGTTGGCTGGCTTCGCTGAATCGCGGATGGGCCGCCTTCCTCCGTGTGGTCACGTTGCTTGCCTTGACCGCGGACATCGTAATCGCCGCGACGCTGCTCTTGCCACTCGCTCCCATCCATTCGAAATGGTGGGACGTCGCCAGCAAAGTTCAGGGCGATTACGTCGAAGAAATCGGCTGGCCGGAGTTGGTTGAAACCGTAGCTCAAATTCGCGACTCTCTTACGCCCGGCGAACGCACACATCTCGGGATACTTGCCGCCAACTATGGCGAAGCAGGCGCCGTCAATCTCTTCGGTCCCATGTATGGACTGCCTCCGGTCATCAGTGGCGTCAATTCGTTCTGGGTCCGCGGTTACGGCGATCCGCCGCCGGATACTCTGATTGTTTTGGGGCACTCTTCCGGTTTCCTAGCCAAGAATTTCGCTTCCTGCCGGGTAGCAGCCCATTCCTGGAACCGGTTCGGCGTGGAAAACGAGGAAACTGTCGATCACCCGGATATTTACGTCTGCCGGGGCCTGAAGAAGCCTTGGCGTGAGTTTTGGGACGACTATCGGCACTTCGGCTAGTCTGCCGGAACCCGAGTCGCGCCGGCGAATCCTGCGGCCGATTGGACGGAACTTGGCCGGGAGAGGATAATAGTTCCCGGAGCGGTACTTCGAAGCAGGTGAGGTAGCGAAAGCCGTTTGAACCGTAACGAATCTCTGGGGTGCTGCGGATAGTCGGCTTGTGTGCACGGCCTGTCCCGCAGGAAAGCCTAATGGCCGGCTCGTGGTACCCACCTATTTCAGAGGTTCACGGCCTAGCAACCCACGGCCAAGCAGTCCGCTCCATTTTGCTGTCTGGGATGTTCCATAACCTATTAGGTTGGCATCGGGCTTTGCAGTTTTCTTACTGATCGCTGATTACTGATTACATTTCTTCCCCTATGCGCACCCTCTTCATCGGTGACATCGTCGGCTCTCCCGGACGCCATATCGTTCAGGAGCGCCTTGCCGACCTTGTCGAGCATCGCCAGATTGATCTGGTCATCGCCAACGGCGAGAATTCCGCCTCCGGGTTCGGCATCACTCCGAAGATCGCCGAAGAGCTGTTAGGCCTCGGCATCGAGGTGCTCACCGGCGGCAATCACAGTTGGGATCGCAAGGAAATCCTCGAATACATTCCTCATCAGCCTCGGCTGTTGCGTCCGGCGAATTTTGCGGCCATAAATCCCGGCGGGGGATTATATGTGGGGGAGTCGAAAAAAGGCGTGAAATTCGCCGTGCTGAACCTGCAGGGCCGCGTCTTTCTTGCGGCCAACGACGACCCGTTCAGGAAAGCGGACGAAGAGCTTGCCAAGCTTCCCGCTGACGTCGCGTTTGTCCTGGTGGATATGCACGCGGAAACCACCAGCGAGAAAATCGCTATGGGCTGGTATCTCGACGGCCGCGTCACCGCCGTCGTCGGCACGCACACGCATGTGGCCACAGCGGACGAGCATGTGCTGCCCAAAGGCACCGCGTATATCACAGACGTTGGCATGACCGGGCCGCACGACGGCGTGATCGGCATGGACCGCGTGGGGATCGTCAAGAAATTCCTGGACGGCCTGCCCGCGCGCTTCGAGGTGGCCACCGGCGATGTTCAGATGAACGCGGTGCTGATCGAAACGGATGAAACCGCTCCGCGCAACGAAGCCGGCCGCCTCGCAGCGCAGTCCATTGAGCGCCTCCGTTTGCGCATCGATTGACAGCTTCAACTTTCTTGTAGGCTCGCAGCAGCTTCTCTAACAGGGAGGCAACCACGGAGCGTTCGCGGTAATCTGACAGACCATGCATCGGAAATTTGGAAAATTCCTCGCCGCCGCCGCGGCTACTTGTGTCCTCGCTCTCGCCCTGGCGTCCGCGGCCTCTGAAGTGGACGACCAGCTCATGGCCCGCCGAAGGGTATTTCCCTCCATCGGGCCGGGGCTTCGTGCCCTTCGCCATGGACGGGACGGTAAATACTATCTTCTCGCCTCCCCAAACGTGGGGATCGCGGTTTTCGATTCCCAGGAAAAGCAATTGACCGTCATCGGCGCGCCTCCGGCTTCCCCCGCATCCGACAAAGCCGCGCATCCGCCGATTGCTTTTGGCGAAGATTGCGACGTGGATGCCCAGGGCAATCTCTACGTCGCAGACCGTGGCTACAATCTCGTCAACGTTTTCTCGCCCGCTGGCGCCCTGCTTCGCTCGATGCAATTTAACTCCCCGACCTCGTTGGCGGCTCTCCCCGAAGGAGAGGTGGCGGTGACCACGCCGCGCGGCCCCCACCTCGTCACCGTCTTTGGCCCCGCCGGCCGCGTAGCGCGAGAATTCGGCGACCCGGAGCAACTCTCGGAGCGCAACGACCTCAATCGCTACGTGAGTATTGGCCGCCTAGCTTCCGATCCCGAGGGCCATATCTACTACGGGTACACATACATGCCCGAGCCGCTGGTCCGCCAGTACGACCGGTTCGGTTTTGCCAAACAGGATTTTCAGTTTACCAACATCGATGCCTTCTCCGAGGCTCGCGCGGCGCGCAGGGAGATTGAACGCCAGGAAAAACGCACGGAACCTCCGTCCCTCCAGCGCATCCTGACCGCGTTCGGTGTGGATCCCGTAAACGGCGACGTCTGGATCGCCCTGCATAACACTCTGTTGCACTTCGATAAGGATGGGAACCGACGTTCCGAGTACCAGATTTACACAAAGGACGGCGCGCGCATCGAAGCCAACGTGCTCCTTGTGGAGGAAGAGCGCCTGCTGATTGGCTCCGATCCGCTCGGCGTCTACGAATTTGCCCGGCCGGACCGGAAACCGTGAGCAAAATTCACCGCGTTTTCCTCAGGTCCATTTGCACCGAAACAGTGCAATGGCATTTTTCGCCATGCGCAAACCGCGATTTTCTCAGGCAAAATTTGCGAATTTCTTATGACTTGCACAATTCCCGTGCTTGTGGAAAAGTTGTGAATGGCATGTGAACTTCGTTGAACCCCTTCGCGCACTTTTCGCTTGCTCCCACCCGAACAGTGCGCGAGAATCCAACGCAGTTTGAAAGCAATGGTGCTTGGTTCAGCAGGTCTGAAAGGTCCGCGCAGGTCCACAGGGGCAGCGACCAATCGTTCCGGCGCGGGAAAGAACTCCAAGGCTTGAAGAATTAGGGCGAAATTGGCTTTCCACAGTTTTTTCACACCTGTGGAAATGGTTTAGGTTTGGCTTTTTCTGATGACGACAGCTACCCAAATTGGCCGTGAAAAAGAAGTTCAGAATCTCTGGGATAAGTTCCTCGATCTGATCAAATCCAGGGTCAGCATCAACACCTACTCCACCTGGTTTCAGCCCACCCGGCTCAACCGCGCGGAGGGGGATACCCTGTACGTCCAGATTCCCAGCACCGTTTTCCGCCAGGTGCTCACCCGCACCTACGGAGAAATCGTAAAAGCTGTTTTTCACCAGATGGGCACCCCTCAGATGAAAGTGCAGTACGTCTGCACCGAGGAAGAACCCGTACAAGCCGCTCCCGCGGTCAACGGCACCAAGCAGGCCAAGCTGGATTTTGAAAGCAGTGATCATCAACTGAACACGCGCTACACGTTCGACTCCTTCGTCGTCGGCAAGTCCAACGAATTTGCCCACGCTGCCTCCCGCGCGGTCGCCGAGCAGCCTTCCAAGGCTTATAACCCGCTCTTCCTCTACGGCGGCGTGGGAATGGGCAAGACCCATTTGATGCATGCCATCGGGCACACCATCAAGAAGCGCAATCCGGCCATGCGCCTGAGTTACGTCAGCGCCGAAAAATTCACCATCGAGGTCATCAATTCGCTGCGCTTCGATCGCATGATCAGTTTCCGAGACCGCTTCCACACCGTGGATGTGCTTCTCGTGGACGATATCCAGTTCATCGCGGGAAAAGAGCGCACCCAGGAAGAGTTCTTCCACACCTTCAACGCCCTCTACGAGCAGCAAAAGCAGATTGTGATTTCTTCCGACTGCCTGCCGAAGGACATCAACTCGATTGAGGAGCGGCTTCGTTCTCGATTTGAATGGGGCCTGATCGCCGACATTCAGCCGCCCGACCTGGAAACAAAAATCGCCATCCTCCAGAAGAAAGCGGAGAACGACCGCTTCCATCTGCCCGACGACGTCGCGGAGTACATCGCCCGCGCCATCAAGTCCAACGTGCGCGAGCTCGAAGGTGCTCTGACGCGCCTGATGGCCTACGCCTCGCTCACCGGCACCATTGTTTCCCTCACCACCGCGCAGCAGGTTCTGCGCAACATCATTGCGTCGCAGGAAAAGCGCGTCACTATCGACTTGATCCAAAAGCGCGTCAGCGAGCATTTCAACCTGCGCGAGCAGGACCTGAAAGTCCGCAGCAACACCCGCGCCATCGCTTTCCCCCGCCAGGTGGCCATGTACATCGTCAAGCAGCTCACCACCGCATCGCTCCCCGAGATCGGTCGGCAGTTCGGCGGCAAGCATCACACCACCGTTCTTCACTCGATCAACAAGATCGAAGAACTCCGCCGCTCCGACAAAGAACTGAATCGCACCATCACCCGCCTGATGGACGCCTTGCAGTAACAACTTCTCACCGATTCCACTTCCGTCGGAAATCTCTTTAAACCTCGATTACCACGGCCAAGTCACGCCGTCGTAGCCCAGGAATTTCCCCGTCAGCTCCATCGGATTCCCTTCGAGCACCTTGCGCATGCCTCCAATGCTCTGCTCCGGCGTCAGCGCCGCGTTCGCGCCTCCCATGTCCGTCTGCACCCATCCCGGACTGAATATCACCACGCTGACTCCCCGCGGCTCAACTTCTTTAGCCAGGATCGACATCGTCATGTTTAACGCCGCTTTGCTTGTCCTGTATTGATAGGCGATTCCAAACCCGATCGTGGATCCCAACGCTTGCAGTGAGCCCATCCCTGTGCTGATCGCTACGATCTGTTTCCGCGTGCTCGCTGCGACGTTTTCGATTAGCGCCTCCGCCACCCGAATCGCTCCCAGTACGTTTGTTTCGAAGGACTCGCGCCATCCAGCGAAATTGAGTTCGCCAAGTTTGTTCCCGTTTCGCGTGTAAATGGCTGAGTTCAGGACGAGCAAATCTACCGGCGTGCGGCCTAGAGTTTCCGCTAATTGTTTGACTGATTCATCGCTGGTTACATCCAGGCTATGTAGAGACACATTTTTATTTTTCCCGACCCGCTGCAATTCCTCGCTACTTTTCGGATTGCGCGCTGTCGCAATCACGTCCCATCCGTCCGCTGCATATTGACGCGCAAATTCTAGCCCTAGTCCGCGATTCGCTCCAGTAATCAAAACACTCGACATGATCGGTCTCTCCTCAATGCGCCAAATTTCTGGTCAGAACGAGAGTAGATGGAAGTTCTTGTGGATATCTCTTCTAACGCACCACTCATTTGATGCTCTATGTCTTTTTTCGTCACCCAGAAACCCTGTGCAGAACGTGTGAACATCGCGAGGGAAACTTGCGGATCAAATGTGCACGCGCACGGAACAATTTGGCCCCTCCATAACTACCACTCCCTTTTTCCGCAACTGCGCAGGAAAATCCACGCAACATTGGAGCAAGTATATTCAAGTAGAGCAATCGCCCGTGAACATTTCCACCAATCCACAGCGCTCATCACAACAACAAGCTTTATGAGTCTAATTTTCTTTGACAGCTTTTGTGAAAGCCCTATGTCTGTGAAAATCCACATTTCTCATGCTCGCTCGCGCACTCGCGGGAAATCCTCAGACCGCCGCATTTCCACAATATCTAGGTGACCTGCGCACTTTATACTTTGCGAGAAAACGAGTACAGTACGTCAGCGGTTATTTCAGCGGGGGAAAGCCACATGACGGCAACCGGTACCGCACGTGAGGAAAGCCAATCCATGGAATTCAGCGTAACCAAGTCCGCGCTGCTCAATGAACTTACCACCACGCAAGGCGTAGTGGAACGCAAAACCACGATCCCCATTCTTTCGAATCTCCTGGTAGACGCCAAAGGCAGCCGCGTCACCATTACCGCCACCGACCTAGAGTTGAGTGTCCGCACGTCTTGTGAAGCCAAGGTCAAAAAAGAAGGTGCCGGCACCATCCCCGCCAAGAAACTTCTCGAACTCGTCCGCCTCCTTCCCGAAGGCGAAATCAAGTTTAAGTTGCTCGACAATCATTGGATCGAAATCGTCAGCGACAAGAAGAAATACAAGCTCGTTGGCATGGCCAAGGAAAATTTCCCTGCGTTGCCCGCGATGCCCCACACGCTAGTCAAGCTTCCGGCGGTGGTGCTCGAAAGCCTGATCGCCAAAACAAAATTTGCCATTTCCATGGAAGAGTCCCGCTACACCCTCAACGGCGGCCTGCTGATCCTGAAGCCCGATACGTTGGCCATGGTGGCCACCGACGGCCATCGCCTGGCCCTCGCCGAAACCGATCAGAAACTCGGCGGCCTCAACGGCGAAGTGCGCGTCCTGATCCCTAAGAAAGCCATGGACGAAGTCGAAAAACTTTCCGCCGCGGCCGGCTCCGACGCTCATCTGGAATTCGCGAAAGACGAAAGCCATCTCTTCTTCCAGGTCGGCCATCGCCTCCTAATCTCCCGCATCCTCACCGGCCAGTTCCCCAATTACGAAGCGGTCCTTCCGCGCGAGAACAACAAGACCGTAGTCCTCGAGCGCGCCGAACTCAGCGACGCCGTCCGCCGCGTCTCGCAACTCGCCGACCAGCGCTCTCACGCTGTAAAGCTTGCCGTTTCGAGCGAAGGGGTGGAAATTTCCGCCTCCAGCCCCGAATACGGCGAAGCCAAGGAAACCATCGACAAGGATTACAAAGGCGACAACATCGCGATCGGCTTCAACTCCAGCTACATGCTCGATTTCCTCGCCGCCGCGGCCGACGGACCCATCAGCATCGAACTCAAGGACGAACAATCCGCCGGCCAGATGCGCCCCCTAGCCGACGAAAGCTATCGCTACCGCTACGTCATCATGCCCATGCGCATCTGAGGCAAGCATTTCTTCCCCAACCCTGACCGCGAAGAACGAAGTGTAAGCTACTTGATTATCTAATAGTCTTGTTACAGAGTTCTCTTGTTTCGAGGTTCCAATCTGGAACCTCAAAAGTCTTGACTCCCATGTCAAAAGCTTCCACTGCCGCGATTCTTCCTGCTTCCGTGATTAGCCACAGGATTTATTTTCTCCGCAAAACGCGCGTGATGCTTGATTCCGATTTGGCCCAACTCTACGGCGTTACAACGTCAAATCTGAATCAGGCGGTTCGCCGCAATTACAACCGATTTCCCAAGGACTTCATGTTTCAACTCACGAAGAAAGAAGCCGAGACTTTGAGATCACAATTTGCAATCTCAAACAAGGAGGGGCGCGGCGGTCGCCGCTATCTTCCGCACGCTTTCACGGAACATGGCATCGCAATGCTTTCCAGCGTTCTCCATAGTGATCGCGCCGTCCAAGTCAATATCGCCATCATGCGCGCCTTCCTCCAACTTCGTGCCATGCTGGCTACCCACGAAGACTTGCGCCGCAAGATCACTGAAATGGAAAAGCGCTATGACTCCAAATTCCATGCCGTTTTCGCCACGCTTCGGCAGATGCTTGAAACCCCAATTCCTCCCAAACGGCAGATCGGATTTCACTCCCGGACCGGACCAGTTTGAAGCGAAAGTCCGGCCTGCTATAAAATTATAACTTATTGAAATATATACACTTATTTATCCACAATCGCAATCCCCCGCTTGAGAAAATCCCCCTTTTCCAGTAAAATTTAGCTGTTGTCGATCGGTCGTTCTTCCCCCCAATCGACACGTCCGCCAGGACCGCTGGACCACGAACGCTCTGCGCCAGGAGCAGGTCTCGCACCCTGGAGAACATAAGTCTTCGCCACGTCCCGGATCGCGGGATGGGATGAAGCAGGAAGCCCTACGAGCTCCGATCTGGCCCAGTGGGATCGCAGCCAAAGGGTGAGGCGACGGTTGCAGGATACAAACATCACGCCTTTCCTTGCTTCGCAAAAATTGTTTTGAACGGGCGTTCGCGGAATTTTCTCTGTGTGGAGAGCGCCGTTCCGCGCGGCTCGATTGCCGCAGGCTTGCACGTCAGGAGAGCAAATGGGCGATAAAGAAACACCCGTTGTTAAGAGCGGACATCAGTACGACGCGAAATCCATCAAAGTCCTCGGCGGCCTGGAAGCCGTTCGTCTCCGCCCCGCCATGTACATCGGCTCGACCGGCGAAATGGGTCTCCACCACCTTGTGTGGGAAGTGGTCGATAACTCCGTCGACGAAGCGATGGCCGGCTACGCGGATGAAGTGAACGTCACCGTTCACGCCGACAATTCCGTCACCGTGGTCGACAACGGCCGCGGCATTCCCGTTGACATGCACGCTACCGAAAAGCGTCCCGCCGCTGAAGTCGTTCTTACAGTTCTTCACGCCGGCGGCAAATTCGACAGTGACACTTACAAAGTTTCCGGCGGTCTCCACGGCGTCGGCGTTTCCGTCGTCAACGCTCTTTCCGATGAGCTTGAGCTCGAGATTCAGCGTGATGGCGCCGTCTGGGAGCAGTCCTACGAAAAGGGCAAGCCCACCTCCAAGCTGAAGCAGACCGGCAAGACCCGCAAGACCGGCACGAAAGTTACCTTCCATCCGGATCCGAGCATTTTTGAAAAGACCACCTTCAGTTACGACACGCTAGCTACCCGCCTCCGCGAATACGCTTTTCTCAACAAAGGCCTGAAAATCACGCTCAACGACGAACGCAGCGAAAAGACCGCCGAATTCCGCTTCACCGGCGGCATTGCGGAATTCGTCAAGCACCTGAATCGCGGCAAGACCACGCTTCACGATTCCCCGATCTACATGGAAGGCAAGAAGGGCAACGTCGAAATCGAAATCGCCCTGCAATACAACGACACTTACGGCGAAAACGTCTTCTCCTTTGCCAACACCATCAACACCGTCGATGGGGGCACGCACCTTTCCGGTTTCCGCTCTGCACTCACTCGCACGATCAACAACTTCGCTTCCAACGCCGGCATGCTCAAGGAACAGAAGGACGAAGTCACCATCTCCGGTGACGACGTCCGCGAAGGCCTCGTCGCTGTCGTCAGCGTACGCCTGCCGCAACCCCAGTTCGAAGGCCAGACCAAAGGCAAGCTCAACAGCGATATCAAAGGCGACGTAGAGCAACTCGTCAACGAAAAGCTCGGCGATTGGTTCGACAAGCATTCCACCGTCGCGCGCCGCATCATCGGCAAGTGTATTGACGCTGCCCGCGCCCGCGAAGCCGCCCGTAAGGCCCGCGAGCTCACACGCCGCAAATCCGCCATGGATTCCAGCGGTTTGCCCGGAAAGCTGGCGGATTGCCAGGAACGTGATCCCGCCCGCTGCGAACTCTTTGTCGTTGAGGGCGAATCGGCCGGCGGCTCTGCAAAGATGGGCCGCGATCGCAAATACCAGGCCATCCTCCCCCTCAAGGGCAAAATCCTCAACGTCGAAAAAGCCCGCTACGACAAAATGCTGGGCCATGAAGAAATCCGCGCCATCATCACCGCGCTCGGCACCGG
>Ga0210384_10004852_pt1 | contig 14884 bp, 11 predicted proteins | sample IncBWH2MmetaG_FD_160574 | JGI IMG/M metagenome (GOLD analysis project Ga0210384, IMG submission 160574) | Forest soil microbial communities from Barre Woods Harvard Forest LTER site, Petersham, Massachusetts, United States - Inc-BW-H-2-M | ecosystem: Environmental > Terrestrial > Soil >...
AAATAAAAACCGCCCATGGTTGCATGAGCGGTCTCAAGTTTAACAGCTTATCGCTGAATGCGGCAGCTGCCAGGAAGGCAAGGACAAACAGCCCTAGGAGATCTGCTGTATGCCGGCCAGCACCCAGCCGCCTTGTCCATCGACCGGCTTGGCCAGGTTCCAGACTTCATTGAAGGCTTCGGCCGGCGCATTGGCGGCTTCCTTGATCATGCCGGAGAATTTGACGCTGGCCAGATGGTCATTGCCGACCTGCTCCATGCCCAGCAATTCGGCGTCGATGGAAACCACATCGGTCACATTCGCGCTGGCCCCGCGTTCCTGTATCTGCAGCTTGATTTCTGCATACATCTCAGGCGTGGTGAACTCCCGGATGTCGTTGATATCGGCCCGGTCCCAGGCTGCCTGCAGGCGGATGAAATAGGTCTTCGCATTGCGCAGGAAAGCCGGCACATCGAATTCTGCCGGTACGCCCCAGGGTGCCGCCGCTGCCTGCGGCGACTGCTGGGCATACTCTTGCGGCTCGATACGAGAGCCTTCGATGCGGGAGCCTATCTCCGGTGTCGCCGAAGAGGCGCCGGCATACGCCGGCTGCGAATAGGCAGACGGCCCGCCGCTAGCTACGCCAGTCAGCGCACCGTTCTTGCGGAACATGCGAACGATGAACATGACGGCCAAAGCAAGCAAGCCGAAAGTCACAATGGTACCCAGCATGCTGCTCAATGCGCCGCCAAAGCCCAGGCTGGAAAACATGGCGCCCAGCAAGGCGCCGCCAATCAGGCCGCCGACGATGCCCTTCCAGGGGCTGGCCGGCTTCGGCGGCACCGCGGCATTAGGCGCTGCCGCCGGAGCGGCCGGTGCAGCAGCAGGCTTTGCCACATTGGATGGAGGCGCGACCTGGCGCGTTACGGTGCCGGATTGCCGCCCTATCGAACCGCCGCCGCCCAGACGCCTGGCGTCGGCATCGGAGATCGTCACTGCCAGCGCACTGGCGACGACCATCATTGCTATAAAGAATTTTTTCATGATTACTGTTACCGCCTTGCCCTACACCCGAATCGGCTGCAGACGCTTAAAGTTTAATGCCGGTGTGTAAAGCGGCCACACCTGCCGTCAAATTGTAATATTGCACGCGTTCCAGCCCTGCGTCCTGCATCATGCCCTTCAGGGTTTCCTGGTCAGGGTGCATGCGGATCGATTCCGCCAGGTAACGATAACTCTCGGCATCATTGGCGATACGCTGCCCGAGCCACGGCAAGACCGAGAACGAATAGACGTCGTACGGCTTTTGCAGCAACGCCGGCACCTTGGAGAATTCCAGCACCAGCAATTTGCCGCCCGGCTTCAGCACCCTGCGCATTTCAGCCAGCGCCTGATCCTTGTGCGTCATATTGCGCAAACCGAAAGCGACTGTCACCCGGTCGAAATAATTCTCGGGGAACGGCAATTTTTCCGCGTCACACAGTAAGGTGGGGGTAATCAGGCCCTTATTCAAGAGCCGGTCGCGCCCTACCCTGAGCATGGACTCGTTGATATCGGTATGCCAGACCTCGCCGGAAGGCCCGGCCTGCTTGACAAACTCCTTGGCCAGGTCACCGGTGCCGCCGGCGATATCCAGTACCTTGAAGCCCGGACGCACGCCGGCCTGGGCGATGGTAAAAACCTTCCATACCCGGTGCAGCCCAGCCGACATCAGGTCGTTCATCACGTCGTATTTGGCCGCGACCGAATGAAAAACCTCGGCAACCTTGTGTACTTTTTCGCCTTCTTCTACGGTGGTGTAACCGAAATGAGTAGTATTAGTCATGATTTTCGCCTATGGAATGCGCGCATTATCCCAGATTTTGCGTCAAAACACGTCCGGATGTGCGTCTGCCGGCCCGTATGGAAGGCGGGAGCATATTCTGGGGGCCGCATCGGGCCGGATTGCCGAGCTTTCCTGCTTGGCAATTGCTGCCCTAGGGCAGAACGAACCCGCCCTGGGCCTGGTTTAGTGCTGGTGTCCGCAACCGCTGGCCTGCTGCACCATCGGAGCGTCGCGCCCGGTTTCCTTGTCGAAACCGGCGGCTTCCAGCCGGTTCAGGTAGTCCTGCCACAGGCTGGGCTGGTTCTCGCCCAGCCAGTACAGGTAGTCCCACGTGTAAATGCCGCTATTGTGCGCATCTGAAAAATGCGGCTGCACCGCATAGTGGCCGACCGGCTCCAGCGCCGTCAGTGTGACGTCGCGCTTGCCGGTTTGCAAGGTCTCTTGCCCTGGACCGTGGCCGCGCACTTCGGCGGACGGCGAATACACCCGCAATAATTCAAACGGCAGCGAAAATTCGGCGCCGTCGTCAAATGTGACGTCGAGCACACGCGATTGCGTACGCACCGTCAATGCCGTCGGGATCGGTCCCGGAACGCTTTGTTTGGAGCCTGTCATAGTTGTTCTCTATTCTTTAAGCCATTTTAAGCCTGGCGCTTAATCATCCCAGCTTGCAATTGCCTGACTATCTCGGCGCGCAATTCAGGCAACAAGGCCCGCCGCGCCGACGTATCCGGGATATCCGGCCGCGCAGCGGCCCAGACCGGATTGGGAAAATGCGCATCGTCCCGGTAACGCGGAATCACATGCCAGTGCAGATGTGGCACCATATTGCCGAAGCTGGCCAGATTGATTTTGTGCGGCTGCATCACCTGGCGGACGGCCGCCTCCAGCTTCCACACCGCATCCATGAACTCGGCGCGTTCGGATGGCGGCAGGTCCGTCATTTCCTTCACGTGCGCATTCCAGACCACGCGGCAAAAGCCTGGATAATTCTGGTCGTCCACCAGCAGGACGCGCCAGCGCTCGCTGGAAAACACCACATCCCCCAGCGCGGCATCGCATAATTCGCAGCTATTCATGCTTACACCAATACCCGTTCTATGCCGCCGTTATTGGCGCGCGCCACATAATCCGGCATCCAGTTTTCGCCCAGGATATGTTTTGCCATCTCGACCACGATGTAGTCGGCCTCGGTGCCGGTGTCTTCATTGTAGCGCGACAGGCCCTGCAGGCACGCCGGGCAGGACGTCAGCACCTTGACTTCGCCGGTGAAGCCGTCGGCGCGCAACCTGTCGGCACCCTTGGTCATTTCCTCTTCCTTGCGGAAGCGTATCTGCGTCGACACGTCCGGGCGCGAAGCCGCCAGCGTGCCGGCCTCGCCGCAGCACCGGTCGTTTTTCTCGACCTTCTGGCCGTCCACTGTCGTAATCAATGCGTTGACGGTCTTCAGCGGGTCCTGCAATTTCATCGGGCTGTGGCATGGGTCATGGTACATGTACCGGGTACCGCTGACGCCGGCCAGTTTCACGTCCTTTTCCAGCAGGTATTCATGGATGTCGATGATGCGGCAGCCGGGGAAGATTTTTTCAAACTCATAGCCCTGTATCTGGTCGTAGCAGGTACCGCAAGACACCACGACCGTCTTGATGTCGAGGTAATTCAGCGTATTGGCCATGCGGTGGAACAGCACGCGGTTATCGGTGATGATTTTCTCGGCCTTGTCGAAATCGCCGGCGCTGCGTTGCGGATAACCGCAGCACAGGTAGCCGGGCGGCAACACCGTCTGCACGCCGACATTCCACAGCATCGCCTGCGTCGCCAGGCCGACTTGCGAGAACAGGCGCTCCGAGCCGCAACCGGGGAAGTAAAACACGGCCTCGGTATCGGCGGTGGTCGTCTTCGGGTCGCGGATAATCGGGACCATCTTGTCGTCTTCGATATCCAGCAAGGCACGCGCGGTCTTCTTCGGCAAGTTGCCCGGCATCTTCTTGTTGATGAAATGGATCACCTGCTCCTTGATCGGGGCCTTGCCTACCGATGCCGGCGGCGCCTTGGTCTGTTTCTTGGCGAATTTCTTCAGCAGGTCGTGGCCCATGCGCTGAGCCTTGAACACCAGGCCGGTCATTACCTGGCGGGTCGCATTGATCGTTGCCGGGTCGGTCGCGTTCAGGAAGAACATTGCACCGGCAGTCCCCGGATTGAAGGATTTCTTGCCCATCTTGCGCAACAGGTTGCGCATATTCATCGACACGTTGCCGAAGTCGATGTCGACCGGGCATGGCGTCAGGCATTTATGGCAGACGGTGCAATGATCGGCCACGTCTTCAAACTCGGCCCAATGCTTGATCGAGACGCCGCGCCGGGTCTGCTCCTCATACAGGAAGGCCTCCACCAGCAGCGAAGTGGCGAGGATCTTATTGCGCGGCGAGTACAGCAGGTTGGCGCGCGGCACGTGCGTCGCACAGACCGGTTTGCACTTGCCGCAACGCAGACAATCCTTGACGCTGTTGGCAATCGCGCCGATATCGCTTTGCTGCATGATCAGCGACTCATGGCCCATCAGGCCGAACGAAGGCGTATACGCGTTCCTCAGGTCGGCGGCGAAATCCGGCAGGTTCAGCAGCTTACCCTTATTAAAGCGGCCCTCCGGGTCTATCCGCAATTTATAGTCGCGGAAGTCCTTGATCTCATCCTCGGTCAGGAACTCCAGCTTGGTGATGCCTATGCCGTGCTCGCCGGAGATCACGCCGTCCAGCGAACGCGCCAGCACCATGATGCGGGCGACGGCGGTGTGCGCCACCTGCAGCATGTCGTAGTCGTCGGAATTGACCGGGATATTGGTATGCACATTGCCGTCGCCTGCATGCATATGCAAGGCCACGAACACGCGGCTGCGCAAGACCTGCTTGTGGATCGCGGTGCACTCTTCCAGAATCAGGCGGAAAGCCGCGCCGTTGAACATCTGGCGCAGGTGCGCCCGCACCTCGGTTTTCCAGGAAACGCGCACGGTGCGGTCCTGCACGATGCTGAACACGCTCGCGTCCGGCTGTTTTTGCAGCCGCTCGTCAAACACGAAGCCCAGCTTGTCCAGGCCCAGCGCGATCAATTCTTCCCTGGCGTCGGCCAGCGGCTTATCCAGATGATCCAGCAGATAGGTCCAGCGCGCGCGGGTGGCTTTCAATAAATCCGCCGCTTGGCTGGCCCGGTCTTCCAGCAACTCGGCAGCAGAGATGTCGTCGCCGTCGGCGTCTTCGCTCTTGCCCAGCGGCAGGTTGCCCTTGGCAAAAAATGCCGACAATTGCTGCAACAATGCCAGCTTGTTCTGTATCGATAATTCTATATTGATGCGCTCTATGCCGTCAGTGTACTCGCCCATGCGGTTGAGCGGGATCACCACGTCTTCATTGATCTTGAACGCATTGGTGTGCTTGGAAATGGCCGCGGTCTTGGCCCGGTCCAGCCAGAATTTCTTGCGCGCCTCCGGACTGACGGCGACAAAGCCCTCGCCGACGCGGGTGTTGGCGATGCGGATCACTTCGGAAGCCGCCTGCGCCACCGCGTTCTCATCATCGCCGACGATATCGCCGAACAGTGCCATCTTCGGCAGCACGCCTCGCTTGGATTTGGTGGTGTAACCGACCGCGCGCAGGTAGCGCTCGTCCAGGTGCTCCAGGCCGGCCAGGATCGCGCCGCCCTGGCGGGTTTCGTCGTCCAGGAAATCCTTGATCTCGACGATGGACGGTATCGCATCGCGCGCCTGGCCGAAGAACTCCAGGCAGACGGTGCGCGTATGCTTGGGCATCTTGTGCAAAATCCAGCGCGCCGACGTGATCAGGCCGTCGCAGCCTTCCTTCTGTATGCCCGGCAAGCCCGCCAGGAATTTGTCGGTGACATCCTTGCCCAGGCCTTCCTTGCGAAACACGCGGCCCTTGATGTCCAGCTGCTCAGTCTTGAACGGTATCTTCTCGCCGGGGCGCGTCCATTCCAGCTTGAACTTGGCGACTTCGACGTCGTGGATCTTGCCCAGGTTGTGCTCCAGCCGCGTGACTTCCAGCCAGTCGCCATTCGGGTCCACCATGCGCCAGGATGCTAGGTTGTCCAGTGCGGTACCCCACAGCACTGCCTTCTTGCCGCCGGCGTTCATGGCGACATTGCCGCCTATGCAGGAGGCTTCGGCAGATGTCGGGTCCACCGCAAACACAAAGCCGGCCTTGTCGGCGGCGTCGGATACCCGCTTGGTGACCACGCCGGCGCCGGAATAGATGGTGGCGTACGGCTGGGTCAGGCCGGGCAGCACCGTCATTTCGACCTCGCCCAGTTGCTCCAGCTTTTCGGTATTGATCACGGCCGACAGCGGCGTCAGCGGGATCGCGCCGCCGGTGTAGCCGGTGCCGCCTCCGCGCGGGATGATGGTCAGCCCGAGTTCTATGCAGCACTTGACCAGGCCTGCCATTTCATCTTCGGTATCCGGCGTCAGCACTACAAACGGATACTCCACGCGCCAGTCGGTGGCATCGGTCACATGCGACACCCGCGACAAGCCGTCAAATTTGATATTGTCCTTGGCGGTATGGCGCGCCAGCTTGCGATTGGCGCGCTTGCGCAAATCGTAAGTCTGGCGAAATTCTTCGGCAAAATCGGCGACCGCCTTCCTGGCCGCCTGCAACAGGATTTCGACACTGGCGCTGCGCGCCTTGGCATCTGCGCTGGCCGCTGCGTCGCTGCTGTCCGCTTCATCGGAAGTGATGCGGCGCTTCTCCACTTCATGCAGGCGGTGGTTCAGCGCGTCGATCAAGTCTTGCCGGCGCTTGGGGTTGTCCAGCATGTCGTCCTGCAGATAAGGATTGCGCCGAACCACCCAGATATCGCCCAATACCTCATACAGCATGCGCGCGGAGCGCCCGGTCTGGCGCTTGCCGCGCAAGGTGTCCAGCAATTGCCAGGATTCTTCACCCAGCAGGCGGATCACGATTTCGCGATCGGAAAAAGATGTGTAGTTATAGGGAATTTCACGTACGCGGGTGGGTACGGCGCCATGCGGCGCATCTGCGAGTAGAGCCTGGATTTGTGCTGGAGCGTTCATCAGTAGGTCGGTAGGTCTTTGAAGCGGCTGGGGGTTCCTGGCGCGAGCGTCGACTCCCCCCATGCCATCCGCCGGACCCGCACAAAAAAAGTGCTGCATCGTCGACCAGGGAAAGAGCCGCCGGCAATCTGCTGGGGCACCTCTAAATGATTCATTCTAGCGTATTGCGATGCACCACGCCGTAACAGCCTTACACTTTTTACGCCATAAATAGGGAAAAAAGACGATTTTGCCTGAGAATATTCGGTGGCATTGGCGCCGAATATTTTTCCATTTTTCGGGAGTACACCTATTTTTTTAAAAATTTTCTATGGGGAATTTTTAAAAAAAACTCATATACCCAGGCCAGTATATGAAAAATTCCCGACCACGCGGCTTAAAGTGGTATTAAATAAAAAAATCCCAAAAATTGACCCGGCCCGAGCTTACCCGAGCATCTCCCCCAATTTATGCCAAAAACCATCGGGTACCGCCAGCAGCAAATAAGTCATGACGATATAGCGCAGGAACTTGCCTATGGCCATATACATCACGCTGGGCCAGAACGGCATTTTCAGCCAGCCTGCCAGGGTACAGATAGGGTCGCCTATACCCGGCATCCAGGCCAGCAACATGGTTTTGGCGCCGAAATGGCGCAGCCAGCGGTACCACGCGGTTTCTCGCTCGGCGGCAAAGATCTGTTTGGCGCCATACCCCATCCAGTAATCCACGACCCCGCCCAGCGTATTGCCTGTGGTCGCAACCAGCATCACCGGCCAGTACAGGTCAGGATTGGCCTTGATCACCGCAAATACCGCCGGTTCCGAGCCCAGCGGCACCAACGTGGCGGAAATAAAACTGATCAGGAAAACGGACGTCAAACCCACCTGAGGCAGGGCCAAAACACTTAAAAGCCAATGTACTGCAGTTTCTACCATGCTCGCTTCGCACCTGTCCAAAAGGCATCCATTATAATGAGCGGGCAACATTTATATCCCACAATTGATATCCGGCAGTTTTTTATTGTCCAACATTGCTAATTTGCAATCAAAAATTCATCTATGACGACCGACTATCTCAAGAAAATACTGACTGCCCGCGTCTATGACGTCGCCTTTGAAACTCCGCTGGAATATGCGCCCAGCCTGTCGGCTCGCATGGAAAATCGAATTTATTTTAAGCGCGAAGACATGCAAAGCGTGTTCAGCTTCAAATTGCGCGGCGCTTATAACAAGATCGCCCACCTGAGCCAGGCCCAGCTGAAACGCGGCGTCATTTGCGCGTCGGCCGGCAACCACGCGCAAGGCGTGGCGCTGTGCGCCGCCAAGATGCATTGCAAGGCCGTCATCGTAATGCCGACCACCACGCCGCCGGTCAAGATTGATGCGGTCAGGGCGCATGGCGGCGACAACGTGGAAATCGTGCTGCACGGAGAGTCGTATACCGACGCCTATGATCACGCCATCAAGCTGGAACAAAAACACAAGCTGACCTTCGTCCACCCTTTTGACGACCCCGACGTGATCGCAGGCCAGGGCACCATAGGCATGGAGATCCTGCGCCAGCATTCCGAACCGATACACGCGATCTTTGTCGCAATCGGCGGCGGCGGCCTGATTTCCGGCGTAGCGGCGTATGTCAAAGCGGTACGCCCGGACATCAAGATCATCGGCGTGCAAACCACCGATTCGGATGCGATGGCGCGCAGCATCAAGGCGGGCCGCCGGGTGACATTGAATGACGTGGGCCTGTTCTCGGACGGCACCGCCGTCAAGCTCGTGGGCGAAGAGACCTTCCGCCTGACCAGGCAGTATGTCGACGACATCATCCTGGTCGATACCGACGCGGTCTGCGCCGCGATCAAGGACGTGTTCCAGGATACCCGCAGCATACTGGAGCCGGCCGGCGCGCTGGCGGTGGCGGGTTGCAAGGCCTATATAGAGCGCGCCAAGGCCGATAAGCAAAGCCTGAAAAACGAGACGATGGTGACCATCGCCTGCGGCGCAAATATGAACTTTGACCGCCTGCGCTTCGTGGCTGAGCGCGCCGAGGTCGGCGAAGCGCGCGAAGCGGTATTCGCAGTCACGATACCGGAAGAACGCGGGAGTTTTCGCCGCTTTTGCGAACTGGTCGGCCCCCGCAATGTCACCGAGTTCAACTACCGCATCAGCGACCAGAAAGCGGCGCATATCTTCGTCGGCGTGCAGGTCAGCAACCGTGAAGAATCGGGCAAGATCGCCAGGAACTTTGTCAAGCATGGCTTTCCCACGCTGGACCTGACCGACGACGAGCTGGCCAAGCTGCATATACGCCACCTGGTCGGCGGCAAAAGCGAACTGGCGGAGAATGAATTATTATATCGCTTCGAATTCCCTGAGCGCCCCGGTGCATTGATGCGCTTCCTGAACAGTATGGCGCCCAACTGGAATATCAGCCTGTTCCACTATCGAAATCATGGCGCCGACTACGGCCGCACGCTGGTTGGGCTGCAAGTACCGAAAAAGGAAATGAAGGATTTCAAGGAATTCCTGAACACACTGGGTTACCGCTACTGGGACGAAAGCGGCAATCCCGCCTATCAGCTGTTTTTGGGCTGATTGAAATTGTAACAATTTGCAATACTCACTCCATCCAGCATGAAATGGGGTGAGCATTGCCGGGAAAATTGAACTGCCGCCGTTTTTATCTGTCACAGGCAGATAGTAGGCAGCGTCGATCCAGATCAGCGATGCCGGTATTGCTTGAGGCGTGTTGACATTCAATCTGGCGGCTGCGTTCAAACCGGCCGCCCTGGCAAGTCCTGCCAACAAGACCAAAGGCCTCTCGCGCTATTTCCTAACCCCGAATACCCGGGATTTATTGGGTACGCTGGCGCACGGTGCGGTGCACGCGTATCCCCAATAATCGGATCAGCTCAGGGCCAACCACAGGAGCGCTTCCTATAGCGCTCCGTAATTTTTAAGAATATGACTACAAGCTCGAACACACCTAGCACGCCGGAATTGTCCCAACTGGGCAAGCCGTCCGCGTATAAGGCCGAATACGATCCCAGCCTGCTGTTCCCCATCTCCAGGGAAGGCAAGCGCCATGAGATCGGCATAGTCGGCACCCTGCCTTTTTTTGGCGTCGACCTCTGGAATGCGTATGAAGTCTCGTGGCTGAACCTGCGCGGCAAACCACAGGTGGCAATTGCAACGATTACGGTACCGGCCGATTCGCCGAATATCATAGAGTCGAAATCCTTCAAGCTGTATCTGAACTCGTTCAACCAGACCCGGCTGGCGGGAGCCGAGGCACTGGTGAATTTGTTGCAGGCGGACTTGTCCGCAGGCTTTGGTTCCTCGGTACAGGTAAGCCTGACCACGCAGGAACACTTTTCCAAGCTGACTATGCAGGAAATGGATGGCCTGCTGCTCGATAGGCTGGATATCGAGGTGGACTCGTACACCCCTAATCCTTACCTGCTGAAGGCCGATCAGCAAGAACCTCCGGTGGAGGAGGTGCTGGTATCCCATCTGCTGAAGTCGAACTGCCTGGTCACCGGCCAGCCCGACTGGGGCAGCGTACAGATCCGCTACGTCGGCGCGCCCATCGACCAGGAAAGCCTGCTGCGCTACCTGATAGGTTTTCGCAACCACAATGAATTCCATGAGCAATGCGTGGAACGGATTTTCACCGACATCATGCAGCATTGCAAACCGCAGAAACTCTCCGTGTACGCACGCTACACGCGTCGCGGCGGCCTGGACATCAATCCATGGCGCAGCAATTTCACCACATCGCAGCGGCCGTCCAACCACCGCAACGCACGCCAGTAAAGTTCACCCTAGATAAACTTTCACCCTATATAAACTTGCAGCACGCAATATTCAGTACCAGTAAAAGAGTAAATTATGTTCAACAAGCAAAAAAAAAATGCCCTCCTGCTAGCCAGCGCCATTTCTGTATTCAGTCTTCCCAGTCTGAGCCATGCCCAGCAAACCGACGATCTCAGTTGGTGGGATCAGGGAAAAAACAAAGTCAGCGACATCCTTGACAATGGCCAGCAGTCGCTGCTGGTGTCGGGTTACGCCCATCACGGGCGGGGTACCTACTCCGCTGAGCGCATCAGGGAATTGAATGAAAAATCCTGGGGCCTGGGCTTTACCAAGTCCGTACGAAATAGCAAGGATAATGAAGAGCTCGTCTATGCACTAGGCATCAGCGATTCGCATTACAAGCCGCAATTGATGGCGGGCTATGCCTACCAGTGGACCAAATCGCTGGGCGGCGATTGGGAAATCGCCGGCGGCTACACCGCCATGCTGATGAGCCGCCAGGATTATTTCAGCGGAATCCCGTTTCCTATAGCCTTACCGTTGGCATCGATCGGCACCAGGCACACCAAGCTGATGGCGGCTTATGTGCCCCGGCTATCGAAAAACAAGGGCAATGGCGACGTGTTGCTGATGTTCATGCGCTTCGATATCAACTAAAAACCTCAGATTTTCTTCCAAAAGTGGCTCATTTCAGCCACTTTTTATTCATTTTCGACAAATAATTATCTATTTACCAAGCACTAATGCCGCATTAGATGGATAATGGGCAGCAATAACTTGTTCCCTCTACAAGCATCAGTTAAAGTAGCCTCGATCATCCCTACTTCTGCATCCCATGCAAATTAAACAAGTCTTGCTGTGAGCTCAATTACCACTTTGAGTAGTAGTAAAAAGCCTTCAGCATTCACTGAGAGCGATTGGCATGACAAGCTGGTCCAGCTGAATCCGGACGCCATCTACGTCTTGGTCGATGGTGTATTGGTTTTCTCGAACCCGGCTGGCATTGCCTTGCTAAAGGCCTCAACTTCACAGCAATTGCTTGGGCTCCGGCCCCTGGCCTTTATTGCGCCTGCCTTCCTGCCGCAGGCCAGCGATATGTTTCGGAACCTGCTGCAGGACGGCGGCGAACCTGCAACCGCAGAAGGCCAATGCAGGGGGCTGGACGGCAGCCTGATCGCGGTGGAAATACGTGCCAGCCGTTTTATGCATGACAAAAAACCGGCGCTACAGCTCACCGTCAGGGAAATCGACCGCCGAGAAAACAGCTCCAGCCATTTACAGCCGGTACGGGATATATCGCCCGCACTGCCCGACCAGGGCCCGGCAAGGCCCATCCCGCAGCCGGGACAGGGAACGCTGAATACGGTGGCGCTGGATCGCCCGCTGATCCACATCCTGGAAGATATCTGCCGGCGCATGGAAAACCTGCTGGGCCATGGCGCAATCTGCTCGGTGATGCTGCTCGATGCGGAGGACGAACATCTGCTACACGGCGCCGCCCCCTCCCTGCCCGCCGAGTATTGGAAAGCGATCATGAATGCGCCGGTAGGGCCCGACTCAGGTTCTTGCGGCGCTGCCATCTTTCACCGCCGTCCGGTATTTGTCGAGGATATAGCACACGATCCCCTGTGGCGGGACTACCGCGACATCGCCTTGCAGCACGGTTTGCGCGCCTGCTGGTCGGTACCGGTGGTCACCGCATTCCAGACCGTGCTGGGGGCGTTCGCCGTCTATTACCCGATGCCTCGCGCTGCCGGCGATGCGGAACAAAACCAGATACTGGACGCCGTCGACCTGATCGCGCTGGCCGTCGACAAGAAAAGGATGGAGCAAAGCCTGGCGGAAAGCGAAGAGCGCTATCGCTCCGTCGTATCCAACCTGACCGAAGGCATCATGGTGGTGGCGCCCGGCGGCCAGATACTGACCTGCAATCCCAGCGCGATGCGCATCCTGAAAATCACCGACATCCATTCCACCGGACGCCGCCATCGCTACTTCAAGCGCATCGTCAATGAAGACGGTTCCGAAATGAAGCTGGGCGACGATCCTGCATCCGTCGTATTCAGGACCAGCGCCCCCATCATGAACCTGTCGATAGGGATGGAACTGCGCGACCGCTCCATCGCCTGGCTGCTGGTCAACGTAATGCCCATCGTCGACAGCAGCAAGGAAGCGGTAAACGCGGTGCTGATTTCGTTTACCGACACGACCGAAGTCAGGGAAACCCAGCGGCAACTGCACTACATGGCGTCGCATGACGCGCTGACCGGCTTACCCAATCGGCATCAGCTGAACCAGCGCCTGTCGCATGCGCTGACCAACGCCAGGCACAGCAATCACCGGGTGGCTGTGCTGTTCCTCGACCTGGACCGGTTCAAGAATGTCAATGATACTGCCGGCCATTCGGCGGGCGACAATCTGTTGAAAGACGTGGCCTCCCGTCTCAGCTCCTGCATCAGGGCCAGCGACATGCTGGCCAGGCTGGGCGGCGACGAATTCGTGATCGTGGCCGAAGCCTTCGACAACGCCGCCCACCTGAAAGAGATGGCAGAGCGCGTGCTGGCCCGCATCCGCGAGCCCTTTTATGTCGAAGGCAATGAGTATTATCTCGGCACCTCAATCGGCATCAGCGTCTTCCCGCATGACGGCGACGATTGCGCGACCTTATTGCGCTGTGCCGATTCTGCGATGTATTACGCCAAAGAATCCGGCCGCAATAATTACCAGTTTTTTACCACCGAACTGAACGTCAGGGCCCAGCATCGCTATGCGCTGGAAAAGAACCTGCGCCGGGCTTTGCAGGAACAAGAGTTCCTGCTGTACTACCAGCCCAAGATTTGTCTGAAAACCTCGCGCATTGTCGGCGCGGAGGCTTTGATACGCTGGCAGATGCCGGACATAGGCATCATTACACCGAACGAATTCATCCCCATCTCCGAAGAGATAGGCCTGATTTTGCCAATAGGTCGCTGGGTGCTGGAACAGGCTTGCCGGCAAACCCAGTTGTGGCGACAGAAATTCGCGCCCGATCTGGTCGTCAGCGTCAATATATCTCCACGCCAGTTCCAGGATCCGGGATTAATCAAGTTCATCCAGCAGGCGCTGGGCGAGGCCGGCCTGCCTGCCGAAGGCTTGCAACTGGAGATCACCGAAGGCCTGTTGATGGGGGAGGCAGATTTGCTACTACCGGTCTTTAATGCCATCAAGCAACTCGGAGTCAGTATTTCACTGGATGATTTCGGCACCGGCTTCTCTTCACTGTCGTATTTACAACGCTTTCCTATCGACAATCTGAAAATCGATCGCTCCTTCATCCGCGACATCCCGGAAAACCAGGACTCTGTCATATTGACCAATGCCATTATTGCCATGGCCAATGCCTTAGGCATGAGCGTCACTGCGGAAGGCGTGGAAAAAGCCGAGCAAATGTTCTTCCTGACCGATTCAGGATGTCAGCAAATGCAGGGCTATTATTTCAGCCGTCCGGTACCGGTGGAGCAGTTTGAAAAATTACTCGCTGCAAATGCTGAGCCGCAACATTGATTTAGGCTTGCATACGCTAAAAAGAAGCCTATAATTTGTCAGACGCACATTTTGTGCGCCGCACCATTGATTTCGTATCATGACGAATATTGCAAAAATACTGCCTCTAGGCAACGTACTGCTAGATCTTGAGGTATCCAGCAAAAAACGGGCATTTGAACAAGCAGGATTATTATTTGAAAATAACTGCAGCATTGCCCGCTCTGTTGTGTCCGACAATTTGTTTGCCAGGGAAAGGCTGGGCTCCACAGGCTTAGGTCATGGAGTCGCGATTCCGCACGGCCGCATCAAGGGCCTGAAGGCGCCTATCGCCGCTTTTGTGCGGCTGGCAGAACCGATCCAATTTGAATCGCCGGATGGCGAACCGGTCAGTCTGCTGGTTTTTTTGCTGATGCCGGACAATGTCACGCAGCAGCACCTGGAGATCTTGTCTGAAATCGCAGAGATGCTGTCCAACGAAGCTTTCCGCGCATTGTTAGGCACCGAGCCGAGCGCCGCCGCCGTCCACGACAAAATCATCTCCTGGCAGCCCAACCTGCAGTCCGTCGGCTAAGGCAGGACGCCCCTACCTTGGCCCGCGCCCCATTGCCCTCCGCCTCATATTACCTGCCAGGCAATCCTGCCCACTAGCCATCATGCCACTACTGACCGAACTGA
>Ga0210384_10004854_pt1 | contig 14883 bp, 13 predicted proteins | sample IncBWH2MmetaG_FD_160574 | JGI IMG/M metagenome (GOLD analysis project Ga0210384, IMG submission 160574) | Forest soil microbial communities from Barre Woods Harvard Forest LTER site, Petersham, Massachusetts, United States - Inc-BW-H-2-M | ecosystem: Environmental > Terrestrial > Soil >...
TACGTCGTCTGGTCGGACGAGGACCGTCAGTATCTGTTCCTGAGCGCCGACCTTCCGGCCGACTCCCCGCACATCGAGAGTGCGGTACCGGTCTGGCCGGCGGCGAACTGGCACGAGCGGGAGGCGTTCGAGCTGGTCGACATCAGCTTCGACCACCACCCCGACCTCCGCCACCTCCTTACCCCGGAGGGGTACGAGTTCCACCCGCTGCTCCGATCGTTCAAACTGCACGAGCCCGAGGAGCTGGAGGTCAAGACGCGCAATGTCTAGCCGATACCCCCCCGCCCGATTCGCCTACCGCCCGGAAAGCGGACCGGGGGCCCGGAGCTGATCCATGTCGGAGATGTGGATCAACATGGGGCCCCAGCACCCCATGACGCACGGGTTGTGGAACCTGCGCGTCAAGATCGATGGCGAGCTGATCGTCGACGTCGACCCGGAGATGGGCTACCTCCACCGGGGAATCGAGAAGATCAGCGAGGACCGCCACTACAACGAGGTGATCACGCTGATGGACCGGACTTGCTACGTGGCGGGCCTCGCGTGGGAACACCTCTACATCATCGCGTCGGAGCAGGCCCTCGGCGTCGAGACCCCCGAGCGGGCGCAGTACATCCGCGTGATGACCGACGAGTTCCAGCGGATCGCCTCGCACATCATGTGGTACGCCGCGTTCGTCCAGGACGTCGGCCTGATGAGCCCGTTCCTCTACGGGATGCGCGACCGGGACCTGGTCCTCGACCTGTTCCAGAGCTTCACCGGAGGTCGACTGACCTACGAGTACAACCGGGTGGGTGGGGTCCGCAACGACATGCCCCCCGGGTTCACGGACCGCTCTCGCAAGGTCCTCGATTGGCTGATGGACCGGTTCGTGGAGTACGACCACCTCTGCCTCGGCTCGGAGATCTTCCGGCGCCGATGCGACCAGTTGGGGGTGCTCCGCGCGCCGGACGCCATCGCCCTTGGGGTCACGGGTCCAATGCTCCGCGGCGCCGGGGTGCCCCGCGATCTCCGAAAGGACCGTCCGTACGCGGTCTACGATCGGGTCGAGTTCGACATCGCGACCGCCGAAGCGGCCGACGTGACCTCCCGCTACCTCGTTCGCATGGAGGAGATGCGCCAGTCGGTCCGGATCATCCGGCAGGTCCTCGACTGGCTCGACCACCATCCGGGCCCGGTCCTCGCCGAGAAGCTTCCCAAGTGGCTGGGCGCGCCCTACGCGCCGGTCGGCCGCGAAGGCTACCTGCTTCGCCGCAACTACCCGAAGGGCGTTGGCTTCTCCTCCGTCGAGGAACCCCACGGTGAGGCCCAGGCGTACGTGGTGAACGAAGGGACGGAGCACCCGTACCGGGTGAAGTTCCGCTCCCCCGTGTTCGCCAACATCGCCGCCTGCAAGAAGTACATGATCGGCTACCGGGTGGCGGACATCCCGCCCATCATGGGCAGCGTCGACATCTGCGTCGGGGAAGTCGACCGGTAGGGGGAACCGATGGTCACCACGCTCTACGACGTCGCCTACTTCCTCTCCTCGAGCCTGCTCGACGCGCTCGGCACCCACCTGCCGGGGATCCTCGGGACCGCCTTGACGAACAGCGGGCTAATCTGGTTGCTCGCGGCCGTGATCTTCGGCGCGATCCTGCTCGGGGCGAGCATGATCAACACGATCATGCTCATCTGGTTCGAGCGGAAGATGCTCGGTCGGTTCATGGACCGCCGGGGGGCGATGCACGTCGGCTTCGCGGGGCTCCTCCAGAACTTCGCCGACGGCCTCAAGCTGTTCCGCAAGAATACGTTCAAGCCCCGCGAGGCCGACGCCCTCGGCTACTATTCCGGGCCGACCGCCTACATGGTCACGTCGTTGCTGATCTTCGGCATCCTGCCGATCTCTTCGGGCTGGTCCGACGGTTCGCTCCCGCTCACCCTGCTCCTGGCCCTGGTGATCTTCTCGTTCGCACCGCTGTTCATCTTCGTCAGCGCCTGGTCGTCGAACAACAAGTACTCCCTGCTCGGCGGGATGCGCTCGGCCGCCCAGATGATCGCCTACGAGGTCCCGATCCTTATCGCGGTCGTCGCCGTCGTGGTCGTCGCCGGCAGCTTCGATCTGACGACGATCGTGAACGAACAGCAGAACTACTGGTTCTGGGGGCCGCTGTTCCTGGCGCTCGTCGTCTTTGTGACGGGGATGCTGGCCGAGATGGAGCGCATCCCGTTCGATCTCCCCGAGGCCGAGGCCGAGCTCGTCGAGGGGTGGAACACGGAGTACGGGGGGATGCTGTTCGCCTTCTTCATGCTCGCCGACTACCTGCGCGCCCTCGTCGGCAGCATCCTCGTCGTGCTGCTGTTCCTCGGCGGCTGGACCTTGCCTTCGTACCTGCCGGCGGGCCTCACCTCGTTCCCGCTTGCCGGGATCCTCTGGTTCATGATCAAGACCTACCTGGTGTTCGGGCTGTTCGTCTGGATCCGCGCGTCGCTCCCCCGGGTCCGCACCGACCAGCTGCTCCGGGTCGGGTGGATGCGGATGATCCCGCTCTCGTTGCTGTCGATCGTCTTGGCGGTCGTTCTCGTGGCGGTCCGCTGCCTGCCGGTCTTCGGCTGCCTGCCACCCGTGGGAGGGACATAAGAGAGCATGGCCGCGAGCGCACCGCCGCCGGAGAAGACCGAGGAGAACCCGATCCTCTGGGTCGCCCGCCCGATGTGGACCGCGGCCCGACAGTTCGCAAAGAGCCTGGTCCGCCCCTCGACGATCATCTACCCGTTCGAGCGCCTCGAGGACCCGAAGTTCCGCGATGAGGTGCAGGTCGCCTCCGGGAAACCGATCGGGGTCGGCCACGTTTGGGACAACTACCGCGGGGTCCACGCGCTGAACATCGCCACGTGCATCTCGTGCAATCTCTGCGCGTTCAGCTGCCCGGACGTCTGCATCGAGATGGTGACCGTGCCGGGCGGCGACCCCAAGCACCCGAAGAAGTGCCCGCAGATCGACTACGGAAAGTGCAGCTACTGCGGGTTCTGCTCGGACGCCTGCCCCGAGGGCTGTCTCTCGATGACGACGCGCTATGAGCTCTCGAGCCCGAAGCGCGCCGACCTCGTCTATTCGCCGCAGAAGATGTACGAGGTCTTCCAACGGAAGCTGCCGATGAGCCCGATCCGACTGGAACGTCCGGCGAACGAGGACGCGATCCTGCTGGACGCCCCGCTGTGCATCGGCTGCAACGCCTGCGCCCGGGACTGTCCGACCAACTGCATCACGATGCTCGACATCCCGAAGGCCGTGGCGAAGCCGGGCGAGAAGCTCCCCAGGAGGATCTGGAAGGAGCCGGTCGTCAACGACTCCGACTGCGTGCGCTGCGGGACGTGCATCAGCGTCTGCCCCAAGGAATGCCTGTTCTGGGGGACTCACCCTTGAGTCTCGAGGAACTTGCGTTCCTCGTGCTCGCCGCGATCGCGGTCGGCACCGCCCTCGCCGCGCTCCTCGTCCGCGAGCTGGTCCACACGATCCTGTGGATCTCGGTGTTCTTCGTGGCGCTCTCGGGGATCTATTTCCTGCTGCAGGCCGACTTCCTCGGGATCCTCCAGCTCGGGGTCTACGCGGGCGCCGTCACGATCCTCCTATTGTTCGGCGTGATGGTCACCCGTAAGCGGATCTTCTCGCGCGAGGCCGCGACCGGCATCGGTCCGTTCCCGCTGGCCCTCGCGCTCGTGTCGATCGTGATCCTCTCGGGAGTCGCCGCCGGCCTGCCGACCCAGCCGCGCACGGTGCACGCCTACAGCCCGGCCGCCCTATCGGAACAGCTGTTCACGACCGACGGCGGGTGGCTCGTGCTGCTCGGGCTGACGATGCTGAGCGCGCTGGCGGGCGCGATCTACCTCGTCCGGGAGGGCAGGGAGTGAGCGGCCTCGTCCTCGCCCAATTCCTCGGTCTCTCGGCGGCGCTCCTCGGGATCGGCCTGTTCGGGATCCTCACCCGGCGAAATTTCATCCTCCTGCTCATCGCGATCGAGGTCGCGATCAACGCCGCGGTGCTCAATTTCGTCTACTTCGCCGGGTTCGCCTCCGGCCCCGGGGGCGTGAGCGGCCAGGCGGCCGCGGTCGTCGTCGTGGGCCTCGCCGCCACCGAAGTGGCCGTCGGCCTTGCCATCGTCCTGGCGCTCAATCGACAACGCGGATCGATCAACGTCGCCGAGGCGTCGACCCTTCGCCAGTAGGATAGACGATGGGAGCGTTCGACACCCTGTTCCAGTGGGCGTTCCTCGTTCCGCTGTTCCCGCTGGTCGGCTTCGTGATCGTCGGCTTCTTCGGCGACCGGATGAAGAAGGCGGAGTACGGCGGCTGGGTCGCCGTCGTGCTCAGCGGACTCGCGATGTTCGTCGGGATCCTCATCGCGATCGGGGAGGCGCTGAGTCCGGGGACGTACACCGATGCCAGCTACACCTGGCTTAACCTGCCCGGCACCCAGTCGGTGTTCTCGAACGGCTTCTCGCTGGTCATGGGCACCCTCGTCGACCCGATCTCGGCGCTGATGCTCGTCGTCGTGAACGTGGTCGGGTTCCTCGTGATGCTCTACTCGATCGCGTACATGCACCACGACCAGGGGCTGCCGCGCTACTACGCGGAGCTCTCGCTGTTCCTCGTGGCCATGAACGGGCTCGTCCTCTCGGACAATCTGCTCGAGTTCTTCCTGTTCTGGGAGCTCGTCGGGGTCTGCAGCTACTTCCTCATCGGGTTCTACTACGAGAAGCCGAGCGCCGCGAGCGCCGCGAAGGAGGCGTTCCTGGTCACGCGCGTCGGCGACGTGTTGTTCCTGCTCGGGATCTTCCTCTACTTCGCGACGTACGCGACCTCTGGCGGGGGGGCGGGCTGGGCCGCCTCCGGCTTCAAGTTCACGAACGGTAACACCCCCTTCCTGGGAAGCCTGGTCGGGAGCGCCAGCTCCCCGACGTTGACGATCGCCGGCCTGATGATGCTCGCCGGGGCGGCCGGAAAGTCCGCCCAATTCCCCCTCGATGTGTGGCTTCCCGACGCCATGGAGGGTCCGACGACCGTGAGCGCGCTCATCCATGCGGCGACGATGGTCGCCGCCGGCGTCTACCTTCTCGTGGTGGTCTCGCTGTTCCTCGGGTTCACGGCGGACGATCGGCTGGCGATCGTGGCGGTCGGAGGGTTCACCACGATCTGGGCGGCCTCGATGGCGCTCGTGAACACCGACATCAAGCGGGTCGTCGCCTACTCGACGATCTCCCAGCTCGGCTACATGGTCCTCGCCGTCGGCGCGGGATTCGCCATGGTCGGGCTCTACCATCTGTTCACCCACGCGTTCTTCAAGGCGCTCCTGTTCCTCGCCGCCGGCTCCGTCATCCACGCCGTGGGGACGCAGGACCTGCTCAAGATGGGCGGGTTGCGCAAATCGATGCGCGTGACGTGGATCGCGTTCTTCGTCGGGGCGATGTCGCTCTCCGGCATCCCGCCGTTCGCGGGGTTCTGGAGCAAGGACGATGTCCTCGCCTCCGTCTACTCCCAGGTCGGAGCGCACCCGCTGTACTGGCCGTTCCTCCTCTGTGCCTTCGCCACCGTGTTCCTCACGGCGTACTACATCTTCCGCGCCTGGTTCCTCGCGTTCGATGGCGATGGATCGCGAGATGCGTCGCTTCCCCACGCCCACGAAGCCCCGTGGGCGATGCGGCTGCCGCTGATCGTCCTCTCCGGGCTCGCGCTCGTTGCGGGACTGTTCGCGTTCGTCCCGTCGTTCGCCAACCTGCTTCCGGGTGCCGGGGTGCCGCCGACCTACGGGACGACCGACCTGATGCTGTCGGCAACGTCCGTCGGGCTGGGGTTCGGGGGGCTCGGACTCGCCTACCTCATGTGGGGGAACGGACGGGTCTTCACGCTCCCGGCCGATTCCCCGCTCCAGCCGTTCCGGACCGTGCTGCTGCGCCGATACTACGTCAAGGACGCCTACGACTGGTTCGGTCTGAAGGCCGTCTACGGCCTCTCACGGGCCGCCGATTTCGTCGACCAGTATGTCATCGACGGGACGGTGCGCGGGATCGAACGGGCGTTCTCCCAGCTCTCCGATGCCGGACGGCGGCTGCAGACCGGCGTGGTCTCCGACTACGCGGCGTACGTCGTGAGCGGGCTCGTTGGGTTGCTGGTGTTCCTGCTCTGGATCGCGCCCTGGCTCGTCCGGTCCGTGGGAGGAGGCTGAGATGGTCCCGATCCTGTCGATCCTCCTGCTCACGCTCCTCGGCGGGACCGTCCTGACGTTCGCGTCGGGCAAACAGGCCCGTTGGGTCGCGCTCGGTACCTCGATCGTCTTCCTGTTCGAGACGTTCTATCTTCTCGACGCCTACACGGCCTGGCCCGGCCGCGCCGGCCTGTACGCCGTACCCCAGTACTCGTTCTCCGAGAGCTACGCCTGGATCTCGCTCCCCTGGCTGCACATCAACTACACCGTCGGCGTCGACGGCATCTCGCTGATCCTCATTCTCCTCACGGCGTTCCTGCAGATCGCGACGGTCGTGTACTGCTGGACCGAGACGAACCGGCCCGCGGCGTGGTTCGGGCTCGTGCTGCTGACCTGCCTCGGGAGCATCGGGGTGTTCATCGCCCTCGACATCCTGCTGTTCTTCCTGTTCTGGGAGGCGACGCTCATCCCGATGTTCTTCATGATCGGGTATTGGGGAGGGCCCAAACGCCGCTACGCGGCGTTGAAGTTCTTCGTCTACACCCACGTCGCGTCGATCGTGATGCTCGTCGCCCTGCTCGCCGTCGCGTTCTACGCGCACGCGGCGTCGTTCGACTTCGCCGACATCTTCGTCGCGACGCACAGCCCGGGCTTTCCCATCGTGACCCAGGCGCTCCTGTTTCTCGCGCTGTTCTTCGGTTTCGGGGTCAAGTTCCCGATCGTCCCGTTCCACACCTGGCTGCCCGACGCGCATGTCGAGGCCCCGACGGGGGGTTCGGTCCTCCTCGCCGGGCTGTTGCTCAAGCTCGGTGGCTACGGGCTGATCCGCTGGGCCGTCGAAGTGCTTCCGCAGGGGCTCGCGCACACGAGCTGGATCGTCTACGCCGTCGCGTTCGCGTCGATCGTCTGGGGCAGCGTGCTGTCGCTCTCCCAGCGGGACCTGAAGCGGATGGTGGCGTACTCGTCGATCAACCACATGGGGATCGTCCTGCTGGCGATCGCCGTCTACTCGTCGTTGGGGCTGCTCGCCGCGGTCCTATTGATGTTCGCCCACGGAGTGGTGAGCGGCCTACTGTTCATGGCGTCGGGGAGCGTGCACCATTCCTTCGGCACCCGGGACATCGCCTCGCTCCACGGGATCACCCCGAAAGCCCCGGTGCTGGCGACGATGATCATGGTCGGGTCGCTCGCGTCGCTCGGGCTCCCGGCGTTGATCAGCTTCCCGGCGGAGTTCGCGGCGCTCCTGGCGACGTGGGACCGGCTCGGCTACTGGGTCGTCGTCCCGCTCCTGATCCTCGTCGTGACCGCGGGCTTCTACCTGTGGATGATGCAGCGGGTCCTGTTCGGGCCCCCGCAGAACGTGCCGGAGAAGGCCCACGACCTCGACGTCTACGAGACGGCGGGCATGGCGATCCTCGTCGCGCTGATCATCCTGTACGGCGTGCTTCCCGGCTTCCTGGTGAACGTCATCGTGAACTCGCCGGTCTACGGATTCCCGTGAGGTAATCGATGGACGCGGTGTCGTGGACCTGGTTTCTCCCGGAAGCCTTCCTCCTGGGAGCGGCGCTCGTGGTGTTCCTGCTGGATGCCGTCGGCGTGCGGAAGATCGAGGCGGTCGGGGCCGTCTCGGTGGGCGCGGTCCTCCTGGCGCTCCTCGCCGTGATCTCCGACCTCGGCTTCGATCCGCTCGGATTCCTCTCGACGTTGCCCGCTTCCGTGATCGACTCCGGCGGCGGATCGACGAGCCTGTACGCGTTCTCGAGCCTCGGGCTCGTCTTCCAGGGGATCTTCCTGCTGAGCGCATTGTTGGTCGCCCTCGCATCGCTTTCGCGCCCCTCCGACGAGGCGGGGGCCTCGGTGTTCTACGGGTTGTTGCTCATGGCGACCCTGGGGATGATGCTGGTCGCGATCGCCGCCGACCTCATCTTCCTCCTCATCGCCATCGAGGTCACCGGGATCGCCACGTACCTGATGGTCGGGTACACCCGCAAGGACGCCCGCGGCCTCGAGGCCGCCATGAAGTTCTACATCATCGGCGCCCTTTCGACGGCCCTCTCCTTCTTCGGCGCGTCCCTCCTGTTCGGGGCCTACGGATCGACGAACTTCCTCGTCCTGAGCCAGGGGCTGGGCGGCGTCACCGAGTCGACGCTGGCGCTCGTCGGCTACGCGTTCCTGATCGTCGGGCTGGCGTTCAAGGTCACCCTCGTGCCGTTCCACGCCTGGGCGGTCGACGTCTACGATGGGGCTCCGACCGACGTTTCGGCGTTCCTCGCGGGCGGGACGAAGAAGATGGGCGTCTTCGCCTTCTTCCTCGTCTTCATCGGGCCCCTGTCGATCCTCACCGCCCGCGCCGTGTCGTGTTCGGGATCGGTCTGCGTCGCACCGTACGATTTCCGACCGAGCGTCCAGCTCACGCTGGGCGTGCTCGCGATCCTGACGATGACCGTCGGCAACCTGCTCGCGCTGCTCCAGAAGGAGATGAAGCGGATGCTCGCCTACTCGTCGGTCTCGCAGGCCGGCTACATGATGATCGGGATCGCCATCGGGACGGCCCCGGCGCTCGCGGGCGCCACGTTGCAGGTCTTCGCCCACGTGTTCATGAAGGCCGGCGCCTTCCTCGTCGTGGCCGGGGTGTCGGCCCTGGGCGTCGGGCCCCTGATCGCCCAGTACCGGGGTCTCGGCCAGAAGCGGCCGTATCTCGGCGTGGCGTTCGCGCTCCTCCTCCTCTCCCTTGCCGGGATCCCGCTGACCCTCGGGTTCGTCTCGAAGTTCGTGCTGTTCTCCGCGGCCGTCCAGGCTTCGACCGTCCCCGGACAGTCGTTCTTCTTCTGGCTCGCTGTCGCGGGCCTCTTGAACAGCGCGGTCTCCGTCTTCTACTACGCCCGGGTCCTCAAGGTGATGTACATGGAGCCGCCCGATCCGGCGGTGCCGCTCGACGGACCGGCCGGCGACCCGACCGCGGGCCTGGGATTCGGCCGGACGGCGGCGATCATCCTCGCCGTCGTCGCGATCGTGGGCCTGGGGATCTACCCGCAGCCGGTCCTCTCGGCGATCCAATCGGCGGCGACCCACTTCGTGGCGACCGGGGCGTGAGCGGGTGGAGTCGTTCGACGTCGCCGTCGTCGGCGCCGGACCCGCGGGATCGACGGCGGCCCGGTTCGCGGCCCTCGGCGGCGCCCGGACGGTCCTGATCGACCGTCGCGAGGAGCTCGGCCACCCCGTCCAATGCGGGGAGTTCCTCCCGACCCCGGCGGAGCTGAAAGACCTGTTCGACTGCGACTCGGTGATCGATGAGACGTTCCGGATCCCGCCCGAGACGGTCCTACGGGAGACCCACGGGATGATCTGCGTCTCCCCGTTCGGGCGGGAGTACCGGTTCCCGCTCGAAGGCTACTGCGTCTCGCGCCGCGCCTTCGACAAGGCGCTCGCCCTCTCGGCGGAGGCCGCCGGCGCCGAGCTCCGGCACCCGTGCGGGGTCACGCGGGTCCGCGACGACGTCGTCAGCCTCGCGGGCGGCGGAGAGCTTCGGGCGAAGGTGATCGTGGGCGCCGACGGCCCGCTCTCGACCGTGGCGCGCTCCACCGGGTTCTCCGTCGAGCGGGAGATGTTCCGGATGATCACGGGGAGCGCGAGCGGCGAGTTCTCCGACGAGATCCGACTGTACTTCGGCCAGGTCGCCCCCGGGGGCTACGCCTGGGTGTTCCCTCGACGGACCGATGCGAACGTCGGCCTCGGGATCACCCGGATCCCCCGGGGCCGGACCCTCGGCGGCCTCCTCGACCGCTTCCTGCGACGCGAGCGCGTGGCCCCGGCGACCGAACGGACCCAATGGTGGGTGCCGATCGGCCCGCCGCCGCTCTCGGCGGTGAGAGGCCGGGCGATCTTTGCGGGGGACTCGGCGAACCTCGTCATGGCCACCAACGGAGGGGGGATACCGACGGCGATGATCTCGGGCCGGGACGCGGGGGTGGCGGCGGCCGAGCATACGAGGGACGGGCGCCCGCTCTGGCATTACGACGAGCTGTGGCGCTCGCACCTGCTCGTCCCGCTCGCCCGGGGGCACCGGATCAAGCGATTGGGGGACCGGGTCGTGGGCCGCGACCGCTGGTTGTCGCTCGGAATGCGCTATATCGGGTCGGCCGGTCTGGACGAGATGATGCGGCTGCGCTGGCCGCGTCGCCTGGGTGGGGCGGGATGACCAACTCCGAACCGTCGGTCGGGGAGCAGTCGCTCGAGGCGATCCTCAGCCAGACCCTCGGCGCCGACGCTCCGGCGCAGCTCGCCGACGTCTTACCGTTCCTCGTACGCGACTTGACCGAGATCGACGCGCGGCTCCATCAGGTGCTCGGGTCGACCTACCCGCAACTCACCGAGGCGGCCCGCTACGCTTGCTCGACCGGGGGCAAACGGATCCGGCCGCTGCTCATGGCCGCCACGCATCGGGCCCTGGGCGCGACGTCGACGCAGCCGATCCACTCGCTGGCCGCGGCGTTCCAGCTGATCCACACCGCCTCGCTCGTCCACGACGACGTCATCGACCACGCCGAGATGCGCCGGGGCCGCCCGTCGATGCCCCGGGCCTTCGGCCTCCCGACGGCGATCGTCGCCGGCGACTACCTGTTCGTGCGCGCCTTCGAGCTCGCCGCCGACTACCCGAGGGCGATCATCTTGCGCTGTGGCGAGGCGTGCGCCGACCTCGTCGAAGGCGAGGTCCTACAGGACACGAGCCGGTTCGATCTCACTACAGGACGGGAGCACTACTTCCGGGTCATCGAGCGAAAGACCGGGGCGATCGTCGCGGCCGCGCTCGCGAGCGTCGCCGAGATCGCCCACGCCTCGGAAGCGGTCGTGGACGCGTGCGCCTCGTTCGGGAAGGCCCTCGGAATCGCCTTCCAGGTTCGCGACGACCTCCTCGACCTCTACGGCGACCCCGACCTGCTCGGCAAGCCGCTATATTCCGACCTCCGCGAGGGGAACCCGACCCTCGTGGCGCTCGAAGCCTACGGGTCGCTCGAAGGGGCGAAGAAGGGGGAGTTCGAGCGGATCTTCGCGCTGCGTCGCAAGCAGCCGGGGGACCTGTTGAGGTTGCGGACGCTGACCGACGAGACCGGGGCGCCGGATCGGGTCGCGGCCGAGGCGAGCCGATGGGCGGAGCGGGCCATACGATCCCTGGACCCGATCCCGCCTTCCCCCTACCGCACCCTGCTGGTGCGCTCGGCTCGGGGGGCGGCGGACCGACGGTTCTGACCCGGACCCGTTGGAGCGGAAACTACATCTTCGGCGCTAGGGCTCCTCGGGTCTCGGGGAGGGCAGAGTGTCCGAATCGAGCCTCAGCCGGGCCCCGCCCTCGCACGCCCCGACGATCGACCACCACCGGGGGTCGAAGCCCCTCGTCGTCGACCACCTCCCGCCGGCATGGTCCCCGACCCCGGTCCGTCCCGCGCTCCCGTTGGGGGTGGCGTTCCTCTCGATCCTGATCGCGATCTCCGGCCTCGTCGTCCTGATCGCCGGGGCGCTGTTCCTCCTGAACACCTACTTCGGCACCGTCGTGCCGGCGAGCCTGCTGATCGTCCGATCCGTCGATCCCCTCGGGGCGGGGATCCTCGTGCTCGTCGGGGCCGTGCTATTGTCCGTCGCCAACGCACTGTGGGCCCAGGAGCGCTGGGCCCTGTGGACGACTGTGGCGGTCCTCTTCGGTGCGCTCGCCTACTCGTTCTTCACCGCGTCGATCACGGTGCTGTTCCTCGTGTTCCTGGTGCTGTTCATCTATCTGCTCACCGTTCGCCGCTACTTCCTGTAATGCGGCTCCTGCTCGGGGAACTGGCGCCCGTGGCCGGCGACCCCACGGCGAACGTGCGGCGCCTCGAACGGGTGCTCGGTTCCTCGCCGTCGGACCTCGCGGTGTTCCCCGAGCTGTTCCTCTCCGGATACCGGATCGGCGACAAGTTCCACCGGTTGGCGCTTCGCGAAGGCGACCCGGTCTGGGAAGCGCTGAAGGGGGCGGCCGCGAAGCACGGCACCTCGGTCGCCGTGGGGGCGCCGGTGGGCTCGCGCGAACGCCCAGGTGAGGTCGAGAATTCGGTGATCCTGGTCCGGCCCGATAGATCGGGGGCGATCCAGACGAAGCGCTACCTCCCGACGTACGGCCCGTTCGAAGAGGGCTCGGTGTTCACCCCCACCGACTCGAGCGCTCCCGTGCCCGTCGATGGAGCGTCCGTCGGGTTCCAGATTTGCTACGATGCGTTCTTCCCGGAGGTCTCCCGCTCCCTCGCCCTCGCCGGAGCGGTGCTGCTCGTCGTGATCTCGGCCTCGCCCGTGACGTCGCGACGCCTGTTCGAGAAGGTGTTGCCGGCCCGGGCCGTCGAGAACGCGATCCCGCTCGTCTACGTGAATCGCGTCGGCGTGGAGGATGGAGTCGTCTTCGGCGGAGGCTCCGTCGCCTTCGACGCCCGCGGGGAGACGATCCCCGTGACCTGGGTCCCGGCCGATGGGGGAACCCGGGAGGAGCGCGTCGGGGTCGTCGAGATCGACCTCACCGAGGCGCCTCGATGGCGTCCGTTCCGCCCGGTGCTCCGCGACCTGGCGAGCCGCCCGGCCGGCTGAGCCGCTCGGGGGAGTCATCTCCCGGGGCCGCCCATTCGAACGGACGACTTATCAATCGGCCGGGTTCGTTTCCCCTCGGTGCCGGCCCAGCGGACCCTCGCCCAGGAGCTCGCGTCCAAGCAGCGGGAGATCTCCGTCGCCGAGTTCTTCGAGCGGAACCGCCAGATCCTGGGGTTCGACAACCCGCTCCGCGCCCTGCTGACGACGGTCAAGGAGGCCGTCGATAACGCGCTCGATGCCTGCGAAGAAGCCGGCGTCCTGCCGGAGATCCGGATCGAAGTGACGCGCGAGGGAACCGACCGCCTGAAGGTCTCCGTCGACGACAACGGGCCGGGGATCCTGCGCCGGGAGATCCCGAACGTGTTCGGTCGCCTCTTGTACGGGTCCCGGTTCCACGCCAACCGCCAGTCGCGGGGACAGCAGGGGATCGGGATCTCGGCGGCGGTGCTCTATGCCGGCCTGACCACGGCCCGCCCGGCCCGGATCACCTCCAAGATCGAAGAGGAGGAGGCCGCGCATGTTCTCGACCTGCTCATCGACACGCAGAAGAATCTCCCGAAGGTCGTCGCCGAAGAGCTCACCCTTTGGGACCGGCCCCACGGCACGAAGGTCGAACTCCTGCTGAAGGCGAAGTACCAGCGAGGCCGGCAGTCCCCGTTCGAGTACCTGAAGGGGACGGCGATCGTCAATCCGCACGCGCGCTTCGTCCTCGTCGAGCCGGACGGGACGCGGGTGACCTACGAGCGCGTTTCGACCGAGGTTCCGCCGCTTCCAAAGGAGACCGCGCCGCATCCGTACGGCCTGGAGCTCGGGGAGCTCGGGTACCGCCTGAAGGCGTCGAGCCGCCCGACGCTCTCCGAGACCCTCCAACGCGACCTCGCCGGCGTCTCGGCCCGGGGGTGCCGGGAGGTGCTCGACCGCTGCGGTCTGAAGGGGAAGGAGAAGCCTTCGGAGATCCACGGCGAGGCGCTCGAACGGCTCCTCGCGGCGTTGCACGAGGTGCCCCTCGTCCCCCCCTCCGCCGAGTCGCTGTCGCCGATCGGCCCGATGCTCATCAAGCGCGGACTTCGCAACGTGCTCGACGAGGTCCGGCCGGACTTCTACGCGCCCCCCGTCAGCCGCCCTCCGAAAGTCCGGGGCGGCTTCCCGTTCACCGTCGAGGTCGGCCTCGTCTACGGCGGAAGCCTACCGGCCGACCAGCCGGTGCAGCTGCTCCGCTTCGCCAACCGGGTCCCGCTGATGTTCCAGCAGGGGGCCTGCGCGATCACCAACGCGGTCCAGAACCTCGACTGGCGACGCTACGGTCTCGAACAGAAGGGGGGCGCCGGCCTCCCCACGGGTCCGTGCCTGCTCCTCGTGCACCTGGCGTCGACCAAGATCCCGTTCACCAGCGAGGCGAAGGAGGCCGTCGCCGAGGACCCCGAGATCGACAAGGAGCTCACCCTCGCCCTCCAGGCGGCGGCCCGCCACCTCAAGACGCACCTCTCGCGCCGCAGCCGTCGCGACTTCGCCGAGGAGAAGTTCGCGATCATCCTCAAGATCCTCCCGAAGCTGGCGGCGAAGACCAGCGCCCTCGTCCACAAGCCCGTTCCCGATCTCACGCCGGTCATCACGAAGATCATGGACGTGGTCCACGTGGAGACGACCGTCGCCTCGGAGGGGGGTGGGCCGGAGATCCGGGCCGACGTCACGAACTACACGCCCCGGGCCCGAGTGCTCGAGATGTTCGTCGAGATGCCCAGGGAGATGTTCCCGGCCGGAACGTTCACGCCGGCGCCGGACGGGACCGACCCCGAATTGGGCCGCGCGTGGTGGACGCTCGAGAAACTCGTCCCGAGCGCGCGGACCCGGGTCACCGTCCGATTCCCGAAAGGCGCCGACGTCGACGCGGGGGACCTGTCGTGGTACCTGGCCGGCATCGATGAGGGGCACGTGCTGGGAGCCGAGCCACAGCCCGGGGACTGGGATATCCGGCTGCCCCGGGCGGTCATCGAGGCCGCCGAAGCCGGGCTAGCACCCGAGATTGTCGCCGCGGAGGAGGAGGTGGATTACGATGCCGCCGAAGGGAGCGCGAAGATCGACGACGACGAGTGACGGGG
>Ga0210384_10004856_pt1 | contig 14878 bp, 13 predicted proteins | sample IncBWH2MmetaG_FD_160574 | JGI IMG/M metagenome (GOLD analysis project Ga0210384, IMG submission 160574) | Forest soil microbial communities from Barre Woods Harvard Forest LTER site, Petersham, Massachusetts, United States - Inc-BW-H-2-M | ecosystem: Environmental > Terrestrial > Soil >...
TGCACGACGAAGGCAAGGAGGAGAACCCCGTCAACCTCGATCCCCGCATGGCCAAGCTCGCCGGCGGTGTCCACCGGCTCGACGGGCAGCTCATGGTCGTCCTCGACGTCGATCGCGTGCTGGAACTCGCTACCAAGACGACTGCGCTCGCGGCGTAAGCGCCGCCAGCATTCAACAGGGAGAAGACCGCAATGAAAACATGTCTTGTTGTCGACGACTCCGGGGTTGTGCGCAAAGTTGCACGGCGCATCGTGGAGGCGATGGGTTTTCAAGTTATCGAAGCGGAGGACGGATCAGTCGCCCTAGATGCCTGCAAGCAGGCGTTCCCCGATGCGGTCCTGCTCGACTGGAACATGCCCGTCATGGACGGCCTCGAGTTCCTCATTCAACTGCGCCGCATGCCAGGCGGCGACGCGCCCATAGTGGTGTTCTGCACCACCGAGAACGGCATCGACCACATCGCCCGTGCGCTCGAAGCTGGTGCCAACGAATACATCATGAAGCCGTTCGACAAGGACATCGTTGCGGACAAGTTCCGGGAAGTCGGGTTGGTTGAGGCCGTCGCCTGACATCCGTCTGATCCTTCAGTCTTGCCCTTGAGAGGCCCACGTGACCCCGCCCGATTATGAGTACCTGCGTAAACTGCTGAAAGACCATTCCGGTCTCGATCTGTCTACGGACAAGCAATATCTGATCGAAAGCCGCCTGTTGCCGCTCGCGCGCAAGGCCGGCCTTCCCGGCATCAGCGATCTCGTGCAGAAGATGAAGGGCGGGTCGAACGCCCTGATCACCCAGGTGGTCGAAGCCATGACTACCAACGAGACCTTCTTCTTCCGCGACAAGGTTCCGTTCGATCATTTCCGCGACACCATCATGCCGGAGATGCTGAAGCTGCGTGCCGCACGCAAGAGCTTGCGGATCTGGTGCGCCGCCGGCTCGACCGGGCAGGAGCCCTATTCGCTCGCGATGTGCCTGAAGGAAATGAGCGCGGCGCTCTCGGGCTGGCGCGTCGAAATCCTCGCCACCGACCTGTCGCAGGAAGTGCTGGAGAAATCCAGGACCGGCATCTACAGCCAGTTCGAGGTGCAGCGCGGCCTGCCGATCCAGATGCTGGTGAAATATTTCAAGCAGATCGGCGAGCTCTGGCAGATCAATCCCGACATCCGCGGCATGGTGGCTCATCGTCAGCTCAACCTGCTGCACGATTTCGGCCAGCTCGGCTGTTTCGACGTGATCTTCTGCCGTAACGTGCTGATCTATTTCGACCAGGAGACCAAGGCCAACATCTTCGGCCGTCTCGTCAGAAGCATGGAGCCCGACGGCTTCCTGGTGCTGGGCGCCGCCGAGACCGTCGTCGGGTTGACCGAAGCGTTCAAGCCGATCGGGGACCGGCGCGGTCTCTATCGGCCGAACGATGCGCGGGTGGCGGGCCGGCCGGCGGTTCCCGCCGCGGGGCCGAAGCTTGCCATGGCAGCAGGAGGCTGAACCGATGGCAGAAGACAGCAAGGGCGTGGATCGCGTGACCTTCAGCCGTGGCTATGATGTCTGCATCATGGCCATCGATGGCACCTGGCGCCGCGATTGTCAGCTCAACGCCATCTCCGACAATGATGCGATCCTCACCGTCGAAGGTTCGATCCAGGGGCTGAACCTCAAGGAGTTCTTCCTGCTCCTGTCGTCGACGGGACTCGCCTATCGCCGCTGTGAGCTGGTGCGCGTAAACGGCACCGAGATGGATATCCAGTTCCTCAAGGGCAAGAACAAGAAGAAGGGACGCGGGGCCAGCCAGGACGCGGTCGCCTGAGCGGGGCGGGGTGCGCCTTGCGCGGCTTGCTGAGTCTTCCTCACGTCAATGTTATTTTGCGGCGCAAAAAGTCCGGTTCCCGATGTAACCGATGCTGCGCTCTAGCCGCCGGTCCGCAGCAGCACCGGCTTCCGTGAATAAGCTCCGGCATCGAGCAGGAACTGCACCGCGTGGCCAGGGTCGGTGCTGCAGCTGTTCAGCGCAGTGGACGCCTTCACGTATTGCGGCGTAACATCATCCAATATGATGACGTTCGAATTCTCGTGATCGCCGACGGTGATTTCCCGGGCGATCGCGCGCTCGACCAGGTTGATACTGGCCTGGACGTGCTCGACCAGCGAGATCAGGTCCGAGACAATCGCCCCGAAACCGTCGTGTGCCTCGAAGCGTTCCACTCCGTCTGCCGCGTGCTGCATAGCTGTTCTCCCTGTCTGCAGGCTAGGTGGTGGCTCGCTACTTGTGGGTTAAGTATATGTCCCGTACAAATGCGGGAGGATTCTGCGCCCAGCATGCTACCGTTTGGCGAGTGAGCGTCATGATTCATTTGGCTAGGGATGATGCCACATGGCTGATAAACCAGCACCCCGCGGCGAAATCTTCGTGGTCGACGATGATCCCGCCGTTCGCGATACACTGTCGATGGTGCTCTCGGCGGGCGGTTATGAGGTGATCTGTTTTGCGGATGGAGCCGCACTGCTCTCGATCGCGCGCAGCCGTACGCCCTCCGCCATTCTGCTCGATGTGCATATTCCCGGAAAGAGCGGTCTCGATATCTTGAAGGAACTGCATGGCGAGGATTATCCCGCGCCGATCTTCATGATCTCGGGTCAGGGCGATATCGCGATGGCGGTGAGTTCCATCAAGAGCGGCGCGCTGGACTTCATCGAAAAGCCATTCCGCGGCAGCGAGATCGTGGCGCGGCTCGACGAGGCGATCGACGCCTATGCCCGCCGGCAATCGCAGAACTCCGGTTCCAACATCGCCACGATGCATTTCCCCGGGCGCGAGCCGCTGACGCGGCGTGAGCGCGAGGTGCTGGAGCAGTTCACGGCGGGAGCTTCCAACAAGGAAGCCGGTCGCACGCTCGGCATCTCACCGCGCACCATCGAGGATCACCGCGCCAACATCATGAAGAAGCTGGGCGCGAAGAACGCCGCCGATCTCGTACGCATCGTGATGACCGCGCAGCGCGCGTCCTGACCTAACTAAGCATGATAAATCGTCACTCATGCGGGCTACAATACGCAACTCGGATGATGCGTAGCTAGAGCGTTTCACCTTTTGATGGAAGCGTATCCGGCGTTTTCGAAGTAGTTGCTGCATTCGTTGGGTTGGATGGTTGTGACGAGGCCGCCGATATGGCTGCAGATGTCGTCGATGGTGCGCTTTTGGGCCGAGCGCATCCAATGCTTGATCTTGGCGAAGGTCTGTTCGATCGGATTGAGGTCGGGAGAGTATGGCGGCAGATACCAGAGCCTTGCGCCGGCAGCTTTAATGAAGGTGCGCAGCGCAGCCGACTTGTGACTGCCGAGGTTGTCCATAATGACGATGTCGCCTGGCTGAAGCTGCGGGACGAGAACTTGCTGAACATAGGCGCGGAAGCATTCTCCGTTGATTGGACCATCGAACAGGCAAGGTGCGGTGAGGCGGTCCCAACGCAGGGCGCCGAGGAAAGTCAGTGTCCGCCAATGGCCGTGTGGCGCGAAGCTCCGCAGCCGCTCGCCTTTTGGTCCCCATCCGCGCAGTGGGGCCATGTTGGTCTTGATCCAGGTTTCGTCGATGAAGACCAGGCGCCGAGGATCGAGATTGGCCTGCCATGAGCGCCAGCGCTGACGTCTACGCGCGATATCGGAGCGGGCTCGCTCGAGGGCGAGCAGCGTTTTTTTTGAACCGCAGCCCTTCGCGTCGCAGAAACAGCCAAACCGCATTGTGGGAGACCTTGATCCCGCGCGCGGCGAGTTCGTCCTTTAGGGCGTGAAGCGTCAAATGCGGCGTCTGACTGATCCGCTCCTTGATGAAGGCGCGATGCGGCTCAAGTACAGGCTTCCGATGGCCACCCATCTTACCGGGCGCTACCGAGCCGGTCGCCCGATAACGCTGCGACCACTTCACAACCGATGACACCGCAACCCCAAACCGCAATGCCACCGAGCGGCAGCTCTCACCCTTTGCAATCGCCGCAACCGCCCGCTTACGCAGATCATTGGAAATTGGTCGGACCATCAGATGCTGGCCTCCAGCCCAGCCAGCATCTTGAATCATATTCGTCCGAAATCGGGAATCCCTCCCGATTCAATTAAGCCGTGAACCGCTCTAGTCCTCCAGCGCCTTGCGGATCATCTTGGCGAGATCGGACTTGCGATAGGGCTTTGCGAGCAGGAGCACGCCCTGGTCGAGCCTGCCGTGATGGATGATGGCGTTCTCGGTATAGCCTGAGGTGAACAGCACCTTCAGATCCGGCCGCACGTTGAGGATTGCGTCGGCAAGCTGGCGGCCGTTCATCGCACCCGGCATGATCACATCGGTGAACAGCAGATCGAACTTCTCGTTCTCGCCGACCAGCGCGAGCGCCTCGGCGGCGTTGGCGGCAGCCATCGTGACATAGCCGAGCGAGTGCAATTGCGTCAGCACATATTCCCGCACGAGGCGGTCGTCTTCGACCACCAGAATCGTCTCGTGGCCGCCTTCATGCTCGGCCTCCGGCTCGGGTTCGGGCAGCACAGCCGTTCCGGTGCCCGGCGGCAGATACATGCGAACGGTCGTGCCCTGGCCCTCTTCACTGTAGACCTTGATGTGGCCGGCCGATTGCTTGATGAAGCCGTAGACCATGGAGAGGCCGAGGCCGGTGCCCTTGCCCGGGCCCTTTGAGGTGAAGAACGGGTCGAAAACCCGGTCGAGGATCGCGGCCGGAATGCCGTAGCCGGTGTCGCTCACCGCGATCACGGCATAGGGGCCGGGACGGACGTCGTCATTCTGGCCGGCATAATTCTCATCGAGATAGACGAGGCCGGTTTCCAACGTGAGCTTGCCGCCGCGAGGCATGGCGTCGCGCGAATTGAGCGCCAGATTGATGATGGCGGTGGCGAGCTGGTTCGGATCGACGATGGCGACGCAGGCATCGCTCTTGAACCCCGTCTCGATCTCGACCTGCTCGCCGAGCGTCGGCCGCAGCAATTTCGCGGTGTCGAGGATCAGCATGTTGATGTCGGTTTCGCGCGGCTGCAGCGGCTGGCGTCGCGCGAAGGCGAGCAGGTGCTGGGTCAGGTCGGCGCCGCGGGCCGCGGCCTCGTCGATCATCTTGGTGATCGCCGCAAGCTGCGGCTCCTTGGCCACGGCTCCTGCAAGAATCTCGATCGTGCCGGTGATGACGGTGAGAATGTTGTTGAAGTCGTGGGCGATGCCGCCGGTAAGCTGGCCGATCGCCTCCATCTTCTCCGACTGCCTGATCCGTTCCTCGGCGGCGATCTTGTCGGAGAGGTCGCGGGCAAAGCCGTTGAACAGCACGCCGTTGCGGGTCCGCATCGCGGTGACGCTGAGCTCGGCCCGAAATTCCCCGCCGTCGCGCCGGCGCACCAGGATTTCGCGCCGGCGTCCGAGAATCTGCTGCTGCCCGGAGCTCAGGAAGCGTCCGAGCGCGGCTTTCAGCGCTTCATGGTCGTCGCCGACCACCACGAGATCGATCACGTCCTTGCCGAGCGCTTCCTCGCGCGTCCAGCCGAACAGCTTTTCGGCTTGCGAGTTCCACATGCGGATCGCACCGCTCTCGTCCATCTGCAGGAAGGCGTCGACCGAGGTTTCGATGATGTTGCGCGCAAGCTGCTCGCTTTCGCGCAAGGTCTCCTGCGCGTGCCGGCTCTCGGTCATGTCGCGGCCGACGAAGAAATGCCGCTTCACCGGCTCCGACCAGGCGCCCATCCAGGACAGCGTCACCGCGCGCCCGTCCTTGTGGATGTAGCGCGAATCGGCGTTGTACAGCCGCACGCCCTGCCGCGCGGCGCGCATTTCCCGGCGCGCCTGATCGAGATCGTCGGGATGGATGAAGTCGATTCCGTTCCGGCCGATCATCTCCTCCGGCCGATAGCCCAGGATCGTCTCGGCGCTGGGGCTGACCTGGACCAGCGTCCCGACGGAATCGCTGATCAGGATCAGGTCCTGCGACGTCTCGAAGATGCGCCGCCGCTCTTCCAGTGCAGCAGCCTTCGCATTGGCTTCGTCGATGGCGCGCGCAAAGGCCCGCGCCAGCACCCCGGTCTCGCCGCCGGCGTCGACCGGAATGGCCACCGCGCCCGGCCGGCCGATCTGCTCGACGGCCGCGCTCAGGCGCAGGATTGGCCTGGTCAGCGAACGCGCGACGATCACGGCGAGCGCCGCCGCGCACAGGACCGCGACCAGGCCGACCACGAGCGAGGTGTTGCGGATCGCTTTCGCCGGCGCCATGAAGATCGAATTCGGCACCGTCTCGATGACCCCAAGCCACTCTTTGCCGGCGAGCAGCACGGGCGCGAGCGCAGCACCTCCTGGCCTGCCACTTTCGTCGTCGACGCTCTGGGCGCCTCCCTCTATCCCTCCCAGGAGATGCGCGAAATACGGAAAGTCGGCCTGCCAGTTGGTCGGCTTGCCCAACTGTGAGCCGAATTCGCGGCTCTTGTCGGGATGCACGAGATAGTCGCCCTTGGTGTCGACGATGTAGATGTGCTCGCCTTGCCGCGTTGGCTGACGGAGACGCTCAAACGCGGGCCTCATGTCGACATTGATGACGGCGATCGCGAATGGCTTCCCGTCCGGAGTGTAGATCGGCGACGCGACTCTCAGCGTCGGGATGGTCCTGGTGCCTTGGTTGAGGTCGATCGCAGAGACATAGACGTCTCCGGCGGGAATCTTGATCGCTTCCTGGAAATACGTGCGGTCGCCCTTTTGCTTCAACTCGGCTTCCGGTACGACGCGGATGCTCCCGTCAGGGCCCGAACGGTCGACGCGAACCAGCTCGCGGCCGCCATCCTCGACGCCGATGAAGCGGAACTGCGAATAGCCAGGTTTGACGGCAAGGTCGCCTGCAAGATGCAGCTCCAGCCGTCGGCGCCAGGCCGCCCACGAAACGTGATCCTCCGGATCGATCCCTCCGTTGAGGTGGGCCAGCATCATACCGTGCGCTGCGGCGTAGGTGCTGATGGTCGCAACGTCGGCCCGAGCGCCACGGACGTAGGATTGCAGGTCGGTAGCTATCAGCTTCGTATGGGTCTCGATGCGGTCGAGCACCCGCGGCAGCAGCGTCTGTTCCAGGCTGCGATAGCTGAGATAGCCGACCGCAAATACCGCGATCGCGACCAGCGTGATCATGGCGATCGCAAGCCGCGTGGTCAGCGACGGGCCGCGTGCGTCACGGTCGATTTCCGTGTCCGCACCATCAGGCAAAGCAGATGAGCGTTCGTTTCCGTCAGGGGCCCGATGCAGCATTGCGTTTCCGAGCGTTGAGGCACCCTTCGACCGTCTCCAGCAGGACTGCCGGCTTGAACGGTTTCGGCAGGCTGCAGACAGCTCCGAGCTTGATCGCCATCGCCAGGAAATCCGGTTCCCGGCTTGTCTCCAGTACCAGCGGACGGCCGGAGATCACGATGATCGGAACTGTCGGCCGTTGCCGGTGAATGTGCCGCATGGTCTCGATCCCATCCATTCCCGGCATGAAGATGTCGAGAAACAGGAGATCGAACGCCTCGCTCTGACACGCTGAAAGTCCCTTTTGGCCATCGCCGGCGACCGTCACGCTGTGCCCGGCCCGTTCCAACAGCAGTCGGATCGTCATTTGCACGGCAGGGTCGTCGTCGACGACCAGAATCTTCGCCAAGGTCCTTCCCCCTGAGCTGCCGTGGGTTCGTCAACGGCAAGTTGCAGGGATTGTGCTGAATCGCGCGGCTTTCGCAAGCCTTGATTTGGTCGCAATCTCGCCCCTGCGGGAACGTGATCCGTCCGGGTTCCAGGTTCCGGAGGCCAGGCAAAACAGAGCCCAAAACAGAGCCCGGAAGTGGTCAAGGGGGCCCAATTTCACATCGCCGCCGCCGGTATCATGCGCGCGCCGGGACTTGCCCCCTGCGGATCGCATGTGAGATGACCCCAATCGGTCTGGAACGGGTGCCCAAATGACAAACAAAACTGCAAGAAAGAGTCCGGAAACGCTGCGCAGCGCGCGCTGGTTCGCGCCGGATGATCTCCGCGCCTTCGGCCACCGGTCGCGGGCGATGCAGATGGGCTACGCGCCGGAGGAGTGGAAGGACCGCCCGCTGATTGCGATCCTCAACACCTGGTCGGAAGCGCAGCCCTGCCACATGCACTTCAAGAGCCGGGTCGACGACGTCAAGCGCGGCATCCTGATGGCCGGCGGCCTGCCGGTGGAACTGCCGGCGCTGTCGTTGTCGGAATCACTCCTGAAGCCGACCACCATGCTCTATCGCAATCTCTTGGCGATGGACGCCGAGGAGCTGCTGCGTGGCCATCCCGTCGATGGCGTGGTGCTGATGGGCGGCTGCGACAAGACCACGCCCGCGCTGCTCTTGGGCGCAACCAGCATGAACATTCCCGCGATCTATCTGCCGGCCGGCCCGATGCTGCGCGGCAACTGGAAGGGCAGGACGCTCGGCTCCGGCTCCGACGCCTGGAAATATTGGGACGAGCGGCGTGCCGGCAAGATTTCCGACAAGGACTGGGTCGATGTCGAAGCCGGCATTGCCCGCAGCTACGGCACCTGCATGACCATGGGCACGGCGTCCACGATGACCGCCATCGCGGAATCGATCGGCATGACCTTGCCGGGCGCGTCCTCGATCCCCGCGGCCGACGCCGGCCACATCCGCATGGCGAGCGAATGCGGCCGCCGCATTGTCGAGATGGTGTGGGAGGATCTGACGCCGAAGCAGATCCAGACGCGCAAGGCCTTCGAGAACGCGATCACGGTCGCGATGGCGATGGGCTGCTCGACCAATGCGATCATCCATTTGATCGCGCAGGCGCGCCGCGCCGGGGCGGATATCGGGCTCGACGATTTCGAGAAGGCGAGCCGCAAGGTGCCCGTCATTGCCAATGTCCGTCCCTCCGGCGACAAATATCTGATGGAGGATTTCTTCTATGCCGGCGGCTTGCCCGGGCTGATGAGCCGGATCAAGGAGCACCTGCATCTGGATTGCGTCACGGTCACCGGCCAGACCCTGGGCGAGAACATCGCGCGCGCCGAAGTCTACGATAATGACGTGATCCGCACGGTAGAGAACCCGATCTACAAGGAAGGTGCGCTCGCGGTGTTGAAAGGCAACCTCGCGCCCGATGGCTGCGTCATAAAACCGTCCGCCTGCGATCCGCGCTTCCTCAAGCATACGGGGCCCGCGCTGGTGTTCGACGATTATCCCTCGATGAAGAAGGCGATCGACGATCCCAATCTCGATGTCACCGCCGACCACGTGCTGATCCTGCGCAATGCGGGGCCGCAGGGTGGGCCGGGCATGCCGGAATGGGGCATGCTGCCGATCCCGACCAAGCTCGTGAAGCAGGGCGTGCGCGACATGGTGCGGCTGTCGGATGCGCGCATGAGCGGCACCAGCTATGGCGCCTGCATCCTGCATGTCTCGCCGGAGTCCTATATCGGCGGCCCGCTGGCATTGGTGAAGAACGGCGACAAGATCACGCTCGATGTCGCCGCGCGCACCATCAATCTCGATGTCGACGAGGCGGAACTCGCCAAGCGCCGCACCGCCTGGAAGCAGCCCGAGCGCCGCTTCGAGCGCGGCTATGGCTGGATGTTCTCCAAACACATCAAGCAGGCCAATGAAGGCTGCGACTTCGACTTCCTCGAAACCGGTTTCGGCAAGCCGGTCGATGAACCCGCGATTTATTGATTCACACTGTCATTCCGGGACATCGCGAAGCGATGGGCCCGGAATCCATAACCACCATCAGGAGTATGGATTCCGGGCTTGCGCCGTTCCGGCGCATCCCGGAATGATGAACGGAGAGAACAATGTCCAAACTCAGCGAAACCACCCGCAACAAGCTCAAGACCGTCTCGACCGCCACGGTCGCCACCGCACTCTTCAAGCGCGGCTTCCGTATCCAGTGCATTCAGGATGTGCATCCGCTCGGCCCCGACCAGCCGACCATGGTCGGCGAGGCCTTCACCTTGCGCTACATGCCGGCGCGCGAGGACCTCAACAAGATCGACGTGTTCCGCGACCGCTCCCATCCGCAGCGCAAGGCGATCGAGGATTGCCCGCCCGGCAGCGTGCTGGTGATGGACTCGCGCAAGGACGCGCGCGCAGCGTCGGCCGGCGCGATCCTGGTGACGCGGCTGATGAAGCGCGGCTGCGCCGGCGTCGTCACCGATGGCGGCTTTCGCGACGCGGCCGAGATCGCGAGACTCGGCTTCCCCGCCTTCCACCACCGCCCCAGCGCACCGACCAACCTGACGCTGCATCACGCCATCGAGATCAACGTTCCGATCGGCTGCGGCGACGCGCCGGTGTTCCCCGGCGACGTGATCCTGGGCGACAGCGACGGCGTCATCGTCATCCCCGCGCACTTGGCCTCCGAGATCGCCGACGAGACCTTCGAGATGACGGCGTTCGAGGATTTCGTCGCGGAGGAAGTCGGCAAGGGCCGCAGTATCGTCGGCCTTTATCCCGCAACGGACGAGCAGACGCTGAAGGATTTTGCCGTGTGGCGTAAGGCGAAGGGACGGTAGCTCGCCGCATGTCACGCAATCGAACCGGAATGCAATTGCCTTTTTCTAATTTTACAACTAATAATTGAAGATATATTTTCAGGAGATTGCCAGATGCCGCTTTCGAGCAAGATACTTTGGGCCGTGAGCATGGATACTCCGGCCGAGCAGAACTCGCTGGCGCAGGCCGCGCATATGATCAAGGCGAACGTGGTTTGCATCCGCACCAGTTCGCCACTGCTGAAGGACTCCATTGCAGCGTTTCACGCCCTTAACATCGAGGTTTATGGCTGGCGCTGGCCCGCGGTCGTGCCGACTGACTCGCCGCCGAACTACAGCGCGCCCAATCAGGCGGATTTCGTTGCTAGCGTGCTTATTCCCGCCGGTCTCGACGGCTATATCGTGGACCCCGAGTCGGACGACGATGACGGCGTTAATGATTGGCAACGGACCGATGTCGACACCGCGGCTCTCGCGCAGAGTTTCTGCAAGACCATCAAGGATGCGGCGGCCCGCTCCGGCCGCCCCTTCGTCTTCGGCACCACCTCCGGCTCCACCTATCCAGCGAGTAAGCCGGGGATCCCGTTTTCGAAGTTCTTTGCGGCAAGCGACAAAGTCTATCCGCAGACCTATTGGCGCGCGCGCGACCGTCACGGCAATCCGGTCGATATCCACGGCGGCACGCCGGCGTCGTCGATGCCCACCGGTCTCGCAGACTATGGCTCGGCGGGGAAACCCGTCATGCCGATGGCTGGCGAAATCGACTGCGCGAAAGCCTCCGAGATCCAAGCCTACGGCGCTTTGCTCGCCCAGCACGGCATCGACGAAGGGCACTTCTACGAATTCAACCACAACGTCCCGCCGGAGGTCCTGTCCGCGATTGCGGCGCTGTAACGCCCCGGGGGGCACCCTCACAGCATCCCCGGCCGAAACAGCTTCCGCCACTTCCTTGTCTCCTCGCCGGAAATCATGAACTCGCCGTCGCCGCGATAGTGGATCGTCTTCGGCAGTTTGGGCGAGGTCGCCACATGCGCCTTCACCACCTCGAACACGAATACATTGTGCTTGGTCACCCAGCTCGCGTCCGACAGCGTGCATTCGAAATTGGCGTAGCATTCCTCGATCAGGGGCGCGCGGACATGCGTGCCGGGCTTCGGTGTCAGGCCGAACTCGGCGAATTTGTCGGTATCGCGCCCCGAGCAGTTGCCGATCTTCACCACCGTCTCCGCAATGTCGGCGGTCGGAATGTTGATCACGCATTGTCGGCTTTGGCGGACCAACTCGAAGCTGTGGTTACCGGACGAGATCAGGCAGGTGACGAGCGAGGGCGAAAATTCCATCACCATGTGCCAGCCCATGGTCATGATGTTGGTCTCGTTCTTGTGGGCGGAGCTGACAAGAACGATCGGGCCCGGCTCGAGCAAGCGGCGGATGTTCCAGACCGGGAAGTCCTTCTTGGTGTAGCGCGGCATGCTGGTCTCCCTTCTGTGGCGCGGCCTGATTGTTGATCTCTGTTGCTCAGAATTTGAGCGCGCCTTTCTCTGCCGCATCGCAGAAGATGAAAGGGCCGGGTGAGGTGAAAAGGCTATACGTCATGCAGTCTTTCATTCGTGCCGTCGAGATCTGGACACCCAATGACGCCGGTACGTCGCTCGAATTTGCCGATGGCATCTACCATGACAGTCTCGATGAGTTCCGGGAAATCAGCGAGCTTGCCATGTTCGCCCGCGACGATGGCTTGCCCGGAAAAGCGTGGGCGGCCGGTCATCCCGTCATCCTGACCAATTTCGCCGATTCCTATTTCAGGCGCGCCGACGAGGCCAGGCAGTTCGGGCTATCCTGCGCCGTCGCCATTCCTCTCTTTGCCGGCACCGGCATCAAAGCCGTGATGGGGCTGTTGTGCGGCAGCGACGCCGACGACGATGTCGGGGCGATCGAGCTTTGGCATAACAAGGCCGAGCTTTCGCACGAGATGACGCTGCTCGACGGATACTACGGGGCGGCGAAGGATTTCGAATTCAACTCCCGGCACACGACGTTCCTGCGCGGCTATGGATTGCCCGGGAGAGCCTGGAAAGCGGATGGTCCCGTTCTCATCAAGGATATCGGCGAGGCTCGACAGTTTCTCAGGGCGGCGGATGCCGCCAGGGCCGGAATGAATTTCGGGTTGGCGATCCCCTATACGAACGGCGGCGATGAGACCTGGGTCATTTCGTTCCTCTCGGCATCGAGCACGCCGATCGCGCGGCGATGCGAAATCTGGCAGCCGGATTCATCGGACGGCACGCTCTCCTTCCACTCTGGCTATTGCAGCAGCGGCGCCAATCTCGACGCCATTTTTTCCGGCAAGACGGTCGGCAAGGGCGAAGGGACGCTGGGACAGGCCTTCGCCTCCGCCGTGCCGGTGATTGGAGCAGACCTGACGCAGGAATCCTCGATCGCCGCGCGGGCTGCGGCAAAGGCGGGCCTGCGGCAAACCTTCGTCCTGCCGGTGCTCAGGGATATCAGGCTTCAAGCCTTGATTGCCTGGTATCCCTGAGCCGGGCCGTTACGCTTCCGCCATTCCCGTTGCCCACAGCGCGAATGCATAGACGATCGCGACTTCGTCGAGGCGGTTGAATCGTCCCGACGCGCCGCCATGGCCGGCACCCATGTTGGTGCGCAGCAGCACCGGGCCGCCGCCGCTCATGGTGGCGCGCAGCCGCGCGATCCATTTCGCCGGCTCCCAATAGGTGACACGCGGATCGGTCAACCCGCCCATCGCGAGGATCGCCGGATAATCCTTGGCGGCGACATTGTCGTAGGGCGAATAGGACAGGATGGTGCGGAAGTCCTTCTCGCTCGCGATCGGGTTGCCCCATTCCGGCCATTCCGGCGGCGTCAGCGGCAGGGAATCGTCGAGCATGGTGTTGAGCACGTCGACGAACGGCACTTCGGCGACGATGCCGGCAAACAATTCGCCGGCGCGGTTGGCGACCGCGCCCATCAGCATGCCGCCGGCGCTGCCGCCATGGCCGACGATTCGCTTGCTGCCGGTATATTTGCTCTCGATCAGCGCGCGAGCGCTGGCCGCAAAATCATCAAAGCTGTTGGTCTTCTTCTCGCGCTTGCCGTCGAGATACCAGCTCCAGCCCTTGTCGGTGCCGCCGCGGATATGCGCGATGGCATAGACGAAGCCGCGATCGACCAGCGACAGGCGGTTGGCATTGAACGAGGCCGGCATCGCCATGCCATAGGAGCCATAGCCATAGAGCAGGAGCGGCGCCTTGCCGTCACGGACGAAATCGCGGCGATGCAGGATCGAAACCGGCACCTCGGCGCCATCGTGGGACTTGGCCATGATGCGCGTGGTGACGTAATCGGCCGGATTGTGGCCGGAGGGAATTTCCTGCCGCTTGCGCAAGGTACGCGAGCGCGTCTTCATGTCGTAATCATAGACTTCCGACGGCGTCGTCATCGACGAATAGGAGAAGCGCAGGTTCGTCGTGTCGAACTCGTAGGAGCCCATGATGTCGAGCGAATAGGCGGCCTCGTCGAAGGCGATCGGGTGCTCCTCGCCGGTCCTGAGGTCGCGGATGATGATCGAGGCCAGCGCATTGGCGCGCTCCAGCCGCACCAGATGGTTCGCATAAAGATCGTGTTCGAGCACGTAGATGCCGGCACGATGCGGGATCAGGTCGCGCCAGTTCTTGCGCTCGGGCGAAGCGAGCGGCGCGGTGACGATCTTGAAGTCGATCGCCTTGTCGACATTGGTGAGGATATAGAGTTCATCGCCGCGATCGGCGGTAACATATTGCACACCCTCTTCCCGCGCCGCGATCAGGCGTGGCGGCGCATCGGGATTGGCAAGGTCGATCAGGCGCTGCTCGGATGTTTCGTGATCGCCGCCCGCGATCACGCAGAAACGCCCGCTGGTGGATTCGTGCAGATGCGTGAACCAGCCGGAATCCTTCTCCTCATAGACCAGGATGTCGTCCGCCTGCTTGGTGCCGAGGCGATGCCGCCACACCTGCATCGGGCGATGGTTGTCGTCGAGCTTGACGTAGAAGAAGCTGTTGCCGTCCTTGGCCCAGACCACGCCGCCGTCGGTTTCCTCGACGAGATCATCGAAATCCTTGCCCGTCGCCCAATCGCGTACGCGCACGCAGAAATATTCCGAGCCCTTGGTGTCGGCGCTCCAGGCATGCAGCTTGTGGTCAGGCGAATGCCGGCTGCCGCCGAACCTGAAATATTCGCTGGCTGCCGCGAGCTGATCGCCGTCGAGCACGATCTCCTCCGCCCCGCCATTGCGCGGCATGCGGCCGAACATCTCATGCTGCCCGCCTTCGCGGAATTTGCGGAAATAGGCGTAGTTACCGTCGGGTGACGGCACG
>Ga0210384_10004858_pt1 | contig 14876 bp, 12 predicted proteins | sample IncBWH2MmetaG_FD_160574 | JGI IMG/M metagenome (GOLD analysis project Ga0210384, IMG submission 160574) | Forest soil microbial communities from Barre Woods Harvard Forest LTER site, Petersham, Massachusetts, United States - Inc-BW-H-2-M | ecosystem: Environmental > Terrestrial > Soil >...
ACGGAAATTACCGTGAAGCTTTCACGCAAGGCCGAGGCCGTGAAAACGTTGCTCGCAATCTTCGATGAGGTGGGCGACGCTTCGCGGACGGTTGTGGAGATGACCGCGAAAGGCATCACACCGGCGGCTTGCGAAATGCTCGACGGCTGGACGTTGCGCGCGGTTGAGGATTACATCCACGCCGGATTTCCACGCGACAGCGCGGCAGTCTTGTTGATTGAGGTGGAAGGCCTGCGCGAAGCGGCGGAATCGCAAGCCGCTTCGATTGCCGAAATTTGCCACGTTAATCGCGCGCGAGAAGTGCGCACGGCCCGCGACGAGCGCGAGCGCGACCTTTTGTGGAAAGGCAGGAGAAACGCCTTCGGCGCGCTGGGCCGTCTGGCACCTTCGAATTATGTTCTTGATGGCGTGATTCCGCGGTCGAAGCTGCCGGAAGCGCTCGAACAGATTCATGCGATCGGAAAGAAGCACGGCTTCCAGATCGGCAATATTTTTCACGCGGGCGACGGGAACCTGCATCCGATCGTTCTCTACGATCCGCGGGACACGGAACAATTTAAGCGCGCCATCGCCGCCGCCCAGGAAATCATCCGCATGTGCGTATCGCTGGGCGGCGCGTTGACGGGCGAACACGGCGTGGGCATGGAGAAGAACGAATTGATGCCGCTGCTTTTCAGCGACGCCGATTTCGATCTGATGCGGCGGATTCATGATGCTTTCAATCCCGATTCGTCGCTGAATCCTGGAAAGATTTTCCCGTTAAGCAGGGGTTGCGGAGAAATTCGCGTCCGCAAATCCGGCCAAGCCTCGAGGACTCACCCATGAGTAGTGCTATCAGCCTTCCTGTCCGATTGGAAAAAATTGTCGGGGCGGATCGCGTAAAGGCTGAAGCGGTCGATCTGGAAGAGTTTGCCATTGACGGGCAGAAGCCTTCCGTTGTCCTGCAACCGCGTAGTGCGGAAGAAATAGCCGAGATCGTGCGAATGGCAGCGAGTGAAAAGCTGGCGCTGGTGGCGTGCGGCTGCGGGAGCAAACTGGGCATCGGCATGCCGCCCCTGCGATACGACCTTGCCCTGGACATGAAGGGCCTCACGCAAATTGCCCACTATGATGCCGGTGATCTCACCGTGAGCGTGGATGCGGGCAAATCGCTGGGGGCGCTGCAACTGACACTCAAGGAAAAGGGGCAGTTTCTCCCTCTGGATGTCCCGTGCATTGAATGCGCCACGATCGGAGGCAGTATCGCCTCTGGAATTGATTCCGCACTTCGCCAGCAATACGGGACGGCGCGCGATTTTTTGATTGGCGCGGAGTTCATTGACGGAAAAGGTCAGGTTTGCAAGAGCGGTGGGCGCGTCGTAAAGAATGTTACCGGCTATGACCTTCACAAACTGTTGGTTGGATCGCTCGGGACACTCGCCGTCATCACCCGGTTGAACTTTCGAACATTCCCCCTGCCGGAAACTTGCGCCGGGCATCTCGCGAGCTTTCCGAACGCAGGATCTGCCTTGACCTATCGGACGAGCCTTCTGAAAACCGGCCTGCCATTAGCAAATCTTGAAGTGCTCGGACCCGAGTTCTCCGCCATGGCTGCAGGAATATTTAAGGCCACGAATCAGGAAGTGCCCGACGCGCTTTCTTCGAATCATTGGAATGTTTATGCGGCTTTTGAAGGCAACGAATCCGTGGTGAAGAGAATCACACGAGAACTGGAGAAACTTTCTGCAGCGGCGGAAGCTTCAGAAAACGAATATCTAAGTGCAGCCATTAACGAAGAACTGGAAGGATTTTCGAGCCAGTCGTATGGGCTCCTAATTTCGGCTTCTTCCAGCGTCGCACTCTTTCGCATCGTTCTGCAGGAGTTCACCGCCGGTAATATCGCACAGATCTTACGCGCGGCCAGAGAACATTCTCTCCGCGCAGTTTTCGCCTTGCGCGCGTGTGGCGTCGCCTATTTAGCCTTGCTCGCGGAAACAGGGGACGCTCCTGCTACCGAAGCACTTGGCCGCTCGGCCTCGGAAATATTTTCAACCGTTGCGGCCATGCAAGGAACGGCAACTCTTCTTCATGGGCCCCCTTCATTGAAACAAGGCATCAACGTCTGGGGGGCGAAGCGCGCGGATTTTCCGCTGGTGCAGCGCGTAAAGCAGGCGTTCGATCCACACAACATTTTCGCGCCCGGGCGTTTCGTGGGAGGCATCTGACCGTGGCGGCGCGGCAACCCATCCCCGGCGCGATTCCCGTCTACGAAGATTTTTCCCGCTGCGTGCACTGCGGCTTGTGCCTGAACCATTGTCCGACCTATCGCTTGTGGCAACTGGAGGCGGATTCGCCGCGCGGGCGGATTCGCCAGATGATGCTGGTCCATCAGGGCGAACTGCCGGTCTCTGAGGGATTCGTTGACCACATTGATAAATGCCTCGATTGCCGTTCGTGCGAAACCGCGTGCCCTTCGGCCGTAAATTACGGAAAGCTGGTGGAACACGCGCGGGCCCGCATCGAGCGGGACTTTAAACGTCCGCTGTTCGCGCGCGTCACGAGGGATTTTGTGTATCGCCGGCTGCTGCCGTATCCCGAACGGATCGCAATGGTGGCGAAACTTCTCCGGATCTACCAGCGCTCCGGCTTGCAGACCGCCGCGAGAGCCATAGGAATTCTGGACCTGCTCGGATTGGCGGAACGAGACTTGCTGCTGCCGACAGTCGATCCCCATTTCTTTTTCGATCGACTGGGCAAAACGTTCCCTGCTCAGGGAATTCGCCGAGCCCGCGTGGCCTTTTTCGCTGGCTGCGTGGCCAATGTGACGTTCACTGCCTTGAACGAAGCCACCGTCCGCGTGCTCACTGCGAATGGCTGCGAAGTGGTGGTTCCCGACGGGCAATTCTGCTGCGGCGCGTTGCTGGCGCATGCCGGCGTGCGCGATGTGGCCCGCGACCTGGCGCGGAGGAACCTTGTTGCCTTCGCCTCCCAGAATTTTGATGCCCTGGTGACCAACTCGGCCGGCTGCGGCTCCACCCTGAAGGAGTACAACCATCTATTCACGGAAGGCGAGCCGGAATACGCTGCGGCCGCCGAGCTCGCGAAAAAAACGCGCGACGTCACCGAGTTTCTCGCAGCACTCGGGCTCTCCGCATCGCTGGGGCCCATTCCCGCGCGCGTCACCTATCAGGATTCCTGCCATCTTTTGCACGGGCAGAAGATTCGCGAAGCGCCTCGCCAATTGTTGCGCGCGATTCCTGGCCTGGAACTGGTGGAAATACCCTTCGCGGACATTTGTTGCGGCTCCGCGGGCGTGTACAACGTGACGCAAACGAAGTCGTCTCTGGATCTGCTAGCCGAAAAAATGGCCTGTGCCAAATCAACGAACGCGCAAATCATCGCCACGGCGAATCCGGGATGTCTATTGCAATTGCGGGCCGGGGCCAAAATTCATAAAACCAAGCAAGAGGTCCTGCACGTGATCGAGTTGCTCGACAAGGCGTCCCTGAACACCTCTACTTGAATCAGTCTTGCCTCACCGCTCGCCAATCAGATACCGGCAACCCTGTGGCCCGGTCTTCACCGAGTGCATCGTCCCGGCGGGCAGATCGCAGCGGTCGCCGGCTCGGTAGGTCTTCGTCTCACCATTCATGGTCATGCTCATCTCGCCCTTTAAGATGATGTGTGCCGATTCCGCGCGATGCGTGTGCTCGCGGTATTGCACATCGGGGCCGTCTTCCCAGACGTACAAGTGGGCATAGCCTTCAAGAATCAACTGTTCGGCGAGGTCCTTTTCATCCATGGCCCCAATCTTAACGCTATTCGCAAGCTTAAAACCAACTCCCCAAATCACCCTCCAAAAACGACTTCGCCCTCGCTGCAGCAATGGGGGTAGCTGCAGCAAGGGCGTGCCGTCTTCAGGAGAGAAGATCGTTTACCCGCGCGGATTAATCACCGGGCGGAGGCGGCGGAATTGCCGCGGGCGCCTGTCCGGCGGGGGCGTACATCATGTTGCCCTTGCCATGAGGATGCCCTTGCCGGACGGTGTAATCCGACGGTACGGCAAAGAGCGTAGCCGCGGGTTCCTGCCGCTGAATGTTTGTCAGGGTGTATGTGGTCGAGCCGAAGCGCGGGTCGGTCCGCGTGCTCTTCACCACCACTTGCAGATCCGCCGAATACCAGCGCTCGGTAACGGCGGTGATGGGCTTGTCGTTGCCGATCTGTCCGACTGGGATCGTGTGCGTGTAACGCGTTCCCTGTGCGGCAACTCCGTTGATCGTCTGCGTGCCAAGGTCTTCCTTTTTCACCGTGCCGCTGGCGATTTCCTGCTGGATGTGAGTTTCAAACCTGTCCTGAAAAGCGCCCGGGTTCTTATTGCCATGGTGAGGCGCGGGCAATTGGTCCGCGACTTTTGTATCGGGGTGAAGAATAAACGCAGTGCCCGCCACCGGGTCGTGAATCATCACGAACGAGTTGGACTTTCCGCTGGCAACCAGCGGACCAATGACAGGAAGCGTGGTTTCGCGGCGTACGCGTCCCTGTCCATCACGAAAAATGTTGGCTTGAATCTTGCGGTCGATGGTGGTGCCATCCGCGAGTGTTTGGACAGTTTCGGTGACGCCGACAGCGGAATACGGCGCGCCGGTCACTACTTTTCCGGGATGCATCTCCTCGAAGCCCAGGATCTTCATGCGCGCGCCGATCGGCCCGCCGGGGATAAACTCATCCTGCGGCGGCGGGCCCGGCGTAGGCTCCTGCGCGTTCAGAGCAACGGTGCTGCAGAGCATTACCGCTCTGAAAACCGATAGAATCCATTTCCTGTTCATTCCAGCTTCTCCTCTACTTCTCTCCTGTTGCTTCTCTCCTGTTGCTTCTCTCCTGTTGCTTCTCTCCTGTTGCTTCTCTCCTGTTGCTTCTCTCCTGTTGCTTCTCTCCTGTTGCTTCTCTCCTGTTGGTTCTCTCCTGAACGCGGCAAGCGCGCCGCTTAAAACTCAGTTGCTCGATTGCGGCAGGCGATACGCCTGCGGCTGCCCATCGGCCCCGAGCAGCAAATCCACTTGCACAACATCGTTGGCATGCTCTTCATTGACTGACAGGCCCAACGCGCCAAGCGAGCCGCGCTCCATCTGAACCCGCACAACCGTAGTGTCGTCCAACATTCCTGGAATTGCTCCCGGTATCAGGGCGAATTCCTCGCCATCGTTTTCGGCAATCAGCGTGCCGCCGAGTTCAGGTCCGGTGGCAACGGACCGAGCGGTTGCCGGCATGACGGACGGTTGCGGCGTTTTCGCGGTATTCGTGGCGCCGTGCCTTTGCCAGAACACAAGCGAAGTGGCAACAAGAACCAGCGCCGCGGCGGCGAGCAGCCAACTTGCCACAACCGCCCTGCCCCGGCTCTTTTCCGTGGTATGCCGCGTTCTGAATTCCTGGCGCAGCCGCATCTCCACGCGGGAAGGCGCCGTCGCCGCCGAAGTCAGTTGCCCCAGCTCGCGTAAGTCCGAGCGCAGCGCCAGCGAACTCTCATAGAATGCAGCGCAGTGCGGGCAATTCCGCAAATGTTCCCGGTCCGGCCCCGTGATGGCAAATTCTTCGCAATTCATCTGTCCTTCTCCCAAAATTCTTCAGCGCACCGCGTTCGCGCGTTTCGGCGCTTCGCGCAGCATTTCCAGTTTCGCCAGCAGCAGCGCGCGCCCCCGGTGCAGCCTCGAGCGCACCGTGCCGATCGGGCATTCCAACGCCTGCGCGGCTTCTTCGTAACTCATCTCTTCCAGTTCGCAAAGGACCACGGTTTCCCGGAATTCCAGCGGCAACGACAACACCGCCGAGCGCACCCGTTCGCGCCGCTCGCGAATTTCCGCCCAATGCGCGGGAGTTCGTTCGTCGGCCACATCAATCGCCCGGCTCTCTCCCTCGCTGTTCTTTACTTCCAGGGAGAACTCGCGCGGTTGCCGCTCTAGATGCTTCATCACCCGGTTTCGGGCGACGCCGTACAGGAACGCTCCCAGCGGGCCGCGTGCGGGATCGTATTTCTTCGGCTCTCGTACCAGGGTCATAAACACGTCCTGCACAATTTCTTCCGCTGCCCAGGCCTGACCAGTCATGCGCAGCGCAAAACGGTAGATCTGGGCCTGGTTGCGACGGTACAGTTGCGTGAAGGCTTCTTCATCGCCTCTGGCCGAGCGCTTCAGCAGGACGTCGTCTCTTTCCTGTGACTCGATGTGCGTTTCTCCTGATGTGACGCCTGCCTTATCTACATATTCCCCGGCAAAGCAGGGAAAGTTCCCAGGCAGGCAGCCGTCCTTTGGCGCGGATACTTTGCGCCTTGAGCTATACTCTAAATCAAACCCCGTCAAAGGGTTAGAGTTGCGGGGGAGGTGTAAGGTTAGGCTCCAAGAGCGTATATCGGGGACATTTATGCTGGGGGAGAGGATTATCGTGCTTTCTTGCCGGGTCGAAACATGTTTGCTGCCACGCGCGTCACCAGCCGGCGTGGCACCAGGCGCTGCGAGTGCGCGCCCAGGTAGTTGCCCAATCCGGATATGACGTAGCTCTTCCCGGCCGCCAGCGCCTGCAAGCCGGTCCGCGCCACCTTGTCCGCGGGTTCTTGATTCCGTGCGGTGAACTCCTCCTGGCCCGCGACCGCATGAAATTCCGATTCGGTCGAGCCGGGGCACAAGGCACAAACGCGAATGCCATGCGGCTTCATCTCTTCCGCCAAACCTTCCGCGAAGAAAAGATCAAACGCCTTCGTTGCGGCATACGTGGAGATATACGGCACCGCCTGAAACGCGGCCGTCGAAGCAAGAATCAAAATGTCGCCGCTCCGCCGCGCCACCATTTCCGGCAGGAAGAGCCGCGTCAGATGCACGACCGCGGTGCAATTCACTTCCACCATGTCTAGCAACCGCTGCGTTTCCACCTGATGCACTTCGCCGTACTGCCCGAATCCCGCGTTGTTGATCAGCAGGTCTACGCGCAAGCCCTTTTCTTTTGTGAACGCGAAAATTTCCAGCGGCGCCTCGCGTTTGGCCAGGTCCGCCGCCACCACGTGCGTCTGGATGCCGTGCTTCTTCCGCAGGCCGTCCGCAACTTCCTGCAACCGGTCAAGACGCCGCGCGGTCAACACCAGGTGTGTGCCTCCCGCCGCAAGCTCTTCTGCCAGCGCCACACCAATCCCTGCGCTCGCACCGGTAATCAGTGCCCACTTGCCCTTCCATTCGCTTATCATTTGAAGTTGCCCTCAGGAAATCCGCAGTTCACGCCGAATCGGCCGAATCCGTTTTGCGAAACCGTGAAACCGAATCTCTCAATCGCGTGCCCTGCTCTTTCATCCGATCCATCAATCGCCGCGCCCAGACAAACTCCGCCGCCAGTAGCGTCAATCCGAGAAAGATTACCACCCAGCCGGGCCCCGGCGTAAATAGCATAACCGCTCCCAGCCCCAGGAGCGTAAACCCTCCGAGAATTTTAAAGAAGCGCCGGACTTGATCGATGGTGTGAAAGAACATGTGCCCTCAGGGGCAGAGGCGGGGGAATTCTCATTGTGACTGGAATTTCTGCTGCAAACAACAGCCACCTAACTTGGATGCGTGGCCCGGCGAAACGGACATCGAAACCCAAAGTGGGGCAACTAAATGGCGGAGAGGGTGGGATTCGAACCCACGGTAGGGGTTAACCTACACACGCTTTCCAAGCGTGCGCCTTAAACCGCTCGGCCACCTCTCCGGTGTGGAGCGCAACCTTTTAACTTTAGCAGAAATCTTTTCCATCCGCATGGCGATGGACGGCAGATATTTGCACCTGGCGACACAAAAAACTCAAATGTGCCGCCGAAACACGATTTTGCGAGCCGCCGCCTCTCAAGTAGACTAATAGGGTTGTTCACACCCTTCCGGGGTGGTGCAATTGGTAGCACATGGGCCTTTGGAGCCTAGAATCCTGGTTCGAGTCCAGGCCCCGGAACCATTTTATGACCCTTTCCTTCACCGAGCGTTGCGTGTTGCTGACCGGGGCCGGTGGCTCGATTGGTTCGGCGCTCGCCAGAGAGATCATCAAGCAAGAACCACGTTCCCTCCTTCTGCTGGAACATTCAGAAGGCAATCTTCACCAAATTGATTGCGACTTGAGCGGCGCTCCCGGCGGCGATGTTCGCTGCCCGATTCTGGGAAATGTCGGCGATTCAGCGTTGGTTGCCGAGATATTTGAAGAGCGCAAACCGGAAATCGTGATCCATGCGGCGGCTTTTAAGCATGTGCCGTTGATGGAGTGGAATGCGATTGCCGCGGTCCGCAACAATGCTCTTGCAACAAATCTGCTGGCAAAAACCGCGCGTGAAAATGGAGTTATCTCGCTTGTAATGGTGTCCACGGACAAGGCCGTGAATCCTCATAGTGTGATGGGAGCGTCGAAACGCGTAGCGGAACTTGCGTTGCTGCGGTGGAGCAGCGGGGCGAGTCCGATGAGGGCGGTGCGTCTGGGGAATGTAATGGGATCGCAGGGGAGCGTCGTTCCGAGATTTCTTCAGCAAATCGCGGAGGGTGGTCCGGTGACGGTAACCCACCCGGACGTGAATCGGTACTTCCTGCGTATGGAGGAGGCCGTTGAGTTGGTGCTTCTGGCGGCGAGTATGGGCGGAGAGGGTGGAATCTACATTCCTGATCCGGGGAAGCCGCTGCGAATTGTGGATTTGGCGAAGCAATTGATCAGGCAAGCCGGTGTTGCGGGTGAGGACGAGATTCCCGTGGTGATGACCGGGTTGTGGCCGGGCGAAAAGATGAGCGAGGAGTTTATTTCAAGGTGTGAATCAGTCGGCGCGCTGAATTCGATGATTCACGAGCGACTGAGCTTAATCAAGGGCCCTCGGCCGGCGGACGCGGAATTTGATTCGGCGATGGCGGCGTTGCAAAAGAGCGTGGACCGTCGCGATTTGGGGTCCGTGCTGGATGATTTGCGCCGGTTGGTGCCGGAGTATCAGCCGAGTGACGTCGCTCTTGCATCGCGGAAAGAGCCACAGTCGAGTTCCCTATGAAGCGGACAATTGCAGTCGTGAGTTCTTCGCGCGCGGACTACGGTCATTTGTATTGGCCTTTACGGGATTTGTCGGCCTCGGATTCCGTGGATCTGCGTATCGTTGCAATGGGGCCGCATCTTTCACCGGAATTTGGAAACACTTTCCGGGAAATCGAAAAGGATGGGTTCAGGATCGACGCGCGCATCGAATGCCTGCTGAGTTCGGACACCGATGTGGGCATGGCCAAGACGATTGGCGTGGCCACCCTGGGACTTGCGGATTTATTGGGGAGGATGCGGCCCGACCTGCTCCTGCTGATCGCGGACCGCTACGAAATGCTGGCGCCGGCTGCGGTGGCCCTGGCGCTCCGGATTCCCATAGCGCACATCGAAGGCGGCGAAATCAGCGAGGGCGCGATTGACGATGCCGTGCGCAACGCGTTGACGAAGATGAGCCACATCCATTTCACGTCGACTCACGCGGCGCGACAGCGAGTGATTGCAATGGGCGAAGAGGAGTGGCGCGTCCACCGGGCGGGCGCGCCGTCGTTGGATCACATGCAAAGGCAGACGCTTTTGATGCGCGCGCAGGTTGCATCAAGATTGGAATTGGACCTGGCGAGTCCGGTAATTCTGGTGGCATACCATCCGGTGACGCTGGCGCGGGACACGAATGAAGAGGCGGACGAATTGTTTGCCGCCCTGGAAAGCGTTGAGGATCAGATTCTGTTTTGTTACCCGAATGCCGACGCGGGCAGCCGGGCGCTGATTGAAAAAAGCAAAGCATTCCTGGAGCGCCGGGGCCGGGGGAGACTCTTCACCAATCTGGACGCGATCGCCTATTGGAGTCTGTTGCGCTGCGTTGACATGCTGGTCGGTAACTCGAGCAGTGGAATCATGGAGACGGCGTCTTTTGCGTTGCCCACGGTAAATATCGGAATGCGCCAGCAAGGCCGAGAACGCGCGCGAAATGTGCTGGATGCCGCTGCGGATCGCATTGCGATCCGAAAAGCGATCGGGATTGCGAGATCGGCCGAGTTTCATGCTTCACTTGTGGGCATGGTCAATCCATATGGTGAGGGGCGCGCTTCAGAAAAGATTGTCGAGGTGTTGACGACGGTGCCGTTGGGAAGAGAGCTTTTGTTCAAGCGGCATCAGCCGCTGCCAATTCCAACGGAAGCGCTCAGTAAGACGGTGACCCCGTGAGAATTCCGCTCTCTGCGCCGGACGTGCAGGAAGAAGAGATTGCCGCGGTCGCCGCGGTGCTGCGCACACCGCACCTGAGCCTCGGGCCGAAGCTGGAGGAGTTCGAACGCAACATTGCCCGATACATCGGGGCCGGAAATGCGATTGGGGTGAGTTCAGGTACAGCCGGGCTGCATCTCTGCATGCGGGCCCTGGGAATCGGCGCTGGGGACGAAGTGATTGTCCCTTCGTTCACGTTTGTGGCAGTGGCCAACGTTCTGCGCTACGAACATGCTGTTCCAGTATTTGTGGATATCGAGCCGAAAACTTTGAATCTTGACGCTGGCCGGATCGAAGCGGCGATCACTCCGCGGACGAAAGCGATTCTAGTGGTGCATACCTTCGGCTGCCCGGCGGATTTAGCTGAAATCCTGGAGATTGCGCGGCACCATCATCTTTATCTAGTTGAAGATGCCTGCGAAGCGATTGGGGCGGAATACCATGGGCGAAAAGTGGGTGTTCACGGTGACGCGGGAGTTTTCGCCTTTTATCCGAATAAGCAAATCACCACGGGGGAAGGCGGGGCCGTGGTCACCGACGATCCGCGGCTGGCGGCACGCGTGAGGGAGCTGCGAAATCAGGGCCGGTCGGATACGGACGATTGGTTTCAACATTCAGAGCTTGGGTATAACTACCGGATTTCAGAGATGAATTGCGCTCTGGGGATCGGGCAGTTGAACAGGATCGAGGCGATCCTCGCGCGCCGCGAGGAAATCGCCCGCAAATATGGCGAACATTTGCATGACCATAAAGACTTGTCGCTGCCTGCTCTGACGGTGGCGCGGCGGCGGATCAGCTGGTTTGTGTACGTGGTTCGGCTGGCGGAGCGCTTTTCGCAAATCCAACGCGATTGGATTCTGAAAGAGATGAACAGCCGTGGGATCGGCTGCGGGAGGTACTTTGCCCCAATTCATTTGCAGCCGGCGTACCGAGATATTGTCGCGTCAAGGGATGATCTGAAGGTTACGGAATTTGAGGCCGCGCGGTGCCTGGCTTTGCCATTTTTCAACCGGCTGGAAGAGGTGCAAATCAAGGAGGTCTGCGAGAATTTGGGTGAATTGGTTGAAAGGGCGGAAAAGTTGGTTCCCGAGCGCAAGGCAGCCTCGGGCGGTAAAATGCGTCGTTCTATCGGAATTTAGCCTGCGTTTGACGCGAGTGGTGGAATGGAAACGGTAAAAGCGGTAGCTGAGCCACCGCACTCCAAAGGAAGAGCGGCCACTACATCTTCACGGAAAACCGGAAAATCGTCGTCGAATGAAATGGCCTGCTCGGAAACAAAGTCGTAGACGGAAACCCCCCGTGGTTCGGCGAATCCGGGAAATGCTGTGTCTCCAGGCAAAAAGCGTAACGCTGCTCGTAGACCTTCCCATCCTTCCCGTGCGCGGTCCCGTCGAGAAAATTCCCCGTATAAAACTGTATCCCCGGCTCCGTCGTCAAAACTTCCAGAACGCGCCCGCTCTTTGGATCGCGCGCCACGGCCGCCAGCTCAATCCCCGAAAATCCTGTCTTTCTGTCCAGAACCCAGTTGTGATCGTACCCCCGCCCAAGCTTCAGCTGCTCGTCCGCGTCGTTAATCCGCTCGCCGATCGCCACCGGCCGCGTGAAATCAAACGGCGTGTTCTTCACGTCGCGAAGCTCACCGGTCGGGATCATCCCCGCGTCCACGGGCGTAAGCTTGCTTGCGTTCAATTGCAGGGTCTGCGACAGAATGTCGCCATTCCCTTGCCCTGCAAGATTGAAGTAGCTGTGATTGGTCAGATTCACCACCGTGGGCTTGTCCGTGCTGGCACTGTAATCCATCCGCAGTTCATTTTTCGCATTCAGTAAAGTAAATACCACCGTCACGTTCATCGTCCCGGGAAATCCCTCTTCCCCGTCGGGACTCACGTAAGTGAATTCGAGAGCCACGCCTTCCTTGCTCGGCACTTCCTTGGCCGCCCAGATCTTCTTGTCGAAGCTCAGCAATCCGCCATGCAGCGTGTTCTCCCCATTATTTTTGGGCAGCGTATACGTTTTCCCGGCGAGAGTGAAACTGCCGTGCGCAATGCGGTTGGCGTAGCGGCCAACGGTCCCGCCAAAGTGAGCCGTGCCATCCTCGTATTCCTTCGCTGTTTCGTAGCCCAGCACAACGTCAGCAAATTTCCCCGCCCGGTCCGGCACCTTGATGCTCACAACCGTCGCCCCATAATTCGTAATGGCCACCGTCATTCCGCGGCTATTGGTCAAAACATACAAATCCGTCTTCTCGCCCGAAGCGATGGCGCCAAACGGGTGAACCTGAACAGATGATTTTGGGACAGGTCTCGCGGGACACTCAGGATTCACGAATATCAGAGCCAGTAACAATCCCATGCCGAAGCGCAGAACGGACATTTCTCTCTCCTTGCAAAATCAAAATTGATCGCTGTAACAAGAATACGGACAGAAATCCAGCCAATCCAATATGACGCGCTCAGTCCGCAGGCTGCTGCTTCGCGGCAATCAGCGTGCCGGTAGTCGCAACGCACTGCCATGTCCCGTTGATCTTGATCCAGGTATCCACAAATCGCTCGCGATGCACGTAAGGCTTTCCCTTTTCCATGCCCTTCACGCGAAATATGCCCACCACCACCGCCGCATCGCCGTACATCTGAACGTTACTCTGCTCAGTCACCGCCTGAGAAGGTTGGTAGTCGGGCGCCTTAATGCTCGCTAGAAATTCGCTCTTATTCGAAATACTGCCGTCAATGTCAACGGACACCATGTTGTTTGCAAGAAGCATATCCAGGGCCTTCGAATCCTTGCCCTCCAGCGCGTGGTTCCACGCGATTTCCAGCGCCTGGATGCGCCCCGCCTCATCGTTCGCCCCGCTCTGCCCGCGCAGAGAGAGGGCGATACTCACAATCAATAGAACGGCGGCCAGCGGGATTATTTTCTTCATCAACTGAATCCTCTCCACCTTCGTCGAAAGTGCCTGAGATTAGTAACGATAGTAGGCCATCCCGCGGATTCGATGTGGCCAGCCTTTGTAAAATTTTCTGAAGAATTAACGGCTGAGGATTTCGTTTACCGCGCGATACGCCTGGTCAATGGCCACGTCCGTATAAGCGCTCGCCCCCGCGTCGGAATTCGCGATCGCAATGCGCCCGAAAGGCTGGCGGCCCAGCACCCACGGCTGCTCGCCCGTTTTCCACTGCGGCAAATCCAGGCCAAACGGCGTGAACGCATAGCCGTGCGCCCACCGGTTCACGATGATGCCCTCAATATCGCGCGCCGGATCTAACCCTGCTCCGCCAAGCATCCGCCCCAGTTGCTCGCGAATGTTCCGTTCGAATTTGCTGTACGGTGTTTGCAGAAGTTCCGCCCGCCCCGCCCGGTTCTGATCGCGCACCGGCAAGCCTGGCTTGCACGGCGTGCGCAGCATGAAAAGCACCGCCGGCTCCTCCGGCTTGCTCGGAAACGGATACTTTCCCAGGCTCACCGGAAAATCCAGCGCCGTGTACGTGTGATATCCAGCCGGCGCCACAATCTGGCGAATCCCCAGATTCGCGAACGCCGTCCAGTTGCGCAGCGCCACGTGCGTGTAAACCAGCGGCGCCTTCACCAGGTACGAAAGCGATTCCTTCTGCGAGTCGGGAAGCTCCGGGCAAATGTAAGGAATCATCACGTTGTAGCAGGCCAGAACACAGTAGCTCCCTCTCACCGTGTTCAGCTTGCCGCCACGCATGTAGGACACTTCAACTTCCTTCGAAGCATCTTTCGGACCGAGGTGTTTCACGTTGACGACGGTGCTGTTCAGGCGGATGCGCACCGAATTCGTGGGCCGATCCAGCACCCCGTAATTGGCGCGCGCGGTAACTACATCCTCCATCGTTGACCCGGGAACGGCGTCTGGAATCAGCGAACGCACCAGCAGCCGCGCCACCGAGGCGTTGCCATCGGGAAAATGGAAAATGTACGGCTCTTCCTTCTCGCGTTCCGGAAAACCAAGTCCATCGAACCCGGGATAAGTGAACGAGCCATAGTCATCGCCAGCTTCGTAACACAGGAACGCAGGAACAGCCTCGATCCCCACGCAAAAAAGATCGTGCGTAAACGTCTGAAAAAACGGCAGCGCCTCGGGAATCAGCCGGCAGTGCTTGGTCAAATATTCCGCATAGCTGATTTTGCTCAGCGTCGCGATTTTCTGTTGCCGTGTCATTCCCGGCAGGTAGTCGGCCTTCTCCGAGTAAACGCGCGCTATATCCTTTTTCACGGGGTCAGAAAGCGGCGCCTTGGCCAGAAATTCCGGCCACGCCGTGGTGTTCATGCCGGTCACCAGGCGGTCCTCGCCGAACGTTTCCTTGTCGAAAAAAGCAGCCGTGCCACGCTTGGCATAGAGCTCTGTGTCGTATGCCTTGTAAAATTTCTGCGTCTCGATGCCGATCTCTTTCAGCAGCGCCTTCGCTTCCGCGCTGTAGCGGCCGGGACTTTCGATCGATTGCGTCCCCCCGTAGGAAAGAACCATCCGCCCGCCAGCCTGAAACTCATTCCGCTTGGCGTGGCCCCCGAAGTCGTCATGATTGTCGAGGATCAGGATTTTCGCGTTACGCCCCGCCTTTTGCCGGAAGCGATACGCCGCGGCCAGCCCGCTGATGCCCCCGCCCACAATCACCACATCGTAG
>Ga0210384_10004859_pt1 | contig 14875 bp, 12 predicted proteins | sample IncBWH2MmetaG_FD_160574 | JGI IMG/M metagenome (GOLD analysis project Ga0210384, IMG submission 160574) | Forest soil microbial communities from Barre Woods Harvard Forest LTER site, Petersham, Massachusetts, United States - Inc-BW-H-2-M | ecosystem: Environmental > Terrestrial > Soil >...
GGTAATCGCTACGTTGCCGAAGTCGTTCTTCAACCATAGCTTCGCATCCATGGGCACCACGATTTCATACGTGACGGAGTACGACTTCATTTTGTCGCCCCAACCTTCGGGATAGACAGTGTGCACCTTGATCCCCTTGCCATCCTGCGAAACGTTAATCTGGATCGCGTCCGCCAGCCGCTTGGCGTCTTCCTGCGAATCGGCTTGCGCATGGATCGTCGCGCCAATCTTCACGTCGCGGCCACTCTCTCCGCGAATGCGCACGTCACCAAGCTTGTGCTCCAGGCTGAGTGTCTGCCCGCTTGGAAGCGTCAGCGTTTTTTGGAAATCGCGCGTAGTCGTGTCCTGGGCGCCTGCTTTTGCCGCAGCCAGCGACCCGCTCGCGAACAGCCCGCAAGCCAGTAGCGACGCACCGAGCTTGCCCACCGTGCCTAAACGCAACTTCCTCATCTGTTTATCTCCAGCACGTCCTGCAGCGTTTGCTGCTTCTCGCGATACATGGCCAACAATTGGCGGCGCAGATGAGCGTTGGAAGGATTCTGGCCCGCTTCTGTCCTGAGTTCGTCGATAGCTCCGTCCAATATCATCAATTTTTCTCGATAACTTGCCACCAGCGGCGAATCCCCGCTTTGCAATTGAGGCTTGGCTTCCGCCTCCAGATGTTCGATGGCCTGCTCGTAGTTGCGCTCGGACTTTTCGACCTCACGAAGCGCGGGACTCTTCAGCAGCGAAGAATTCTCTTTTCCAATATTCATATTCTCTCGATGTATGTAGAGATATCCTCCGGAAACCGCCAGCGCCAGGACCATCGCTCCGGCAAGAACCGTCTGCCATCCGATCGACACCGGCCTCCAGTTCCTCAGCCGCTGCCACAAGGAGTCCATCCTCGCTCCGTCCACGGCCCGCTCTTTCAGGGACGTTTCGATGCGAGACCACAACAGCGGACTCTCCGCCTCTTCCCGCATCTCCTGCGCAGCAACGCTCAAATTTTTCCAGGCACGCAATTCTTCGCCGCACTGCGCGCATCCCGCGGCGTGTAACTCCAGCGCAGCCCATTCCTCTGGGGTTGCATCCAGAAAAATTCTTTCCCGTTCCTGACATGTAATGTTCATCGTGCTGCTTCCCTTGCTCTGCTGCTTGGCGGTTCCAACATGCCTCGCAAATTCTTTTTCGCCTGAAACAACGTGTTCTTCGAAGCCGCTTCGGAAATCTCCAACAGATCCGCTATTTCCGAATGGCGAAATCCTTCCACTTCATACAACAGAAAAACTTCTCTCTGATGTTGAGTAAGTCTCACGAGCGCGCGCTCCAGCGCCAGTCGCAGCGCGGGATGGGTCACCGCCGCCTGCGGCTCCAACGCTGGCGGCAATTCGTCGCTCTCGGCTTGCACATTTTCTTTGCGACGCACCCTGCTGCGCCGTAGATCATGGCAAGTATTTACCAAAATGCGGAACGCCCACGTCACGAACGAAGACTGCCCGCGGAAACTCGCAACGCTTCTGTGAATCTTGAGGAAGGTCTCCTGCACCGCATCTTCCGCATCGCTCTGCGTTCCCAACAGGTGGCGCGCCAAATTCTTCATCCGGGTTCCCTGCCAACGATAGAGGCGCTCGTATCCGTTCAGATCGCCGGAAAGGCATGCGGCCGCGATACTCAGATCCTCCGAGTTTCCCGCTTGTTCTTTTCCCTGCAGCCCGGAGGTTGCCAATCCTGAATCCCCTTCGCCTTGCACGGTGCTGATTCTAGTCCCCCATGGCAAGGTAAGTCCCATGGAACCCATCTGTTTCTCCTGCGATATAGACGAAGCGAAGGAGCGAAATGTCAGAGGTGAGAATGCACGTACAGAGAACCGTGTAAGCCACGTTTAAGCCTCTTATTATCAATTAGTTGTGGTTAGCGAAGCGTCACGGAGCGAAGATCCTGAGGCAGCGCGAAGTAGATTTTCTTGTGGAAATAGCTGTTCTCATGCCCCCACAGAAGCACGGTCTCCTCATCTTTGGATGTCAGCAAAAGCTTTGGATTCACGGTGGAAGAGGGAACCTCGAACACAAAATAGCTGACGTAGCTCTCGCCGGGACGAATCGCGGCGGTAAGTGGAGTGGAATGCAAATGCAGCTCATGCAGCACTCTTTCCTGTTTGCCTGATGGAGCAATCGACCTTCCCGATTCGTCCACCAGTGCGATTTGGCGACGGTTCGGGATGAGCGGCCCATCGCCCCGTCGTGGCGAAATCGTCGCCGGATCGAACCGGGACTTCACACCCACGACAACAAAATTCCCGTTGCTCGCCACCGGCTGGAGCTCGCCACCGACATTGGCTGCCATCATCGCACCTTGCACCGAATACGCAATGTGACAGTCGATCTCGCAGAAATATTTCTTTCCTCCTTCCGGCAGCACCACTTCGCGAGTGGAAAGAGAAAACCACAGCAGCATTCCGGCATACACAGTCACGAGCAATAGTGCCGCAAGGAGGCTGCCAAGCCGCAACACTCTACTCTTCCGCCAAAAGCCTATGAGAAGTGCAAGAAGCAAAAGGCACAGCAGGCCTGCGGTCGCCAGAAGCGCGAGCACCACAACCGGAGCGAGTGGGGGAGTGTAAGCGTTCACGGTTTTATCCTCGCCGCTATTCGAATGCGTAGTCTCTCGGCAGCCCACCGCGCGTGCGGTCCCGGCGCTCAAACTCCAAAACCGCATCGCGGAGATCCGCCGGCGTAAAATCGGGCCAGCGCTTGTCCAGGAACACCAACTCTGCGAATGCGCTCTCCCAAAGCAAGAAATCCGAAATGCGCTGCTCTCCGCCGGTGCGAATCAGGAGATCCACTTCCGTCGAGCCACCACGTTGCACTTCGGAAAGCACATCCGCAAAGGATTCGGTGGAAAGCCTCGTGGCCTTGTAGAACCTGGTAGCGGCCTGAAAGATCGCCTGCCTTGCCGAATAGTCCACCGCCAGGCGCAAATGCAGATTCGTGCAGTTGGCTGTGAGCGCTTCGGCGTCCGCAACCGCTTCCCTCAGAGGCGCCGGCATCCGGTCGCGACGGCCAATGATGCTCAACCGGATGCCGTTATCCAGACAATGCGAAGTTTCGGTGAGGATGTACTCATGCAGGATCCGCAAAATCCCGCTGATCTCTGCTTGCGGTCGCTTCCAGTTTGCGCTGGAGAGGGTGAACAGCGTCAGAGTATGGATGCTCAGATGCGGCGCGCAACGAATGACACGTTGCGCGGCTTGCGCGCCTTGCCGATGGCCCAGTGTTCTCGGGAGAGCGCGCGAAGTGGCCCAGCGCCCGTTGCCGTCGCAAATGATCGCGACGTGAAGGCCACGAGAGGGAGGCAGCGTTACGCTCGGAAGAGTTTGTCGCTCGACCGGTTTTTGCATCAGCATTTGTTTCTCCATCACAATTACCGCAATGTACTTTGCGCCACAAAGTATATGGGCAAATTTTTTAGCCTTCGCGGGTAGCCCGAATCAACGCTTCCATATGGTCCAGGTACTTCTCCAGAGCCTTGCGCCCCGCCGTCGCCAGACGATACTCGGTCTTCGGCAGACGTCCGTCGAAAGATTTGGAACACACAATGTAATCCGCTTCTTCCAGCTTGCGGGCGTGTACGCTCAGGTTTCCATCTGTCGTTTTCAGCAGCGCCTTCAGTTCGTTAAACGTCAAAGAGCGGTTTACCGCAAGTGCGCTTACGATTCCCAGACGAATGCGTTCGTGGATCAAGCGGTCCAGGTCAACCGGCGGACTCGCCGGAGTGCGGGCAGGCGAGGCCTCGTGCGCTCGCTGTTGCGCGCGTTCTTGCCGGACTGTGGAAGATCGAGACATTATTTGCTTCTCCCTGCTTTCTCTTGCGCAGTCTATCCGCCGTAGCGGAGAGCAATCCAAATTCCAAAGATGATTTGCACTATGCCAAATCCCGCGGCCATGAACCAATTCCCCCAAGCTGCCGGAGCAAACAAGGCTGCCGCACCCAGTGCCATCAAACACAGCCCCATGATTGGCACGGCCCTGACGGAAAACGCCCCACCGGTAACAACGGCCGTCCCGTACAACAGCAGCCAAACGCCCGGTAAGGTGGTCACTGCGCCCGATTGAAATAGCGCTAGGGTCAGCAGCCCGCCCACAATGATCGGCGGAGCGAAACTCAAAGCGAATTTTCTTCCCGGACCGGAAAACAGCGATGAATTTGCTCGCCGCGCTTTCGTGGCCGCCGCCGGAGCTGCAATCGCCACCGCGACGAATACCTCTGCGAGCCAAACCATCAGCCAGTGCCTGGGCGTCGTTTGCCGTGCAGCCAGGCCCGCCGCTGCCAGTGCGGTGATGCCCATTGCCAGGCCGCCCCATCCCGGTACCGCAGTAAACTCCGCGGCACTTTCCATCGTTTCGCGGATATAGCGCAAATGATCGGCTGCGCGCGCGTCAATGGGAATAGGCTCGCGGCGGGGAGATCGGATGGGAGAGGGTGCTGCCACGAAGAAAAGCTACTAGAGCGAAGAATCTCTGTCAAGTACTTTGTGCTACAAAGTAAAATGCGCTATTGCCGCCGGTAGCGCCCTTTCAACGAGTTCCACCGGATGATGAACACGTCCAGGAACATCTGCACGCTATCCCGCGTCATGCTCACTTTCGTCGCCGGTGAATGCGACCAGCGCACCGGCACCTCCACAATCGACAGCCCGTGATGCCGCGCCAGATACAGCAACTCGGGGTCGAACCCGAAGCGCTCAATCGTCTGCTGTTCGAAGAGAATCCGGCACCGCTCCATCCGGAACGCCTTGAATCCGCACTGAGTATCGACAAATGGCAGCCACAAGATGAAGCGGACGATCTTGTTGAACACGATTCCAGCAAACTCACGAAACAAACTTTCGTGCACGCCGATCAAGCCGCGATCCATGGCCCGCGAGCCAATCGCGACGTCATGGGTCTGCAGCGCTTCGATCAACTTTCGCGATTCCTCAATCGGTGCCGATAAATCCGCGTCGGTAAAGAGCGCGATTCGTCCGCGAGCCTGCAGCGAGCCGTTGCGGACGCTGTAGCCCTTCCCGCGATTGGTTCCGTTAGAAATGACGCGAAGTTGCGGCACCTTTCCGCGAAACGATTCCGCCACTGCGACAGTCTTATCGGCGGAGCCATCGTCCACAACCACAACTTCCGCGCTGGTCGGTTGGTTCTGCAGGAAGGCGGCAATCTTGTCGAGCGTGGCGGGCAAGCGCTGTTCCTCGTTGTACGCGGGGATGATGATGCTTAAATCCGGCGCGGATTCGGTCATCCAGCCTCCACTCTCTTCCATCCATGCAATCCCCGCAGCGGGACAAAACGGCAACTACCTGCTCGTTGAATCTGTAAACGCCCGTTGGTCTTCGTGCCGATCACAAGCTCTTGCTGAAGTTCGCTACCCACCGGCGCCACCAGCCGTCCTCCCTCGTTCAATTGTTCGACCAGCGGCGAAGGAATCTCCGGTGCCGCTGCGGCCACGATGATCGCATCAAATGGTGCATGGTCTGCCAGTCCGAGCGTGCCGTCCCCGGCATAGACGTGCACATTGGCATGTCCCTGCGAACGCAAACGAATTTCCGAGCTGCTCGCCAAGCCGGGTTGCATCTCGATCGTAAAAACCTCGTGGGCGAGGCAAGAAAGCACTGCTGCTTGATATCCGCATCCCGTCCCAATTTCAAGCACTCTTTCTGTGCTGGAAATGCGCAGCGCCGCGACCATTAACGCCACGATATATGGCTGGGAGATAGTCTGCCCCTCTCCGATCGGAAGCGGTTCGTCCTCATAGGCCCGCGCCTTCCATTCCTCCGGCACAAACTCGTGGCGTGGCACGCTGCCCATCGCTTTCAGCACACGTTCGTCAGAAACACCCCGTCGGCGGATTTGCTGCTCCACCATGATCGAACGCAGGGTAGCAAAAGTTTCCGGTTGCCCAGAATGCCCGGGATTAACGGCTCCATCCATGGCACCTAGTCTAGCTGAACACCTGCACCAAGAAGGCTTCCCCGGCCGTTCGTCCTGCGTCCGGGAACAGTGACGGAAGCAACAAAACTGTACTCCAGAGCAGGCGAATTGCGGCTGGGCGATTTTCTATTATCGACGGTGAAGGCACTGCTCGAGCAATCAACGCCGGCAGCGCGGAGGAAGCGATGAAAGCGGCATTGGCGTTACTGATCATCTATGTGGGAGCGTTCCTGGTTGCGATTCAAGGGAGCTCGCCTACTTCCGTGGAAGCGGCCGGACAGTCAGCCGCAGGCAAGGCCGCGGTCTCCGCTCCCGTCATCGATCCCGCCAAAGGAGCCGACATTCGCGCATTGCTCGAACTGGTTGGCGCACATGACCAGATCCAGGACTCCATGACCAATTCCGCGGAACAATACCGCGAAAAACTTTTGACCTCAGTAGCCAACAACGGCAAGGGCCAGTCTTTCGTGAATCTGGTTGTCAGCGGCTACGAAAAGAAATTCGATGTGGACCAGGTAAACGAACAGCTAGTCGCCGTCTACGACAAGCATTATTCGGCTGATGAAATCAAAGGCCTCCTGCAATTCTATGGTTCGCCGCTTGGGCAGAAAGTGGCCGCCGAGGCTCCGCACATCGCTCGCGAAATTCAGGAAACCACTCGCGCAGCTTCCGCCAAAGCGGTAAACGAAGCCCTCGCGGAGGCCCGGCAGCAGGATCCTGAAACCGGCGCCAACGCCAAACTGAGGCCGCTAGCTCCACGCCGTTTTGCCCAGCAGCACCGCGCTGCACAGCAAGAGGGAACCCAACAAGCCGCTCAGCAACAGGATCAGCCCTGAAGACTTAAGCTTTGTTCGCCGGGATTTAGTTACTACGGCAAACGCTTCTTGAACTTGACGTCGATACCAAACGTTCCGTTTTGATCGCGCAGCGCGACCACTGACAAGCTGCGATTCACAATATATTCCACCTGAATCACCTGCTGTTGCGTGGAACTCACATTCGAAACGTAAGTCACCGTAAGATTCCTGGTCACCTGTTGCTCTACCGTAATGCGTGCACCAGCGTTCTGTCCTGAGTTTGCCGTAGTTACCGCAGCGAGGCCCGGATCCACCCGAAAACGCGTAATCCCGAAAAGTCTTTCCACGCGCCCGCCTAACTGGCTGGAAATCGCCTCCGACAGTAGAGCTGAGGCACCCACGGTTCCTTGCCCAGTCCCTCCACTGCGCAGCGTCCCTTCGGAACTGGTTTGTCCCAATGCCAGCAGCGTAACGATGTCGTTGCCCGGCAGGGGCGGATCCGAGCGATACGACAGATTCAATTTGCTCGCTTCGCCCGTGAAATTCAGCGTGATTTCATATTGCTGAATGTTCGTGGTGGCTTCCACATTGATCACCGGATTCAACCGGAACGGGTTTGCGAAGTTCAAGTCTCCACGAGTCACGTGGTAGTGGTTGTCGCGGAAATACAGGTCCCCGGAAAGCACGTGGATATGCCCCAGAATGATGGGATGCTCCGCCGTCCCGCGAATGCGCAAATTCGATTCCGCTTCCAGATGCGCTCCGGGCCATTCCATGCGCGCGTCGGGGGTGGAATTCGCTTCCAGGTCGAATTGCAAGTTGCGAAGAAATGAGGAACTAGTCGAACCGGTGGAACTCGAACTCGATGCCAGCAATGCCAGCGATTCGATTCCATTGTTGAGGCTGACTCGCTGGATAGTTACCTTGCCGGTCAAAAAGCCGCCGTCGGGAGTTCCAGACAACCGTATATTGCCGCCAAGTGACCAACTCAATCCCTCGGGATAGCGGATTCGCAAGCGGTCCGTCTTTGCGGTGATGTCGTATCGCAGCGGCTTATCCGCATAGTTTGCGCTTCCAGAGAGTACCAGTTTCCCGCCTCCCGCCTCGCCAGTCACATTCTCGAAAAGCAATCGGTTCGCGTCGAAAACCAGGTCGCCCTGCAGGTTGCTCAGCCCGGTCGGAAAATCCGCCGACCGCACCGAAGTGTCAACCAGCTTCACCCGTCCGATGATGCGCGGCTTATCCAGCGTGCCGTCCACGGAAGCGTTCATCTCCACGTGGCCTCCCACGTCCACGCTCGGAATGTAAGCGCTTAGGAGCCGCAAATCCACAGAGCCATTCAGCTTCATGGAAAGAGCACGCCTCCCGGTAAATTGAATCGATCCGCTGAGGTCCAGATTCGTATTCACACCCTTCAGCGACGCGCTCACTATCTTCAAGTTGTCTCGTGAAGAAGTCAGATGGATCGGGCCGGAATTCTCCAGTTGCATCGTTCCGTAACTGAGCAACAATCGGGAGAAGTCCGCGTCTACGACTATGGTTTCTGGATGCATCAGCTCGCCGTGCACCGTCAGGTCGCCATCGGCCGTGCCGTGCCCGGCAAATTTGTCCAGATGCATGGCCGAAAGCAAGTACGGGTCCAGATTGATGTTGCGGATCGAAACCTTCCCGTCAATTGGCATTGGATCGGTCAGGCCTAACTTAATTCCTCCGCTGATGGCCCCCTCGCTCATCGCCGAGCCCAGCTTCAGCTCCGCCTGTTTTCCGTCGGAGGTCAAGACTCCGTCAAAACTTCCCACCACTTCGTTTCCGATCTGCAGGTCCACCACGCGGAAGGAGCCGTCTGCGATCGGTTGCTTGACCGGGCCGCTGGTTTTTACGCGAAACGTAATCTGGCCGCCTAGCGGGAGGCTCGACGATTGAATGCTTCCGAAATTAGCCAGCGGTAGTGATGCCCCTACAAGGTCGGTGGTCAGTGACTCATCGGCGAAGCGATACGCAGCGCTCCCGGTCACGATGCCCGCACCGCCAGTCTTTTCTGTTCCTGGAGCGAAAAATCTAAGTTCCGCATTGGACAGTCTCACGTCGTCCGGCGTGATACTCAATTGCCCGCGCAGCCGATTGAATTTCACGCCGTAAGCATTTCCATCGGCAATGTCGAAAAGTCCGTTAAGCGCCGGCTCCGCGCGTGTTCCCCGGCCATGAAACTGACCGGTCAGTTGTCCATCCATCGGATAGTGCTTACCGGCCAGTTGCTGCAAACTTTGCAGCTGCACTTTTTCCAGCGTCATTTCGCTCGACCATTGGTTGTCCGGTCGGAAGGTCCAATCGCTCAGTTGCAATTGCCCTTCAATGCCGACTTCCATCTGGCCGCGCTTTGCGTGTCCTTTTGTAATCGTCAGTCCGCTGGGCGAATAAACAATGTCGCCATCCAAAGCGTCCACTTCGAAATTGTCATAACGATTTCGCTCGCCCTGAAAGTGTCCCTGGAACGTCGGCCCGTCCGATGGCCCGGCAATGGACCCCATCCAATGCAGCGATCCGCCGATCACGATTTTTGCATCCGGTGTGCCAGCCTTGTCTCCGGAAATGGCGTGGATGAAATCGTCCCAGGTCTCCAAAGAACCAACATCCAAATTCACATCCAGCGCAGTGTTTTTGGGATCCAGCATTCCCGTCACCACGCCGTGCGAAGAGGGCGTCTCAAATTCGCCCTGCGGCAGCTCCAGGCGATTCGTGCTGGTTCGATACCTCAGCTGCCATTCCGCGTTTACCGGGACATGGCCTGCCAACAGATCCTCAGGCTCGTCCCAGCGCATCTTCGCGGAAATATCGAAGTCCTTGAAATTGTCGTGCCAGGTTTCCACGGTGTCGGCGCTGATCACCGCATCCCAATGGAGCGCGTCGATGGGAAAGCCCTCGTGATCGATAGCCGGCGTTACGGCCGACAGCCGTACGCCCTGAATCTTCGTTTCACCGCGGAATTGCAGGTGGTCGAAGCGCATGGTGATTTTTCCCTTAACGCTTCCGCCCAGCGCATAAGCCGCGAAGTCGGGCAGTTCCACTCCCTTCGGATCCAAAACGTAGCTGGACCGGCTGGTCAGGTTCGCGGAGTGAAAGTCCAGAAAGCCCAGGGTGATGTTGTCCGCAACGAAGCGTCCTTTGCCGTAGATGTCTCCATTTTCCAATTTTCCTTCGCCGCGCACATCAATTCGTCCCAGCGGAATTTCTGGTGTCCGGAATATTTCGCGAAGGTCCAGCAGATCCACCCAAGCGCGGTAACGGTAATTCCAAAGAGGAGACTCCAGATTCGTAGTTTCTGCCTGTAGGTCAACGCGCGATCTGCCAATATCGATTACCGATTGATCCACGTAAAACCCCGACCGGCTCAGCGAGAATTTCGCGTTCACATTTGCCGGTACAGGAACATCCCGTCTCCGCCCCAATTCGATCGATTGCCAGTCCAGCGTGCCCACATAGATAGGAGCTTCCGTCGTGCCTTTCAATTGCACATTAAACCGAAGGTCCCCGCCCTCCACCGCCACGAGTTTTGCGACGTTGTTGTACAGCACCCAGCCATCGGTGATCTCCACGTGCCGCACGTGCAGATTCAACAATGTTTCCTGCAACGGTTGAGTGGACGTGTTTTTCCTCTTCAGCGTCGGCAAATTGTTGGCGCCATCTTTCTCAACGCGGATGTGCACTCGCGGAGAAATCAAAACCAGGTCGTTCAGCGAAACCTTGCGTCTCCAGAACGAATCGATGCGTAACCCAACGCGCGCTTGTTCCACGGTTAACAACGGCTCCGTGGTCGAAGGCTCCTTACCGTGAATCACCAGTCCACGCACCGTGGCGTTCAGCGAAAACCAGCCGATTGAAGCCGTGCGCACTTCCACCTTCGCGCCGGTCAATGATTCCAATTGTGAAACCAAGATATGCCGCAACAACGGATTGGCCAGTCCGCTGCCCACCGCGATGATCGCCAATGCCACGGCCAGGGCCAGCCAGAGGCTGACTACCCAGATGACGTGCTCCAGCCACCGAATCTTCTGCCGGCGGGATTCTTTGGTCATTGGACTTTCTCCGCCAACAGATTCTCCACTCGCAGGCGCGGCCGGCTCTCCTTCAGCCATTTGTCCGCCTGCTCGTTGATGGCCCGTTGCACCAGTGCTTCCTGAATGTACTCGCGCGCCGCATCCATCGTGGGCGCTGTCTGTCCGCGAGACTCCGCTCGTGGGACCACGCGTTGCTTGTAAAAATCCTCGATAGCTTGATCCGAAACTTGAATTGCCGGACGGAAGCGCGCGTCCAGGTAATTGCTTAGAAAGAGTTGCGAACGCAGCATGCGCCGCAGCTCTTCGTCGGAAAATGCACTTTGCTTTTTCCGGGCCTCAAATTCCTCAGGCGAGGAGAACGACCTTTTCAGGTTCGCCAGGCTGCGATCTACCTGCTCATCCGAAGGCGGTTGAAAGCGCGCCAGATTGGCTTCATTACGGACGATCCACTGGTCGATCAAGCGGTTCAAGATTTGGTCGTCGCTTTCCGACTTTCCGTCCATAAAAAGCTGATAACGTGCCAGTTCCTGAACCTCGCTCAGGAGGATCACGTCGCCCTCAACTCGAGCGGCGATCCGGTCGACTACCCCTTGCGCCCGCAGCGCATCCGCGACACCCACAAGGGTCACGCCCAGCCACAAAAGTGAAATCACTCTCTTCATCAGAAGCTTGAGCCAAGATTAAAAAAGATTTGAAACCTGTTCAGCCTCGTGCCCTGTTGACAGAATGGCGCGCCGCTTCTGCAGGGGATTACGAACACCGGTTGATTGAGCTCGTAGCCCATGTCGATCCGGATGGGCCCTACCGGCGTGGCGTACCGTAAGCCAAATCCCACGGTGTGTGAAAAATAGTTCAGCTCGTTCGTGCAGTTATACAAGCACTGCGTGGGATTAAAGCGACCCGGTTGTTTTCCTGGATACGCGGTTTTGAAAACCGGCTCGGGCGGCTTCCAGCGCAGCGTAATGCGGCTCAACCGGCTAAAAACATTTCCCCCATCATAGAAAAGCGCGCCTCCCAGACTCGTGCCGACAAACGGCAACTTCAGAGGAAACCGCAGTTCCTGGTTGGTGATGAGCAGCGCCTGCCCGCCGATCGGGAATCCCGTCAATGCATCGCGAGGTCCGGCCTGGTTCAACGCAAATCCCCGCAGCGAGGTTCCACCGCCGGCGAAAAATCTCTCCGGAAGCGGAATCACCCGCGGCAGCGGCGAAGTCTCCTGCGCTGGAAAACTCAAGGAAACCGTGTCTCGATACGGCTGCAAGATTCCCAGGCGCGTGGATCGCGCAAAGCTCCAGTTCTTGGTGATGCGCGTATACGTCGAATTTTGAACGAAAAACCGTACAAAGCTCGCGCTCGAGCCGAAAGCGGTGTCCGCGACACTGACGTCCGCATTGTTGAACGAGCCTTTGGTGGCGTCCGCCGGATTATCCCGTGTATCGCGGAACCACGTCAGGCCGAACGCCGAAACCAGCGTGGGCTGGTTGAACAGCGGAATTTCCTGCTCCGGAATATTCAGATTGTTTATATTCACTTTGCGGAACGTGTAGCGGTACAACAGCGATGCCCGCGTGGAATATTTCTGCGTCAATTGCAGGTTGCCTTCGTATCTCGTTTGCGAAAATGTGTTGATGTCCTGGGTTTTCTCCACGTAAGCCGTGGCTTGAAAGCTCAGCGAGGAAATGTTGAATGTATTAGGCGCGGAGTACGCCAGCAAAGCCCGACCCTGAATGGTGCTGCCGCGAAGTTTCAACGCCAGCGTATCCGCTCTCCCCGTCACGTTTTGCTTCGAAATCTCGAAAATCCCTCGCGGCGCAGCCTGGAACTGTCCGCCGGTCGGGTCGCTGGTACTCGCAAGGCGTTGTGCTTCGAATCCGCCCCCATATGCGATGGTGTAGCGTCTGGCCTCTTCCACCAGCACCACCACGTCTTTTTCCGGATCAGTTCCATTCGCGTTCTGCGGCTCGATTGTTACTCGGTTGAATATTCCCAGGTTGTAGAGTTTCTGCTGCGATTCCACAACCTCGCCTTGGCGCAGCGGCTCACCTGGCTTCACTTGCACTTCGCGACGAATCACCCTTTGACGCGTGTGCTTATACCCGGCAAACAGCAGGCGCCGCACGCGAATCTGCTCGCCCTCCGCAATCTTGTAAACCAGCTTCATCGGTTGCGATCGCTGGATTTCATACACCACTCTGCCTCGCCCATCTTCATGACTGGCCACTTCCGGTATCGCTTTCTCGTACTGCGGGTTTGCTTTGGGATCGGGTTCGACCGCCGACGAAAAAGAGGCATTCGGGAACCCTTCATTGAAATACAGTGCCAGAATGTTGTCCCGGTCGGTAGCCACGTTGATGTCTGAATAGGGCTGGCCCGGCAGCGAACCGATCACGCTGCGTATTTCATCTTCTGAAATGACTTTTTCGCCTTCGATGTTCAGGTCCGACACCAATGTCTGCTTACCCTCCTCAGTGTTGAAGCGGATAACCAGGTCCCCCGGTTTCCCTTCGAAATTGTCCAACACTTGCGCCGCCACTTTTGCCGATAAGAACCCGTTCGCCGCATAAAGGTTCTTCATGGAATCCACGTCAGCGTCCAAAAGCCGCCTGCTGAATCGCGGGTGCACGAACAAAGAACTAGGCGAGATATTAAGCCGTCCGCGCAGCAACTCGGTGCTGAAGTAGTGATTCCCGCTAAATTCGATTCGCAGCAGTTTGTGCCGGTCCCCGCGCTGCACCTTGTAGGTGATTGTCTCCTCAGCGCCTTTCCAATTCGTCTTGCCGCTCTCGACACCCTTCGAGACGACCGTGTAATCCACGGTCGCGTCAAAAAACCCCTCGCGCTCCAATCGTTCGCGCAAATTCCGTTTGCCTTCTTCCAGCAAATCCGTGTCCACCGAACCTTCCTGATAGATCGGCACCATCCTTTTCAGCTCGCCTTGAGAGAACTTCGCGCCGATCAGCTGCACGCGTACCAGCGGTCCCTCGGTAACTTCCATCGTCAGCGGTAGCGTGTTTGACGCCGCGTCATATTCGCCCCTGCGCACCGAAACCCGGCCACTTAAGTGCCCCGTCTTCAAAAGAAACTTGCGGATGCGCTCCACTCCCGATTGCAACCGCGCGGAAGTCAAGGTCATCCCCGGCTTGAATTTCAATTTGGCGAGCAGTTCCCCATCCTTGTATTCCGAATTGTTCATCAGATCGATTTTTCCGACTCTGACGCGTTCGCCGGGCGTGACATGCGCGATCACATCGATCTGGTGTGTGGCGGGAAAGGGGCGCAATTCCGGCTGTACCTTCGCCTGGTACAGCCCCTCGTCCCGCAGGGTATCCAGCAGCCGTGCCATGGCATCGTCTATATCGCGCGGATAGAAAGTTTGTCCCAGCGTAAGCTGCATCGCCGCCGCGGCGGAGGACTCCGAGGGCGGCGGCTTCAGCCCCTCAACGATGACCTGGTTAGTGAACAGATTGTCCTGGACAACAAAATCCACGCGCACGCCATTGCCTTCCGGGACAGTGACCGCTTTGATGTTGGCGTAGTCTCCCGTTAGATACAGCGTTCGAATGCTTTCAGCTACCGCCTCCTTGTCGAGCGGTTGGCCCGCCTGCACGGTCAGAGCACTCGGATTGGTTGACACCACGGAGCCGTCTTCGTGAACCACACGGACGCTCACGACGACCTTTTGCTCCGCAGCTTGCTCTTCTCGGGCTTTGGTCTCCTGCGCGCACCCGCAGCGTCCCGCCAGGCAGCAGGCAAGCAACAAAATCGCTCGTAACCCGTTGGAGCAGCGCTGTTTTAGACGCATTTTTAGTCAGACGAAGGGTAGCACAGGGGCGTTGCCCGTTCGGGCTCCCTACGGCAGTTTAGATGGCGCAAAGAAGCGAGGCCAGATTGAGAAATTCGCGAATCTGATGGTGCCGCAGTGCCGTCTGTGGCCGCAACAAGCAGGGTGGTTCGCTTCAAGATTTCGCTGAAATTACCGAAGAAGTCCGCCGCGCCCAACCGGTGTGCGCAGCGCTGCGCGATCCAGGTTTTCGCGCAGGTTCATCAGCGTGAGGAAGGTGCT
>Ga0210384_10004860_pt1 | contig 14873 bp, 18 predicted proteins | sample IncBWH2MmetaG_FD_160574 | JGI IMG/M metagenome (GOLD analysis project Ga0210384, IMG submission 160574) | Forest soil microbial communities from Barre Woods Harvard Forest LTER site, Petersham, Massachusetts, United States - Inc-BW-H-2-M | ecosystem: Environmental > Terrestrial > Soil >...
GACCGCAAACCCAAACAGCTCTCCGGCGGCCAGCGCCAGCGCGTGGCGATGGGGCGCGCCATCGTGCGCAATCCAAAGGTGTTTCTGTTCGACGAGCCGCTCTCCAACCTCGACGCCAAGCTTCGGGTGCAGATGCGGATCGAGATCAAGAAGGTGCACCAGAAGGTGCGTACGACGACCGTCTATGTGACCCACGACCAGGTCGAGGCGATGACGCTCGCCGACCGTGTCGTCGTCATGAACAAAGGCCGCATCGAGCAGATCGGCACACCGAACGAGCTCTATCACAAGCCGGCGACGCGCTTTGTCGCCGGCTTCATCGGCTCGCCCGCGATGAATTTCATGCCCTGCCGGCTCGAGGATGTCGCGGGCCGTCTCAACATCCGCGTGGCCGACCGCCTGTCGTTCCCGCTGCCACCAGCGCGCGCCGCGCGCTATCGGAACGTGCCGCGCGCGGAAAAGCTCCTGATCGGGATCCGGCCCGAGCATCTCACCGAACCCAGAGCCCCCGAGCCCGGCATCGAGACCTTCGAATCCGTGCTCGACGTCACCGAGCCGATGGGGATGGAGACGCTGGTCTATTTCACGCTCGAGGGGACGCAGGTGTGCGGCCGGGTCAGTCCGGGTGCCGGCGCGACCGACGGCGCACCGATGCGATTGGCGGTGGACCTCAACAATATGCACCTGCTAAACGAGGGCTCCGGCGTCGTCCTGTAACGGCGCAAAAAAGGACCCAAGGGCAGGAAATGACGACCAATAAGAAGAAGATTTTTGTCACGCAAACGATGTCGCCCAAGGCACGGGCTCTTCTGACTGCGCGGGATGACATCGAACTCGTCGAGTTTCCCAACTTGATCTCCGCCCACGATTTTGAGGCGATGCTCAAGGAGCATGCGCCGGTGCATGGCGTGGCGCTGGGCGCCACCCGTTTCGGCGAGTCGGAGCTCGAAGCGTCCGGCGACATGCAGGTGGTGACGCGGATCGGCGTCGGCTACGACGCGGTCGACGTGCCGGCGCTGAGCCGCCGCAAGGTCCCGCTGATGGTCGCCGGAACCGCCAATTCGCCTTCGGTCGCCGAGCAGGCACTTTTCATGATGCTCACGCTCGCCAAGCGCGCGACCGAGATGCACGCGATTGTCAAGAACGGCACCTGGGCCTATCGGCTCGGCACTCTCCCGTTCGATCTCTACGGCAAGACGGTGCTGATCGTCGGCTTCGGCCGCATCGGCACCCGCACCGCCAAGCGCTGCCAGGCCATGGAGATGCAGGTTCTGGTCTATGATCCCTACAAGTCTGCCGCCGACATCGCAGCCGGCGGCTGCGAGCCGGTCGCCGATCTCGACGTGGCGCTGCCACGCGCCGATTTCGTCAGCATCCATTGTCCGAAGACGCCGGAGACGCTCGCGATGTTCGGCGCCGCGCGCCTCAAGCTGATGAAGCGAACCGCGTACCTGATCAACACCGCCCGCGGCGGCCTGATCGATGAAACGGCGCTCCACGAAGCGCTGATCTCAGGGCAACTTGCCGGTGCCGGCCTCGACGTGTTCGAGGAGGAACCGCCGCCGGTCGGCCATGTCCTGCACGGTTTGCCGAATGTGATCATGGCGCCGCATGTCGCTGGCGTCACGGTTGAAGCCGTCGACCGCATGAGCGAGCAGACCGCGCGCAATCTTTTGAGCGCGCTCGACGGGGAACCGATCCGGCAGAACGTCATCAACCTCGACGTGCTCTGACCCTCCTTGCACGCGCTGGGCGGCGGCCGGCTCCCGATCGTTTCCTTTTGAAACAACAGCAAGATAAGATGCGGCCTTCGAGGACTACCGCAGCTTGAACTGGCGGGCTGCGGCGTCGCAGCCCGCCGGAGTTCCGCGGTCGCCGGCCCCGGCCGGAACTCTCGGGAGGACTAAAATACCACCGATCCGAGCCCAAAAGGCTTAAATTCCTTCGTCTAGGTACCATCTGGGATAGGTAAAATCCCGGTCGGGGATTCCCAGAGTTGTGGATGGAGGTTGCGGTCGTGAGTCAAAGCGATCCAACAGATGAAGCGCTTGCAACCATCGCAAGCATTCTCGATCAACCCGAGCCGCCCCGTGGGGCCAAAGCGACAGCCAAGGAGACGTCGGTGCCGCCTGAGAAGTCGATTGGCGAACACGAGGCTGCTGATGCACCGGCCGCGGAGGTCCACGGCTATTCCAGGATGGGCCCCGGCCCCATGGAGGCCATCCGTTTCAAATGGACGGTCCGCCGCGCCGACAATGGCGACTTCTACGTCGACGAGACGATTGGCGAGAACTCCGTTCCGATCATCTCCGGGCCCATGACCGCGGAAGCCGCCGTCAGATGGGTGGATGATCGGGAGAGCGAGGCACGGCAGCGCTTCGACCGGCTCAAGAGCGAAATGGCGGCGCGGACCGACGAGGTCGAGCTGATCCGCCTCGGCGGCGGCGACGTCTAGCGTCCTGCTGCGCCGCTGGAACCTCATGCTGAGGAGCCGCGCGGTTGCGCGGCGTCTCCGGACGATGCTTCGCAATCGCTTGGAGAACCAATGAGGCCACGATGCTGATTCCGGCATCATCCCTCGAGACGCTCGTTTCGCAAGCTCCTCGGGATGAGGCGACATCACCGTCGTCGCCGCTCAGGGCTCTCGCGCAGACCCCAAAAAATCCTTTTTCGCGAGATCGACGCCGGCATGCCGCAGGATGTCGTAGGCGGTGGTGACGTGAAAGATGAATTGCGGGATGCTGAAGCTCAGGAGGAGCGACCGGCCCGTGAACGTCCGCGTCGCCCCGTTCTTGAAGGTGAAAACGACAATTCGCTCTGCTGCGTCCTCGATCGCGTCCCTCGGCAAGCCTTGAATGAACAGGATCGCCGTCGCGATGCGGGATTTCAATTCGCCGATATCGGGCCTCTGCACTGGAAACGAGCACGGCTGGCAGCTGGCCAGCAGCGCGCAGGCGACCGTCGCATGGCGATTGGCCTCGCCGACCTGCTGGCCGAGATCGTACATGTTCGGAGCGAGCCGCATCCCAACCAGGACCTGTGGGTCGATCCTGCGGGTCTCCGCATGGTCAGCGGCGCGGTCGAGCAGGCCGGACAAATTCTCCAGAAACGGCACGAACACGCCGACCGAGGCCTGATGCATCGAAATGCTCACGATGGTCTTCCTCCTCGCGCGCCGCGTTTCCCTGGTCTAAATACGGGTCAAGCGCCCACCGCTCAACGAAGATGCAAGGAGAAAATGGCATGGTTCGTATCGCGATTGCTCTGTTGACAGGGCTCTTGCTGATGTCTTCGGCGCAGGCCCAGCAAGCCTCCCGGCTCGACGAGATCATCAAGCGCGGGACCTTGCGCGTCGGCACCACCGGCGACTACCGGCCCTTCACCTATTTCGACAAGTCCAGTTCGACATTCACCGGCCTCGACGTCGACATGGCGCAGGCGCTGGGCAAGGCGCTCGGGGTCAAGGTGGAGTTCGTGCAGACCGCGTGGCCGCAGCTGATGAAGGATTTCGAGGCCGACAATTTCGACATCGCGATGGGTGGCATCTCGATCACGCTCGACCGGCAGAAGAAGGGCCTGTTCTCGACACCGATCATGCGCGAAGGCAAGACACCGATCGCGCGCTGCGCCGATCAGGGCAAGTACCAGACGCTCACCGATATCGACAAGCAGGGCACCCGCGTCATCGTCAATCCCGGCGGGACCAACGAGCGTTTTGCACGCGCCAACGTCAGGAATGCCGAGATCAAGGTCTATAACGACAACGTCACCATTTTCGACGAGATCGCCAAGGGCGACGCCGACCTGATGATCACGGATTCATCGGAGACGCGCTATCAGCAGAAGCTTCACCCCGGCGTGCTCTGCGCGGTGCATCCGGACAAGCCGTTCGATTTCACGGAAAAAGCCTATTGGATGCAGCGCGACCCCGCACTCAAGGACTTTGTCGACCAGTGGCTGCATATGGCCGCGGAAGACGGCACCTACAAGAAGATCTACGCCGCCTGGTTCGAGTGATCCGGCGCGGCCGCTAAGCCGCGCGTGCCGGTGGCACGATCAGACGGCCGAGACGCACCGCGGTCAGGCCGGCCCACAGCCGCTGCGACGGCATCAGGACAAAACAGTCGTCATGCGGCGTGACGACGGGCTCTCCCCCGTCATGTCCGATCACGGTGCCGGCGCGCGGAATGATCTCGCCGCCACGCAGCGGCAGCGCGAAAACGAATTCATGCTTGATCGTCACCGGCATCGTGATCTCGACAAAGCGGCTGGCTTCGCGAGGCAGGGACACAGCGGGCGCTTCGAACGTGTCGGGCGCCATGTTGAGGCGCTCGAGCATCCGGATGCAGGCAGCATAGGCGACCTCGGCGCTCTCGGCCGCCCAGTGCTGGCCACACTCGATCAGCAGCGCCGTCCTGGGCGATTTCGGATCGCCGAAAGCGGCGTAGTCGCGCATGCGTCGGCCCTGCGAATGGCCGCGGTCCACCACGACGAGATCGGCAAGGCCGGTCGTGCGCGCAAGCTCCCGGCAGCGCGGGAGCGGTCCGGCCAGCACCAGAGGCTCGTTCGGATGCTGCGTCGTATGCAGGTCCAGCAGATAGTCGGCATGATTGACGAAGCGCCGCAAGGCCGCCGCGCGCGCGACATCGGCGCTGCGCGGCGGCACCTCGGCAAGAATGTCAGGCGACCAGACTCGGTTCATGTCCTCCTGGAGCCAGCGGCTGGCGCGCGGATCCGCGATGTCGAAGCGCTCATAGGCGCCGACATTGGCGAAGGCGAGCGTGAGACGACCGCGCGACGGCTTGAGCCGTTGCGACAGCAGCCGGTGCAGCGCCGCGGCGCCGGCCGGCTCATTGCCATGAACCAATGCGGAGATCAGAAGATGGGGACCGGACTGCTCGGCCGCAAAGCTGTACACGAAAGGCGTGCCGGTGTTGCCCTGCCACCACTCGGCGATATCAGGTGGCTGGAACTCGACCGGATAGTCGACGGCAGGCTGGGTCTGGGCGCGGCTGGATGATGGTGTCTCGACCACGATTTTTCGATTCTCTTCTGACAGGGCAAGCTGCCAGGGAGAACGCGACTCGTTCTCTCTGGTCAACATTTTTGTAAGGCCTCGCCCGGACAGTTAACCGTTCCGATAGGTGTAGCTGTAGCCGTTGAGCGCGGGCGCGCCGCCGAGATGCGCATAGAGCACCTTTGCTCCCTCGGGGAAATAGCCTTTGCGCACGAGGTCGATCATGCCCTGCATGGATTTTCCCTCGTAGACCGGATCGGTGATCATGGCTTCGGTGCGCGCGGCCAGCCGGATCGCCGCGTTGGTCTCGTTGCTCGGCACGCCATAGGCGGGATAGGCGTAGTCTTCGAAGATCACGATCTCGTCGTCGCGCACCTTGCGCCCGAGCTCGACCAGCTCGGCGGTGTGGTCGACGATGTCGCGCACCTGCGAGCGGGTCTGGACCGGCGTGCGGGAGGCATCGATGCCGATGACCCGATCCGCCCTGTTGTCGGCGGCAAAGCCGACGATCATGCCGGCCTGGGTCGATCCGGTGACGACGCAGACGACGATGTAGTCGAACTTGATGCCCATCTGGGCTTCCTGGGCGCGGACCTCCTCGGCAAAGCCGACATAACCGAGACCGCCATATTTGTGCACCGAGGCGCCGGCCGGAATGCCGTAGGGCTTGCCGCCGGCATCCTTGACGGACTGGATGGCGTCTTCCCAGCTCTTGCGGATGCCGATGTCGAAACCCTCGGGCACGATGCGGCTGTCGGCCCCCATCAGGCGCGTCAGCAGGATGTTGCCGACGCGATCGTACACGGCGTCCTCATGCGGAACCCAGCTTTCCTGCACCACGACGCATTTCATGCCGATCTTGGCCGCGGTCGCCGCCACCATGCGGGTGTGGTTCGACTGCACGCCGCCGATCGAGACCAGCGTGTCGGCATTGGACTCGATCGCGTCGGGCACGATGTATTCGAGCTTGCGCAGCTTGTTGCCGCCCATCGCGAGACCGGAGTTGCAGTCGTCGCGCTTGGCATAGATCTGGACCTTGTCGCCGAGCGCAGCCGTCAACCGCGGCAGATGCTCGATCGGGGTCGGTCCGAACGTCAGGGGGTATTTCTTGAATTTATCGAGCCGAAGCACTGACATCTCCGCTGGGGGTTCAAATCGCGCGGACAATAGCGAAAAGGCGCTGTAAGGTGCTCTCCATCTGGGGCCGAATTTACCTCTGATCTACCGCAAACCGATCGATTACCGGTAGTATTTATATGTTTTAGGTTGAAATATGAAAGAATCTTCCAACGGCAATGATGAGATCGACCGCATCGATCGCCGCATCCTGCATCTGTTGCAGCGGGACGGCCGCATGACCAATGCCGATCTCGCGCAAGCCGTGAATGTGAGCCCCGCCACCTGTCACCGGCGCACGCAACGCCTGTTCGACGACGGCTACATCCGCAGCGTCAGGGCCGAGGTCGCGCCGGAGAAGGTGGACCGCAGTGCGCTCGTCATCGTCGGCGTGGTGCTCGACCGCTCGACGCCGGAGAGCTTTCGCACCTTTGAGGTCGCGATCAAGAAGCTGCGCTTCGTGCTCGACTGCCATCTCGTCGCCGGCGATTTCGACTTCTTCCTGAAAATCAGGGTCCGCGACATCAGCGACTTCAACAAGCTGCATGGCGATCAGCTGATTTCCCTGCCCGGCGTGCGCCAGACCCGCACCTTCTTCGTGATGAAGGAGGTCGTGGACAACGCGCCGCTGGATTTCTGAGCTTGAACCGAAGGCCTGACTGCCACGACTTACGATTTGAGCGTGATGTGGATCACGTTCCGGGTGACGTGCGCCGCCTAGGCTGACGTGGGGGATTCCAATCGCACGGGAGGTCGTGATGAGAGTGCTGATGGCGGTTGCGGCATTATTGCTCGCGACCAGCGCCGCGCAGGCCCAATACACCTTCGAATATGAAGGCCGCACCATTCGCATCGATCCTGACCGGGGTACGGTCTCGATCCCCGGCGTCTTCGACAACACGCCCAAAAAGTCCAAGCGCGCGCGCACCGATCAAGGCAATGACCATGCGCGCCAGCAGACCAGGCCCGATCCGCAGACGCCTGATCAAACCGCGCCCGCGACGTCTCAACAGGCCACGGCGCCGGCCAATCCCGCGCCCGCCACGTCTGCCGCGCCGGCCAACAACGCGCCGGCGGAAACCGCGGCCATTCCGCCTGCGCCGGCGGCCGCACCTCAGGCTCCGCCGTCCCTATCGGTACAGCAGGACCCAACACCTGCGGCGGCTGCGGCGCCGCTCCCTGCCCCGACCACCACCGCCGTCGCGCCGCCCCCGGCTCCGGCCCCGAAATCCGCGGACAATGTTGCGACCGCGGCTCCACCATCGCCTTTACCTCCGGCGCCGGCACAGCGATCCCAGCCACAAGCTGCAGCGCCCGCCGCCGTTCATGACGCGAACTCGCCGGTCGGCGTCTGGCTGACGGAAGAGAAGGAAGGCCAGGTCCGCATCGAGCCCTGCGGCGCCAATCTCTGCGGCTATTCGGTGGATGCCAAATCGAACCAGAACGCCGAGCAGGTTCTGATCAACATGAAGCTCGGCAAGGACCAGAAATGGAGCGGCCGGATTCTCGATCCCAACACCGGCAGCACCTATGATTCCACCATCGCGCTGATCGGCGGCAATGCGTTGCGGGTGCAGGGCTGCGCCTTCGGCGGCATGTTCTGCGGCGGCCAGACCTGGACGCGCGTGAACTGATCCACGGGGATCACCAGCCTGCTTCAACCGGTTGCCGCGATCATGTGGGCCTGGATCTTGCCCGACACCTCGCCGTCACCGTGACGCGCGGCAATCGCCTTGGTCCATCGCGGCCTCAAGCGCGCACGCCTTCGACGCTTGGGCCGCGTGACGGCGGTCACAGTCAGGGCGCGTCGGCTGGTGCAAGCTCCCCGTCGTCAAACACGGGGGATCGTCATGGCGCAATTTCGCAATAGTTTGATCGTAACCGGCCTCCTGCTGTCGGCAACAGCGCCGATTGCGCAACCGGCTCACGCCGCCACTTACGACGGCCAATGGAGCGTGCAGATCGCCTCGAACAGTCCAGCCTGCGGCAATGGCGCCTCCGTCTCGATCGGCATCAGCAATGGCCAGGTCGCCTCCGGCGATGCGTCGATGTCCGCGAGGGGCCGCGTTGCGGACGCCGGCGAGATCAGCGTGACACTGTCCAACGGCGTCAAGCGCGCGACAGGCTCAGGCCATCTCGCAGGTTCGTCCGGATCAGGCACCTGGCACGGCCCGCTGTGCTCGGGAACGTGGACCGCGCAACGGATCTAGCCAAGCTGCACGTCAGCCCACCGCCGCCGAATAGTCCTCGTCGCTGACATGCTCCATCCACGTCACGTGGCTGCCGTCGAGCGCCTCCTGCATGGCGATGTGCACCATGCCGGTGGTCGGCGCTGCGCCATGCCAATGCTTCTCGCCCGGCGGAATCCAGACGACGTCGCCGGGCTTGATCTCGCGGACCGGGCCGCCCTTGGCCTGAACGCGGCCGACGCCCTGGATCACGTACAATGTCTGCCCCAGCGGATGCGTATGCCACGCGGTCCGCGCGCCCGGCTCGAACGCGACGCGGCTCGAATTGAGCTGCATGGGCGGCTGCGCCGTGATGATCGGGTCCTGCCAGACCGTGCCCGTAAAACTCTCCTTTGGCGCACGCCGCGTGGCGCGCGATCCGGCGAGATGGATGTCCATGAGTTCTCCCTTCGGTTACAAACCGGTTGGTCCGGTTACTTCTTCGACGCCGCGTAACGCGCCTTGGTCTCGGCATTCATCGGATAGAGCCCCGGCAGCACCGCGCCGTTTTTCACCTCTTCGACGATCCAGGCTTCCATGCGCTCCTGTTCCGGGCCCTCGGCCAGCACATGATCGAGCATCGCCTGCGGGATCAGTACCGCGCCGTCCTGGTCGGCGACGACGATGTCATTGGGAAACACCGCGACGCCGCCGCACCCGATCGGCTCGCCCCAGCCGACGAAAGTGAGCCCCGCGACCGATGGCGGCGCGGCGTATCCGTCGCACCACACCGGTAGCCCCGTGCCCAGCACGCCTTCGAGATCGCGCACCACGCCATCGGTGATCAGCGCGGCGACGCCGCGTTTCATCATGCGCGCGCAGAGAATATCGCCAAAGATGCCGGCATCGGTGATGCCCATCGCATCGACCACCGCGATGCAGCCTTCCGGCATGGCCTCGATCGCGGTGCGCGTCGAAATCGGCGACGACCACGACTCCGGCGTTGCCAGATCCTCGCGCGCCGGCACGAAGCGCAAGGTGAAGGCCTCGCCGACCAGCCGCCTCTGGCCCGGCTTCAACGGACGCGCGCCGCGCATCCAGACATTGCGCAAGCCCTTCTTGAGCAGGACGGTGGTGATCGTGGCCGTGGTGACGTGCGAAAGGGTTGCGATCGCTTCTTTGGACAGGGGCATCGAGGGCTCGGGGTTTCGCGGAAGGAGAGCGCATCTTGCGGGGCGCGCGGATGACGTCAAGTGCCGAGGGTGACCTGGGCGGACGCGCATGGCAGGTCGTCGGGATAATCGTGTCTTATCACGCGACATCCGATTAATTTATTGAACTTGCGAGCGATTTTTGCCGGAGCGGATTTCCATCGCCGGCGAAAAACGCTACAGCATGGACTTCGCCCGCGCTCCCAATGAGGCCATGGCCGCAGCCTTCTCCCCGCCCCGACTTCTGCCGAGTGGCGACAGTGCCATCACGGTGGAATTTTCCCGCGATATCGACGACGCCGCCAACCAGCGCGTGCTGGCGCTTGATCGCGCGCTTAACGAGGCGCCGATCCAGGGGATCACCGAGACGGTGCCGACTTATCGCTCGCTCCTGGTGCATTACGATCCCGGCCGCATCGATTTCGATACGCTCGGCACGCAGCTCGTCGCGCGGGCTCAAATGCCTGCGCCGATCATGACCCAACCGCGCCGCTGGCGCGTCCCGGTTGCCTATGGCGGAGAGAATGGGATCGACCTGGAGGATGTCGCGAAGGCGCGCAACACCACGGCGGACGAGATCGTGGCGCGGCACACGGCAGGCGACTACCGTGTGGCGATGATCGGCTTCACCCCGGGGTGGTCGTATCTCAGCGGTCTCGCGTCGTTCCTGCACATGCCGCGCCGGCAGAATCCGCGCCTGCTCACACCTGCCGGCACCATCTCGATCGGCGGCGTGCAGACCGGCATCCAATGTCTCGCCGGCCCGAGCGGCTGGCATCTTCTGGGGCGGACACCGGTGCGGACCTATCAGTTGCATCGCGCGCCCACCTTCCTGCTCGAGCCCGGCGACCGGATCAATTTCTACGCCATCGACGCCAAAACCTTTGCCGAGCAGGACCGCGCCGCGGAGGCCGGCGAGATCATCGCTGAACTGACGGCCTCATGACCAGCCTGGTTGTTTCCAACATCGGTCCTGCGAGTTCGGTGCAAGACGGTGGCCGTCATGGCGCGCAGCGCTACGGACTGACACCGAGCGGCGCGATGGACCAGCTTTCGCTTGCGGCCGCGAACACGCTCGTCGGCAACGCCCCGCTCGCCGCGGGCATCGAGATCGGCCCGTTCGGCGCCGCCTTTACGGTCCGCGACGGCGCGGTCCGCGTCGCCCTCGCCGGCAGTCCGCGCAGCGCCGAGATCGCAGGCCGCAGCGTCGCCTTCGACAGCTCGGTGACGATCGCGGACGGACAGACGCTTAACCTCGGTTTTGCCCGCGGCGGCGCCTTCAGCTATCTGGCGATCGAAGGCGGCATCGAAGGTGAGCCGATGTTCGGCAGTCTCGCGGTGAATGCGCGCGCCGGTCTCGGCAGCCCTTATCCGCGTCCGCTGCAAGCCGGCGATGCATTCCTGGTCACAGCGGCAAGCGGCGGCCCGGAGCGGCGGATCGAGCTTCCTAAACCTGCCAAAGGGCCGATCCGTGTCATCCTCGGCCCGCAGGACGACGAGTTCGCCGAAGACATGAAGGCGCTGTTTCTCGACAGTGAGTGGAAGATCTCGGCCACCAGCGATCGCATGGGCTATCGGCTGGAAGGACCCGCGATCCGGCATCTGCACGGTCACAACATCGTGTCGGATGGTACGGTCGATGGCAGCATCCAGGTGCCCGGCAACGGCGCGCCGATCGTGCTGATGCGGGACCGCGGCACCAGCGGCGGCTATCCGAAAATTGCGACCGTGATCTCTGCGGATTTCGGCCGCTTCGCGCAGACCCCTGCCGGGACAAGCTTTCAATTCAAGGCGCTCAACATGGCGGAAGCGCAGGCGGAGGCCAAAGCGTTCGCAAAATTGTTGCGCAGCCTGCCCGATCGCGTCAGCGCGATCGAGAATTTCGATCTCAACATCGAGGCCCTGCAGCATGCTAATGTGGCCGGCAGCGCCGTCAGCGCCGTTGATGCCGGGACATGGCACGCGCTGACGGGGGAATGAACCAGAACTTCGGGAAGGCGGCGACATGAAAACGATCGATCTCAACTGCGATCTCGGCGAAAGCTTCGGTCCTTGGGAGATGGGCAATGACGCCGCGATGATCGAGCTCGCGACCTCCGTCAACGTCGCCTGCGGCTTCCATGCCGGCGACGCCGACATCATGCGCAGGACGGTGGAGCTTGCGAAGGCGCGCGGCGTCTCCGTCGGCGCCCATCCCGGCTATCGCGATCTTCACGGTTTTGGCCGCCGGCCCATTCCCGGCATGACAGCGTCGGAGATCGAAAATCTCGTCGCCTACCAGATCGGCGCGCTGCAGGCGATCGCGACCGCGGCCGGCCATGCGGTGACGCATGTGAAGGCGCATGGCGCGCTTTCCAACGTCGCCTGCGAGGACGACATGACGGCGCGCGCCATCGCCACGGCGATCAAGGCGGTGGATCCCGGTCTCATCTTCGTCGTGCTCGCCAATTCAAAGCTGGTGCAGGCCGGCGAAGCGGCCAACCTGCCGATGGTGCACGAGGTGTTTGCCGATCGCGCCTATGAGGATGACGGGCAGCTGGTGTCGCGCCGCAAGCCGGGCGCGGTGCTGCACGATGCAGAAGCCATCGCCCGGCGCGTGGTGCGGATGGTGCAGGACGGCGCCGTGGTCTCGGTCACCGGCAAGGTCATCAAGATGCGCACCGATACCGTCTGCATCCACGGCGATACGCCAGGCGCGGTCGAGATCGCGCGCGGCGTGCGCCAGGCGCTCAGGGACAGCGGTATTGCGGTTGCCCCGTTCAAGCAGGCGGGCTGACGAGCTGACTTCCTGGAAGCGTTCCAAACTACCGTGCCGCTGCGGTATCGCGGAGTTCAGATCGTACGCTCCTTATTAGAATCCGTTTAATTGCCACCCGGATTCATTGACGATTGCTCGCGCCTGCGCTCTGGCAGATGCCTTGGCGACCGCGCACACGGATACGCTACCGCGGACCCTCGTGAACGGCTGTACGCTCGACAATGATTTCGGACGGTTTCGTTTCCGGCTCGCGGCCGGCTACATGTTTTGAAGGTACGGCACATGAAATCAAGTCAATGGGTGTGGCTTCCCGTCGCGGTGATCTCCACCTCGGTCCATGCCACGACTTATTTTTCCGTCGAGCAGGTGCAACGGGCGCTCTTCCCCGGCGCGACGTTTTCGGCAACGAGCCTGCCGAACGCCTGGCGGACCTCGAACGGCGGCTATGTCATCGTGGACCGGGTCATCGGCAAACACGAATACATCACGCTCGCGGTCGGCATCAATCCGAACGGCACCGTGAAACAGATCGAGATCATGCAGTACCAGGAGTCCTACGGCTATGAGGTGCGTGAGGCTTCCTGGCGCGCGCAGTTCGTCGGCAAGAGCGCGAGTTCGCCGCTGCAGCTCAATGGCGACATCATCAACATCGGCGGCGCGACACTGTCGTCGCGACATGTCACCGAGGGCGTCAAGCGCATCCTGCAGGTCTATGAGCAGAACTTGAAGGGCAAGCGATGAGGCGCGCGCGTCCGCTGCTGGGAACCTATGTGGAGATCGACGCCGCCGGCCTTGCCGGGCCGGCGCTGGAGCGCGCGATCGAGGCTGCCTTCGGCGCGGTTGCGCGGGTGCACCGGCTGATGAGCTTCCATGATCCCGAGAGCGATTTGTCGCGCCTGAACCGTCGCGCGGTGGCCGAACCGGTCGCGGTCGATCGCTGGACCGCGAAGGTGCTGGCCAAGGCGCGGACCTTGTTCGACGAGACCTGCGGCCTGTTCGACTGCGCCGTCGGCGCTGAGCTGATGCGATGCGGCCGACTGCCGTCGCACGGCCTCGGCAATATCGCGAGCGGGACTTTTGCGGCGGTCGAATTCATGTCCGACGACCGCATCAGATTCTCAGCCCCCATCGCGATCGATCTCGGCGGCATCGCCAAGGGTTTTGCCGTGGACCGTGCGATCGCGGCCCTGCGCGCGCATGGCGTGCGGGAAGCGTTGGTCAACGCCGGCGGGGACCTGCGCGTGATGGGGAAGACGGCGCAGACCATCCATATCCGGTGCCCCGGTCTGGATGGTCGCGCCATACAGGCCGGCCTGCTGCGAAACGCCGCGATTGCGACGTCCGAGGCCGCTGCGACGGTCGTGAAGCAGCGCGCCCGATCGGCATCGTCGCAGTGTGCGCACCACGCCTATTCCGTGGTCGCATCGACGTGCCTGCTCGCGGACGCGCTGACCAAGGTCCTGGTTCAGACCGAAGACCCGAGCGCGGGCTATTTCTCGAAATTTGGTGCGATCGCGTTCGTGACATCGGCGGACGCTCTCGAAGACAGGGTTGCCTGAACGATGCGGCTTGGCTTCTGGCAAAAATTCGCAATCTTTTCGACGGCGGCGGTCGTGGGCTGTTCCGGCCTGCTCTGGTTTTTACTGCACGATGTTTTCCCGGCCGAGTCAGACGGGATGGCCGACATCGCCCACCTGCTGCTGGTGGTGCACGGCGCATCATCCTACGCCCTGCTCGTCGCCGTCGGCTCGCTTTTGCCGGTTCACGTTCGCGGGGGATGGCAGCGCGGCCGCAACCTCGTGACCGGGCTTACGGTAACGGGCGTGATGGCCATTCTCGGGGTCACCGCGCTGGTGCTGTATTACGGTGGCGAAGAGATGCATGCGCCGGCCAAATGGCTGCACCTGATTTTCGGCTTCGCATGCTTCGCCGTCTTTCCGGCGCACGCATTCTTCGGTGAGAGAAGCCCAGCGCCGGCAACGGACGCCGCCGGTGGCACGACGGTTGAATCCGCGCCCTACCTAGAACGGATGCACTGACAGCGTCCCGAACACCACGCCCGCGATAATCGCAAGCGCGCCATAGGCCAAAACCATCAAGATTGCCCCGCTTCGCGTCGGAAGGGAGCGCCCCCGGAAGCTCATCCGGCCCTGATCCGACAGGTGGTACATGGTCCCTCTCCAAGTCGCTGGCGACGAGGTGTCTGCACCAAAACAAATGACCACCCACTCCGGTTTCAAGGTGTCGCCGGTAAAAGCGATGCCGACATCAGGGATCGGCTCGATTCCGGTCAAAACTTCCAGGTTCCAAGCCGCTACGAGAATTTTGTTCGCTCAATTCCGCGTGAAGTCAGGAACGCTAATAAACGTCCTGCTGGAACCGCCCCTTCTTCTTCAGCTCCCCGACGAAGCTCACGGCCTCGTCGGTCGACCTGGCGCCGAACTGGGTCACGATATCGACCAGCGCGCGCTCCACGTCCTTGGCCATGCGCTTGGCATCGCCGCAGATATAGACATGGGCGCCTTCGGCGAGCCAGGTCCACAATTCCCGGCCGACCTCGCGCATGCGGTCCTGCACGTAGAATTTCTTGGCGCCGTCGCGCG
>Ga0210384_10004864_pt1 | contig 14865 bp, 11 predicted proteins | sample IncBWH2MmetaG_FD_160574 | JGI IMG/M metagenome (GOLD analysis project Ga0210384, IMG submission 160574) | Forest soil microbial communities from Barre Woods Harvard Forest LTER site, Petersham, Massachusetts, United States - Inc-BW-H-2-M | ecosystem: Environmental > Terrestrial > Soil >...
CCACCGACTCTTGCCGGCAAGTGACCACCCAGACAGCCGGCTTGCGCGTGCTTTCCGCGAAGCAGTTTGCCCTCGATCATCGCCGCACCACCGATGCCTGTACCCAGCGTGATCATGACCACATTGTCGCAACCTCGCGCAGCTCCCGCATGACGTTCGCCGAGCAGGGCCATGCGGGCGTCGTTCTCGATGGCAAAGCGCAGACCAAACTCCTGCCCGCACCACGCATCGAAATCGATTGACGGTGCGTCTTCGTATTTCTTGTTGGTCGAGACAACTCGGCCAATCCGCGCATCGGCGAGCCCGCAGAATCCAAGCGCCAAGCCTTCACACTTGGTGGCGTCCATCTGAAGTTGTGCTAGCAGTTTGCGAATCGCCTCCGCGAAAACATCGAGCGCTGGCCGGAGCGGCTGCGCCGAATCGAGGGAGACGCGGCGAGAGCCAAGAATCTGGTCGTCCTTTACGAGCGCGATGGTGGCGTGGCTGCCGCCCAAATCAATTCCGATGGCCGGACTAGTCATATCTCGACAATGAGTCACTTCGAGCGATCAAACAATGCAACATTATTCGCTTTGAGCAGATAATGATCAAAACTTTGTTCTTTTTGTTTGCGTTCGAGAGGCTATACCATTAGCCTATTGCCATTATGAACCCCGCCCCTGCCTTCGTGAACTGGGCCGACGGCGCGTTGCAGGTCCCCGGGCTCCAGCGATCGGAAAAGAAGCTCGGTCAACTGACTGAAATCTTTCGCGACCATCAAGCCTGGCAGCAACTTGATCCCGAAACAATAGTGTATCGAGTCTGGTGGTGGGAACCGGTCCCATCAGGCACGGAGGGCGGCTTGTTCTGGGGGCTCACCGAAATCCAACCCGGCCGAGTCGGGAACGAGTATTTCATGACGCGCGGGCACTGGCACGTGATCCGCAATCGTGCCGAATTCTATGGCACCGTCGCGGGCAGCGGCAAACTTCTCCTCATGGATCGCACGGGTCATACCTGGTCTGAAGATATGACGCCTGGCAGTCTGCATTACATCGCGGGCGAAGTTGCTCACCGCATCGTGAATACCGGAGACAAGCCGATTCGCGTGACGGCCTGCTGGCCCAGCGATGCGAGTCACGATTATGAAGTTGCCGAGGGACGTGGATTCGGAGCGCGGATTGTTGAAGACCGGGGGGCCCCAATCCTCGTGCATGCCCAGGACTGAATGCGTGAATCGCGATAGTCAGAAGTCTTCCGTCAATTTTGATCCAAAGCTAGGTGTGCGCAGCCACGCCAACGATCTCACATTTAGCTACGACGAAGGCGTGTTCGGGCCGCAGCCAGAATTCCGGCGCCTCGATCATATTCGCCGCAGTTTAAGAGATCCCAACTGTGACGGTCCCGACCCGGCGTACTCGATCGTGATGGATGTCGGCCGTCGTGAGCACAACGACGAACTCGCGCGGCGCATGCTTTTATTTGGCGTTGTCGTTTATGCCGCAGGACAACTGGGAGAAGAGCCAGTCCGCAGCCAGGGTCATATTCATGCCGTCGCACCTCATTGTGGGTGGTCCACTCCCGAATTATTCGAGATATGGGAAGGGCGCGCGATCGTCTATGCGCAGAAGAGCGCCGACGATGATCCAGGACGCTGCTTCGCCATAACGGCCGGGCCGGGAGATAAGGTGGTCGTACCGCCAGGCTGGGCGCATGCCGTCATCAATGCCGATCCTGAGACCCCCATGATGTTCGGGGCCTGGTGCGATCGACAGTACGGATTTGTCTATGACGCGATTCGCGCACACCATGGTCTGGCGTGGTTCGCGATCCTGGACGGTCGGCAGAAGATTCACTGGGAGCCCAACCCTTCTTATCGGTCCAGCGATCTCTCGATTCGAGGCCCGCGCGCCTACCCGGAACTGGGTTTGCATCCATCTACGCCCATCTATGAGCAATTCGCCAAAGATCCCGATAGCGTCCAATGGGTCTCGGAACCGGCACGCGTCGCATCGGTGTGGGCCACTTTCGAAATCTAGGCCTCTTTTGAAAGCGTGCGCTCTGAATCAGTTGGCGACGCCGAGCCGCTGCTCCAGTTGCTCCAGCGACACTCCTTTGGTTTCAGGATAGATGGCCGCGACCAGAATAAAGTCAATCAGCATCATCGTCGCAAAGAAGAAGAAGGGCGTTGCACTCGATTTCTTTGCGAGCACCGGAAATAGAGCGGATATCAACGCATTCATGACCCATAGTGTCGATGTCCCAATCGCCTGCCCCTTGGCGCGAACGCGCGTCGGAAAAACTTCGCTCATGTAGACCCAGATCACGGCACCTTGAGAGATAGCGAAGAAACCCATGAACGCCATGACCATCCAGACCAGCCATGACTGGTGCGTGCCGGTGCGGAACATTTGTCCGATCGCGGCCAGGAAGATGCAGACTCCCGCGGTTCCGGTCAGCAAAAGCTTCTTACGGCCAAAGTGGTCGATCACGGTCATCGCAATCAGCGTGAAAATCAGGTTCGTGAATCCGATGGTCACCGACTGCATGCCTGCCGAATACTTGCTCGCTCCGGCTGCCGCAAAAATGTCATTCAGGTAGTACAGGCACGCGTTGATGCCGGTCAGCTGATTGAAGGCTCCCGCAGTCACGGCCAGTACGATTGGCAGCGCATACTTCCGCTGCAGAATCGACTCGCCCGCGGAACTGCGCTCCAGATGAATCGAGGCCACGATCGCGTTCAGTTCCTGCTCAGGATTTTTGTTGCCGGTGAGCCGCAGAACCTCGAGCGCTTCCTGCGTCCTCTTCTTCAGGGCCAACCACCGCGGGCTGCGCGGAATGAAAAACAACATCAAAAGAAAGAACAGCGCCGGCACCGCCGCAACTCCCAACATCCAACGCCATTCCATCAGCCCCAGATTCATTCGCACAATCAGGAAGTTCGACAAGTAGGCCAGCAGAATGCCCAGAACAATACTGACCTGGAAGCAGCCAACCAGACGTCCGCGCCACTGCGCTGGCGACAACTCGGCGATGTACATAGGCGCAAGCACTGACGACCCACCGATCCCTAACCCTCCGATGATGCGGAATGTGATCAGCGATCCCCAATTCCATGACAACGCGCAGCCCAGGGCCGACAACAAATAGAACACGGCCATAATTCGCAGACTGTCGCGTCGGCCCCACCGCTCTCCGGGATATCCGGCTGTTATCGCGCCGACCACGGTGCCCCACAAAGCGCTGGAGACGGTCAACCCTAATAAAGAAGGAGTGAGTCTGTAGACCTCGGTCAATTGGTGCGTAGTTCCGGCGATGACGGCAGTGTCGAACCCAAACAACAGCCCGCCCAGAGCACTCACGAAGGTGCTCTTCACCAGATATCCGTTTATGCCCATGAGCCCTTCCTCGACATGAATGAACGAATACTAGCGAAAAGAACAAAAGTGGTCTACGAAATAGTGCATTTAGACGGTATACACTTACGATAGCTAGCTATTGTCACGTCGAGTTTTGACCATTCGAGGAGTATCGATGCGTCTTAGGCGGGGACCTGGATCGTCGCACTTTCCTGAAACTGGGGGCGGCCGGAACGGCTGTGGCCGCGATCAACCCTTCGATTGGAGGGGCTTCCGTAGGCGCCAAGCGCACGCTCTCGTCTCCGCCAACTCTGGTCGACATGGCTGCGGATCGGCCGACCTACCGACTGCGCGATCTTTTCAACTGTCCCGTGGCGATGAACGAGTGGGGCTACGCGCAAGTCGCGAAATCAGTCTCCGCGATTACTGCGATTTTCGTTTCCGCCTTACGCCTGTTGCGGCGTACCTGAGACGGCCTGGAGTCCCAGCTTTTTGCTGACTTGTGAAATTTTTGTGAATAGCCGCTTCCTCGCGATCGCGGCGTCCCCCGACGGCAACATCGAGTATCAGTGGTTTCCGCTTTGTGTTGTTCGCACGCATACAGCCGAGAACCTGGCGCGGTGCTTGCTCGGGAGGAACATACGCGTGGAAAATTGCAGGCGTTATTGAGCGTGGCCGCCGATGACGGCCAAGAGTCTATACAAAATCGACTCACCAGAACGAATCACGGGTTGGCTGCGGGAGGTGGCAAGGGCTGGCAATCAGGTCCGATTGGCCAAGCGCATTTCGTCGAGGATGTATATCCGCCAGTCAAAGGTGGAGCTTTCAAGTCATCGGAAGACGCGCCCATCATCGAAGACTGGTCCTGCGTCGCTGCCGGCGCTTTTACGGAACTGATTGATTGAATTTTCGGCGCGGAACTCACTCTCTCGAATGGGATCAGGGTGAACTCCCATCTCGGCAGCTTCGATTCCAGCGCGCGATTCGGGGGAGTGCGCTACCTAGGAGGCTTGTCCACGATTACGAAAGATGGAGCACGGCGCGAGAAAGCGTGACATGCTCAGAAGCCGGTCTGCTCAGACGCGCATCACCTTGATGCCCAGCTTCAGGAAAGGCGCAACCATCTCGTCGGTGGCCGCTGTGTCGGTTACTAGGACATGCAATTCTTCCGGTTTGCAGATTCGCCAGTTGGCCACCACGCCCAGTTTGCCGCTATCGACCACCGCGACGCGGCGCCGCGCAAGCTTCATCATCGTTGAATTGAGTTCCGCCTCATCCGCATTGAAGCAACTTGCGCCCCAAGTCGCATCCATGCCATCGGCCCCAATGAACATCGTGTTGATCAGCATGTTATCGAGCGATCGCAACGCGGCCGTCCCGACCAGCGAGAACCATTCGCCGTGAAGGTGTCCTCCTGTCACGAAAACATACACATCCTTGCGCTGGGAAAGCTCCATCGCCACGTTGACCGTATTTGTGACGACCGTGATGTTGCAGTTGATCGGCAGTCCACGAATCACTTCGGTGGTGGTGGTTCCGGGAGTCAATGCGATCGTTTCTCCCGCGGTGATTAGCGCGGCGGCAGCTCGCCCAATGCGGCGCTTTTCGTCGGCGGCATGCTCCACCTGCGCCAGGAATGATTGATCGCGCCGGAATGGCTCGTAAAACAGTGGTTCGATCGACACCGCCCCACCGTGGGTACGCCGCAACAGTCCCTTCTCGTCCAGGGCATCCAGATCTCGCCGTACTGTTACGACCGAGACGCGCAGGTGTTCGCTGAGAGTTTCCACCGAAACCCGTCCGGTTTGCTGCAGACCGGTGAGAATCGCGGTAAAGCGCGCCCGCTGTTTATCCTGGAACGCGCCTTCGGACTCTGGTTGTCCATTTGGGCCGATTCCTGGCCGTGCAGGCCTTTCACGATTCATAATAATGTCGTTCCTTTACATCCCTCGCGGTCCAGAAAACGAAACTCCTCCGGATCGACGTCTTGCGATTCAGCCCAAAACGAAAGCGCTGTTGAAGCATACTACTCCGAATTCCTGGATTATAAAAAGATCCTATCGTCAAACAAGTGCTTTCTAATCACTCAGGATATTTCTATTTCCTAAGTCTCAATCATAGCGTTAGTCGTTTTTTACCCTAAACAAAATAGTAAGATGATTGATTTTTGGGACCTTCTGTCAAGACTCAGAAAGCGCACGCACAGGCCGCATACCGCGACTCGGGTTTCGCGCGGAAAACGAACGACCTCGGACCGCCGACAATTCGTGGCTGCCCTGGTTGGATCCGGCGCTGCCCGAACCCGACCCCAGCGAAGCAAGGATGCATGTCTATGCCCGACTGAAACGAGGGAAATCACATTCGCTTGGGTATGTATTCGCCACATTGATTGTTCTCAAGGCCGGACGAAGAGGTCGCTAACGGATCACTGCTCTCTACTCCTCGGCGGTCTTGATTTCAATCGAGGCAAGTCCTAGTGCACGCGGCTCACGCCCGATCTTTTCCAGAACTTTAATTTCATCCTCCGTTGTAGCTCCAAGCTCCTTGAACTTGCGAACACTTGGCAAAATACGGCTCTCGAGCGACCCTACCGTTGCGTCGAAGCTATCAACTGCAGAAACTAGCCCGTTTCGAAGATTATCCAAGTGTCCCCAAAGAACCGAAATTCGTCCGTACAGTTCCTTTCCCAAGTCGCTGATCGCCTGCGCGTTCTTTGCGATTGCTTCCTGCTGCCACCCGTAAGCAACGGCTTTCAGAAGGCAGAACAAGCTCACGGGAGTCGCAATGACGACTTTTCTCTGCATCGCATCGTCCAGAAGGGAATTATCGAACTCTAGCGCGGCACTCAGAAACGCATCGCTAGGCAGGAAGAGGACGGTCACGTCCGGAGTGATAGGGAATTGCCCAGCATAGTCTTTCGAAGCTAACGTCTTCATGCGCTCCCGCAGAGCGTTAGCATGTTTCTTCAGGTGTTCCTTTCGGGCTGCCTCGGATGTGGCCGCCATGGCGTCGAGGTATTGGTCGAGAGGTACTTTGGCGTCGACCGGCACAACAACTCCCTTTGGGAGTCTGATCGTCATGTCAGGCCGCAAGCTGTTGCCATCTTCGGTTTCAACCTGCGTCTGCAGGTCGAAATCGCAATGCTCGGACATCCCCGTCAGCTCAGCGACGCGCCGCAGCGTCAATTCTCCCCAACGGCCGCGCACGTTTGGCCGACGGAGTGAAGAAACCAAGTTCTGGGTTTCGTTTTTCAATGTTTCCTGCGTTTGACTCACCTGGCTTAGAGTTGTTGTGATTTGACCGTACGCCGTGAGGCGTGCGTCTTCGATTGCTTTCAGGTTAGCCTGATAGGTCCCAAGAGTCTCTTCGATTGGCTTGACTAGGCTCTCCAATTCTTTAACCGCCCCCGACTTCAACGTCGCGTCAGCAAGTTGCAGGAAGGCTGTTGTGTTATTGGCGAGCGCTTTGGATGCTAGACCTTCGAAAACAGTGGTCAGCTTCTGCTCCGCTTCGTTGAGCGTGTTCTTCTGATCGATGATCGACTGGCGCTCCCCGTCGAGCGTAGCCTGGGCGCACACACGTAGACTCTGTTCGGTCGCCAACTGACCACGAAGAGCATTCAGCTCGCTTTCCCTCGCGCCGAGTTGTACCGTCAACTGTGTAACGGTTGCCTCCGCTGCGGCCGCCCTGGCACTGTAATTCGACCGCGTGATGAAGTAGACGAGGAGGAGAACAACAGCAGCAACACACGCTGTCAGCAGTGAAGCAAGAAGTGTACTCATGTTGGGTTCCTTGATTCCGGCAGTGTGCGGAATACAGCCAAGTTACTTCAGTTGGCTTCTGAACAGCAGTGACGTATGTCATGCTGTGCTGTGGGAGCCGAGCCGCTCTCTGAGGGGAAATCGTTTTGTCGGCCAGCCTTACTCGCGTTGACTGCCTTGCTCCCACTCCGGCAGTTTAACAGATTCGCTGTCTATTCGCCTGTAGTCCCGACACGACCGCCGCGGCCCGATCGCCAGCGAAGACGATCATGATGTCGTGGGGCTTCGTCGTAAACCGCGGTGTGTTCAAAACGCGGAGCGGGTGCCGTTCCCGTATTTACTACCTAGATTTTCCTGAGCCCAAAAATCCCCGCTGTGTCCGCAGCATGGCATGCCTGCTCAACCGAGTTTGCTTCTGCAAGGCATTAGGGTTGAATGCGCGACCGCCTCGCAACCATGGCCGCAATTGAAGAAAGGGGGGCGGCTCTCCCTAGCCATCCCCCCCAACTCGCGAATCTTAGAAACTGGCCGTGCGTTAGGGGCCGCTGTTCCCGCAATTTCCGTCCGGGGTTGTGCCGGAGAATGTGCACTGATTGTTAAGAGAAAAAGTGCACGAGGATCGATCTTGTCGCCTTCCGTCCCCACGACCCAAACCGCATGAATTCTCTGTCACTTCGGCTGGTACAAATATCCCCGGCCAAGTCACATTTCATGCCTCCTGAAATCTGGACCGCGCCCAAGCCCCATTGCCTGTCTACATTTTCGAAAGTGTGTTGCTGCACTCATCTGCTACCCAGATGTGGGCACCGTCAAAGGCCAGGTAGTAGGGGCAGGATCCTACGGCGAAGGTCCCGATGGTTGAGCCATTGGTCGCTTTCAGCTTAGTTACATTGGCGCTGCCATGATTTGCCACCCAGATGTTGGCCCCATCAAAGGCCACGCCGAAGGGGTTAGTTCCCACGGCAAAGGTCCCGAGGAGCGTCCCATCGCTCGCCTGCAGCTTGGTCACGTTGTTGCTGCCCTGATTCGCCACCCAGATGTTGGCCCCGTCAAAGGCCACGCCTAGAGGTTTGGTCCCCACGGTAAAGGTGCCGAGAGGCGTCCCATCGCTCGCCTGCAGCTTGGTTACATTGTTACTGCCCTGATTTGCCACCCAGATGTTGGCTCCGTCAAAGGCCACGCCTGTGGGGTTGGTTCCCACAGTAAAGGTGCCGACGAGCGAGCCATCGCTCGCGTGCAGTTTGGTCACGTTGTTGCTGGCAATATTTGTCACCCAGATGTTGGCGCCGTCGAAGGCGACGGCGACTGGGTTGGCTCCCACGGCAATAGTACCCAGGAGCGCCCCATCGCTTGCTCGGAGCTTGGTCACGCTATTGTCCGAATAATTCGCCACCCAGATGTTGGCCCCATCAAAGGCAACCCCCAGAGGATTGCCCCCCACGGTAAAGGTGCCAAGGAGCGCCCCATCGCTGGCGCGCAGCTTGTCCACGGTCTTGTCCGCACTATTCACTACCCAGATATTCGCTCCATCGAGGGCCACGCCGACAGGCGTATTTCCCACGGCAATGCGCGTCGTCAGGTTGGCGTTATACCAGTGCAGGGTGGCAATTTGGATCGGGTTCTTGGTCGAGTTGACCACGCCATTCTGCGCCAAGGTGGACACCGACACCAACGACAGGGCAAAAACACTCAGGACTGCTAAACGAATGGATTTCGACACGACGCACCTCCTGTGCGAGCGGAATTTTGAGCCGAACACCACCGACTGCTGTTGCCTCCGGCAATACTCAGTCGGTTCCCAGTACGCGGGCCGTGAACGGCGACTGGATAACGATGACGGTCTCTAGCCGCAGACCGCCTCAGGGCCCGGGAAACTATAGTTTCGAGATGGTGCCCGGGTAGCTGGGCAGCTGATTCGCCACCCAAATGTTAGCCCCATCAAAAGCCACACCCCTGGGGTTAGTTCCCGCGGCAAAGGTTCCGAGATTCGCTCCATTGCTCGCCTGTAGCTTGGTGACGTTAGCACTGCTAGTATTCGACACCCAGATGTTGGCCCCATCAAATGCCAGAAGGTAGGGAAGAGTTCCCGCGGCAAAGGTTCCGAGGGTGGACCCGCTTAAGTTGAGCTTGGTGACGTTGTTGCTGCTGCTGTTTGCCACCCAAAGGTTGGTCCCGTCGAACGCGATTCCTTGGGGAGCGCTTCCCACGGCAAAAGTGCCAAGGTTACTACCGGATAAGCTCAGTTTGGTCACGTTGTTGCCGCCACTATTCGTCACCCACATATGTGTTCCATCGAAGGCCAAATATACGGGGCCGGCCCCCACCCCAAAGGTCCCGAGGTTGGTCCCCGTGCTGGCCTGCAGCTTGGTCACTGTGTTGCTGCCAAGGTTCGCCACCCAGATGTTGGTTCCGTCAAAGGCCACACCCACCGGCGAAGTTCCAACTGCAAAGGTTCCAAGGTTCGTGCCGTCGCTCGCCCGCAGCTTGGTTACGGTGTTGTCGTCCTGATTCGACACCCACATATTCCCCCCATCGAAGGCTATGCCCAGCGGCTGCTTCCCCGTTGAAAACGTGCCCAATAGCTGGCCGTCGCTTGCCCGAAATTTCTGCGCCGTGTTGCTGGTCGTGGCCGCGGCATTCGTGACCCAAATGCTGGACCCATCAAAGGCCAAGCCGAAGGGGTAGCCTTGCGCCGTGAATTGTGTCGGCACTTCGTTCGCGGCATACCAGTGCAGGATGGCGACCTGTAGTGGATTCTTGGTGGAGCTGACGATACCGCTTGCTCCCAGCACGCCCAGGACAGCGGACAGAAGTACAGCTAAGACCGCGAGTTTCCGTTTCATAGATGCTCCTTGTGAAGTTAGGTCAGTTTTTCTTGAGCGCCGCCGCAAGAGATCGCAAGCCTTGATGTTTCCTTGCCATCTTCCGTCCCCACGATCCAAACTCGGCCTCTATCTAGATAACGCGAAGAAACCAGGGAAAAAGGTCCAAATTTCTTTCAAATAGTCGGGTTCGCGGAATAACTTTCCGCACCAGCGAGCTCCAAATGTGCGAAAACAAAGGCGTACCCCCCCTTTTCTTTGCCTTCGACTGGATATATACTTCCGCGCGTAAGAGGTCGCGATCTTTGGGGTGAGTTGGAATGCTCGCGAACTCCTATCCTCCCTCCCTTTAATCTTTTTTCTATATTTACCAAGTTCAAGTGATCGCGATGTACGGTGCCCATTTACACTACGGCAGTTCCGGTCATCACCTACAAGGCTGCTATGGATGCGCCAAAGGATGTAGCCGCTCTCCCGAGTGGACTCGATGTCGGCGATGACAAGGCAGTGGCCGAGTTGGTCGTGCTGCTCTACTCGGAACTGCGCACTGTCGCGTCTCACTACTTGCAGCGGGAGCGTGGTGAGCACACCTTACAGACCACCGCCCTGGTGCATGAGGCCTATCTGCGCTTAGCCAATCAAAGAAGAGTTCATTGGAAGAACAAGGAGCAGTTCATGGGCGTCGCGGCACAACTGATGCGCCGCATCCTGGTTGACCACAGCCGTGGCCATGATGCCAAGAAACGCGGCGGGGGCGTGGAGAAAGTTTTCCTGGAAGAAGCCGCCGGAGTTTCCAAAGGCAAGGCGGCGGACGTCATCGCATTGGATGAAGCTCTGACCCGGCTCGCCGAATTCGATCCGCAGCAGGCCCAACTTGTGGAGTTGCGTTTTTTCGGCGGTTTAAGCATTGAAGAGTCGGCCGGAGTTCTCGGAGTTTCCCGGACGACACTTAAGCGCAACTGGAACCTGGCAAAAGCATGGCTTGCGCGTGAACTCCGCAAAGGCGACCCGAAACATGCCTGAAAAGTGGGACCAGGTAAAAGAGTTGTTCGCGTTGGCCCTGGAGCGAGACCCCGAGGAGCGAACTGAATTTCTGCGCCAGGCCTGCGGGGCCGACGACTCTCTGCGCGCCGAAATAGAATCGCTACTGTCGAGCTTCGACGACGCTCCCGCTTTTCTTGAGGATTGTCCTGCCGCTGATCTGTTATCCGCCCACTCGAGTGCAATCGCCGGAAGACGAATCGGGGCGTATCGAATCATCCGCGAATGCGGCCATGGCGGTATGGGGATCGTCTACCTGGCCGAGCGTGCCGACGACCAGTACCGGAAACGAGTAGCCATCAAAATGCTCATGCCGGGGATCAACAAGGATGAAGTCCTTCGGCGTTTTCGCAACGAGCGTCAGGCCCTCGCAGCCCTCGACCACCCCGGCATCGTGCGACTCCTCGACGGCGGGAGCACCGAAAATGGTTTGCCTTATCTCATCATGGATTACGTCGAGGGTGTTCGTATCGACGAATATTGCGACACTCATAGATTGTCCATCGCCGAACGTTTGCACTTGTTCCGGACCGTGTGCCTCGCAGTGCAGTATGCCCATGAAACCCTCGTCATCCATCGTGATCTGAAGCCCGGCAACATCCTGATCACTAAAGAAGGCGTGGCCCGGCTCTTGGATTTTGGCATCGCCAAGGTGCTCAACCCGCAATGGTCCCCGGACGCGCCGCTTACCCGAACCGATTGGCGGCCCATGACGCCCGAATACGCCAGCCCCGAACAGGTGCGCGGGGAACCCGTCACCAATGCCACGGATATCTATTCGCTCGGAGTCTTGCTTTACGAGCTGTTGACGGGCCATCGCCCCTATCGAGTCCGCCCTGATTCGCCCTTGGAAATCGAACGCTCCGTTTGCGAGGAGGAACCGGAGAAGCCGAGTGCCGCAGTTAGCCGCATCGATGAAAAAGCGTCTCATGATGGCGGCGCGCGAACCGTAATCACCCCTCAAATGATTGGAGAAGCGCGAGCGATTCGACTGGAAGAGCTGCCGCGCCTCCTGCGAGGCGATCTCGATACGATTGTCATGAAGGCACTTCGCAAGGAGCCCCAACATCGTTATGCGTCCGTGGAAGCGTTCGCCAAGGATATTGAGTGGCACCTTTCGGGCATGCCGATTGAAGCCCGCAAACCCACTCTCCTTTACCGCGGTGGAAAATTTGTCCATCGGCATACGGAGTCGTTGACTACCGCGATACTGATACTCGCCGTGGCCTCTGGTTTGGGTACATGGGAAGCGCGCAGGTTATGGAAACAGAGGAATGTCAATGTCATCGAGCAACAATACGGTAACGTCCACGTTCGGATGCGTCCGTCGGTAGCGATACTAGGTTTCAAGAATCTCTCCGGTCGCCTGGATACGGCTTGGGTTTCAACCGCGCTCTCGGAAATGTTGGCCGCGGAACTGGCAGCCGGCGAGCAACTGCGCACTGTAGCAGCCGAAACCGTCTCGCGTACGAAGATCGACCTCGGCCTATCCGATGTGGAGAGTCTGCCCCCCGCCGCTTTGCCGCAAGTTCGCAAGAACCTGGCAAGCGACTTCATCATTCTCGGATCGTATCTCGCCCAGGGAAAAGACACGGGCCAAATTCGGCTCGACCTTCGCCTCGAAGACTCCGCCACGGGCCAAACTGTCGCTGCCATTTCGGAAACGGGAACTGAGGAAGGCATCACCGACCTCGTGTCGCAGGTTGGATCACGCCTGCGCGGGCGATTCGGACTTGCGCCGCTTTCTCCAGTCGAATCCGCAGGCTTAAGGGCTGAGCTGCCGTCGAATCCGGAGGCGATTCGGTTATATTCGCAAGGACTCGCCAAGCTCAGCGCATTCGATGCGCTTTCGGCCCGAGACGTACTCACCCGCGCCGTGGCTGCCGATCCCTCCTTTCCACTTGCTCACTCTGCGCTGGCCAAGGCGTGGTCAACCCTCGGCTACGACGCTAACGCGCGGCGGGAATCAAAGACAGCCTTGGATGGGGCGGGCAGTCTCTCGCGTGAGAAGCACCTGCTGGTAGAAGCCCGGTTCTATGAAACGAGTAAGGATTGGGGAAAAGCTATTGAAGCCTATCAAACTCTATTCAGCTTTTTTCCGGACAATCTCGACTACGGCTTGCAGCTGGCGAGTGTCGAAACTGCTGGCGGCCGAGGAAAAGATGCATTAATGGGCTTGGCCACTCCGGGTGCTTTGGGAGCGCAGGCAAAAGGCGATCCGCGAATCGATCTAGCCAGAGCAGCGGCCGCTGGGTCACTCGGCGATGACAGACTCCGGCGAGACGCGGCAGAGCTCGCGGCACAAGAAGCAGGAGAACGGGGCGCCACGCTCCTGTTGGCTCGAGCCCGAACTGCCGAGTGCCGGGCTTTGGCGAACCTTGGCGAAAACGAAAAGGCTCAGACTACCTGCGAAGAAGCGAGGCAAATCTACAGCGCCGCGGGAGACCGCGGCGCTTTGGCGCAGACCCTGCACACCATGGCTGAAGTTCCTATCAATCAAGGGGATTTTGCCTCGGCCGGGAAGCTCTACGGTCAAGCTTTGACGATAACGCGGGCCATCGGCGATGAACAGGGTCAAGCGAGAGAACTGGGTAACCTGGGCCTGATTTTTGCCAAGAAAGGGGATTTCACCACCGCGCGACGGATGTATGACGAGTCATTCCGAAGCTACCAGAAAGCAGGTGACAAGAATGGAATGGCGGGCGCGATGGGCAATGCAGGCAACCTTTTGCGTGCGCAAGGGAAATTGCAGGATGCTCTCAACCATTTTCAGAAGACATTCGAGTTGTCCACCGAAGTGGGACATCGGGGTTCGGCGGCGCAGGCCCTGGCGGCAATAGGAGACGTATTGTTCGAAGAAGGAGATCTCCCTGGCGCTTACAAGATGTACCAACAGTCATCGACTATTCAGCACGAGATTGGCGGAAAGGGTTATTACGCCTCTACCCTCGTTCAAATGGGGCGAGTATTTCGACAACAGGCGGAAGCCGATAAGGCAGATCGCGCTTATCTTGACGCCCTTTCCGTGCAAGAACAGCTCGGAAACAAAAGCGACGCCGCCGAAACTCGCCTGGCGCTGGCGGAATTAAGTTGCGATTCCGCCAATGGAGCCGAGGCCGAGCAGCTCAGCCGAACGGCGGTGGAGGCGTTTCGGGCAGATGCTTACGCGGATGAAGAGATCTTTGCACAATCTGTGTTATCGAGGTCCCTTCTTCAACAAGGAAAAGTAGAGGAGGCCCGCCCAGCCATTGCCGAAGCAGTCCGGCTTTCGCAAAAAAGCCATGATGTGACAGTTCGAATCCCCGTAATGCTTGATCAAGCCAACTTCATGGCAGCCGGGAAAAAACTTGGCGAGGCCGGGAAAGTCGCTCAACAGGCACTCACGCAGGCACGTAACTTGCGCCTGTTTCGATTCCAGCTAGAGGCCTCCCTCACGCTGGGCCAGATTGAGAAGCAGTCCCAGAATCCGGCTACGGCCCGCGCTCGGCTCCAGGCACTGGAGAAAAGCGCCCGTGCGAAAGGGTTTGAATTGATCGCGCGAAAGGCCGCCAATGCGAATAGCCCGCCCTAGGGCTCGTTCATCAATTGGTCGCGGAATCCGACGATTCTGGCCCATCTCGGAAACTATCGCCGAAGGCAAGTGCAAGAACAACACAGGAACGTTGGTTAGAAAACTACCCATTCCTAACGCCACGCGTGGGGATCAACAAGTCCAATCTTTAATACGGCTTCTGACCGGTGCGGTCGGGCCTCATGCAAGCCTTCGGAGGCGCCAGACGGCGCGCTGGTTGGCGCAAGAAAGGCTCTTGACATATCCACCATGGGGGATACAATCACGCCAAGTTCTTACTCCCCCGTTTTCTATCTGCCCGCTTTTCCTGAGGAACCCTTATGCCAGCTTGC
>Ga0210384_10004865_pt1 | contig 14865 bp, 6 predicted proteins | sample IncBWH2MmetaG_FD_160574 | JGI IMG/M metagenome (GOLD analysis project Ga0210384, IMG submission 160574) | Forest soil microbial communities from Barre Woods Harvard Forest LTER site, Petersham, Massachusetts, United States - Inc-BW-H-2-M | ecosystem: Environmental > Terrestrial > Soil >...
ATGATGGAAAATATATAGCTTTTGCCAGCAACAGGTATGGCAATTTCGATGTATTCGTGATGCCTTCTTCAGGTGGCGAAGCCAAAAGGCTTACATATAATTCAAGTCAGGATATACCGAGCGGTTTTACTCCAGATGATAAGCAAATAATTTTTTCTGCAAACCGACAGGACGTGGTAACCAACGTTCAATTCCCCGATGGCGGACTTCCACAGTTGTACATTGTGCCGGTTTCGGGTGGAAAATCTGGGCAGTTTCTACCTGTCCCTGCTATTGGTGCTACTTTTAATTCTACGGGCGATAAACTCATTTTTTATGATCTGAAAGGATATGAAAGTGACTGGCGTAAACACCATACATCTTCAGTTACCCGTGATATATGGGTGTACGATCTTAAAACAAAAAAATACACCCAGCTGACTACTAATAAAGGTGAAGATCGTGATCCTGTATTTGACAATAACAACAATGATTATTATTATCTCAGCGAGCAAAATGGCAGTTCGATGAATGTATATAAAAGTTCACTAAGCGACCCTGCTGTTTCTGTTGCAGTTACTTCATTCAAAGAAAGCCCTGTTCGTTTTCTTTCACATTCAAAAGACAATATCCTTTGTTTCGGATATGACGGTGAAGTGTACCTGAAAAAAGGTAATGGCGAACCAAAAAAATTAATTGTCATTATTGGAGAGGATGGCAGGGTAAATGTGGAGAAAACGGTGCCAGTAAATATGGGAGCCACCGAAATGAGTGTATCTCCTAACGGAAAGGAAATTGCCTTCGTTGTGAGGGGAGAGATTTTTGTGACTAGCGTAGAAGGCGGCATCACCAAGCGAATTACCAATACACCTTACCAGGAAAGAAGTGTCAGCTTTAGTCCTGATGGCCGGTCACTGGTTTACGCTGCTGAGCCAGATACCAGCTGGAATATATATACTATATCGATTGCCCGGAAAGAGGAGCCATATTTTTATGCCTCAACCGTACTCAAGCAGGAAACAATTATCGCAACAAAAGCAGAAGAATTTCAACCCGCCTATTCACCTAATGGTAAAGAAATTGCTTATCTGGAGAACAGGGTTGTATTGAAAGTGATTAACCTGGCAAACAAAAAAACCAGAACCATTCTTTCGGCAGATAAAAATTATTCCTATGCTGACGGGGACCAGTATTATCAATGGAGTCCAGACAGTAAATGGTTCCTGGTATGTTTCGGTCAGAAAGAAAGAGTACTGTCACCTGAAATTGGATTGGTCCCTGCGAATGGAAATGGTCCCCTGACAAACCTTACACTGAGCGGGTTTGATGATATTGAACCTAAATGGGTTCTGGGAGGTAAGGCAATGATATGGGGATCTACCAGAGACGGCGCCAGAGTGCAGGCGGGCTGGCCGGCTACCCTGGATGTTTATGCCATGTTCTTTACGAAGGAAAGTTTCGATCGGTTTAAACTTTCCAAAGAGGATTATACTTTGCTTAAAGAACTGGAAGATAAAGACAAAGAAAAAACAAAAGACAGTACCAAAATTATAAAAGCCCTGGGCAAAAAAGAGAAAAAGGGAGAGAAATCTGAAACGGATACTGCAGAAAAAAAGAAAGACCTTGTTTTTGACATGGATAATCTGACCGATCGAAAACTTCGCATCACAACACATACTTCCGACCTGGGCGATATGGAACTTTCCAAGGATGGTGAAAAACTTTATTACATGGCGCGTTTTGAAAAAGGGTATGACTTATGGGTGACGGATCTTCGTAAAAAGGATACAAAACTATTAAGTAAACTGGGATCGAATAATGCATCACTCGATTTATCGGCGGATGGCAAATCGCTTTTTTTATTGGCAGACGGACGCATTATGAAAATTGATCCTGAAAGCGGCAAGACCGAAGGCGTAAGCATCAGTGGGGAAATGACGCTGGATTATGCAAGAGAAAAGGAATATATTTTCGATCATAGCTGGCGCCAGATAAAAGAAAAATTTTATGTAGAAGATATGCAGGGCGTCGACTGGGATCACTATTACGCAGTTTACAAAAAATTTCTTCCCTACATTAATAATAATTATGACTTCGCAGAAATGCTGAGTGAACTTTTGGGAGAGCTTAATGCTTCTCATACCGGTTGTTATTATTTCGGTTCCCCAATTCCAAACGGTGACCGCACCGCCGCACTCGGCATTTATTACGATTACAATTATACAGGGAAGGGTTTAAAAATTGCTGAGATCCTGGAAAATGGCCCGCTGGATAAGGCTTCCTCAAAAATAAAAGTTGGTGATATAATTGAAGAGATAGATGGAAATCCGATCACAGATTCTGTAGAGCATTACCTATATCTGAATCGTAAAGGAGGTCAGCTTACGCTGCTTTCAATTTATGATCCTGTTAGTAATAAGAGGTGGCAGGAGTCAGTAAAACCGATCGAACGAGGTGATGAAAACGAACTGAAATATCAACGCTGGGTGAGGGCAAGAAGAAAGGAAGTGGACTCATTATCAGGTGGCAGACTGGGTTATATTCATGTGCGTGCCATGAATGATGAAAGTTTTCGAACAGTGATAGAAGAAGCGCTGGGCCGGAACCTGGGAAAAGAGGCCATCATCATCGATACACGCTTTAATGGAGGCGGGAATATTCACGAACCATTATCTGATTTCCTGAATGGCAAAAAATATATTGATATCATTCCCCATGGTCAATATGTTGGATCGGAACCCTATGACAAATGGACAAAACCATCTATCGTCCTCATTGGCGAAGCAAACTATTCGGATGCACATCTTTTCCCGCTGGCTTATAAATTAAAAGGTGTCGGGAAAACTGTAGGTATGCCTATAGCAGGCACGGGAACATTTGTCTGGTGGGAAGTTCAGATAGATCCAACCCTGGTATTTGGAATGCCAATGGGGGGTTGGAGAACGCTGGATGGAGTTTTTGCAGAAAACCATCAGATGGAACCGGATATCAAAGTTCGTCTTGATTATGATGTAATGACAAACGGACGCGACCAGCAAATTGAAGCAGCAGTTAAGGAGTTATTAAAAAAATAAGGTCATGAAAATATTGAAAATACTTTTACTGATTCAGATTTTGGGTTTTATTCGGTTAGAAGCTCAAATTGATGCCGGCCTGTTCCGGTATCCGGACGTTTCAAAAACGCAAATCGTTTTCTCTTACGCAAATGACCTTTGGCTGGTATCAAAAGACGGAGGTGATGCGATCAAAATCAGTTCCCCGCCAGGAGTGGAATCATTCCCAAAATTCTCGCCTGACGGAAAGAACATAGCATTTACAGGAAACTATGATGGTAACAGGGATGTATATACGCTTCCGGTAACAGGTGGAGTACCAATACGTCTGACAGAACATGGATACCAGGACAGGGTGGTTGACTGGACCCCGGATGGAAGGAATGTCCTTTTTGCATCCACGCGGGAAAGCGGCAAAGCAAGGTTCAACCAATTCTATACTATTTCATCTGCGGGAGGGGCTGCTTCAAAATTACCACTTGCTTATGCTGAATTCGGCTCCTATTCACCTGACGGTAGTCAGATGGCTGTTACTTTCCGTACCCAGGCCGGGCGGAATTGGAAACGATATCGTGGAGGATGGAAGGCCAACATCTATATATTCAATTTCAACACAATAAATTCAGAAGATATTTCAGCCAATGAAACTGCCGGGGATGAATTTCCCATGTGGAGCGATAATTATATTTATTTTCTTTCGGACCGGGGCACCGAATTGCGAATGAACCTCTGGCGGTATAACCTGGGCACAAAAACATTTGAACAGCTTACACATTTTACAGACTATGATATTCATTTTCCATCACTCGGACCGGACGATATTGTATTCGAAGCCGGGGGTAAATTATATCTATTCCAATTAGGCACTCAACAAATTAAAGAGGTAAAAATCACAGTAGTAACAGATGAAACCGCACTAAAACCAAAACTCGTAAGTGCTGATAAATATATCCAGCACAGTTTTATCAGCCCTGACGGAAACCGGGTTTTAATAGAGGCAAGAGGAGAAATATTTTCTCTGCCTGCGGAAAATGGATATGTCAAAAACCTGACTCAGTCTTCCGGTGTGGCGGAACGTTTTCCTTCCTGGTCGCCCGATGGAAAAAGTATTGCTTTCTGGAGTGACCGTTCGGGTGAGTATGAGCTATATGTTTCTAAAGGTGATGATTTAAACAACTTAAAAAAACTTAGTTCATATGGGGCAGGCTTCAGATATGTTTTATTCTGGTCGCCCGATAGTAAAAAAATCGCCTTTATTGATAAAGCCATGCGGATTTGGATTTATAGTCTGGAGTCCGGGAAAACTATTGAAGTTGATAAAGCCCTTCGATTTACTGAAGGGAATCTTGAAAGTTTTTCCTGCAGCTGGTCTTCTGATAGTCGCTGGCTTACTTATGCCCGTGATATGGGAAACTATCACAATGCCGTATTCCTGTATGATTTTCAAAATAAATCACTCAAACAGGTTACGGATGGTTATTATGATTGTAGCAATCCGGTATTCGATCCGGAAGGAAAATATATTTATCTTCTTACAAGCCAGTCATTCAGTCCTTCCTATAGTGATATAGATAATTCGTTCATTTATGCTAATACTGGTCAGGTTGCAGCAATAAGCCTGATGAAAAGCACAGCTTCAATTCTATATCCAAAAAATGATACAGTTGGCGTTAAATCTGAAAAAAAGGATACGACATCTGAAGATAAAACGAAAAATAAAAAGGGATCCAAAGAACAAGCAGCAAAGGAAGACAAGCAGGATATAAAGCCCGTTGAAATAGACGTTGACGGATTGGAATCCAGGCTGGTCATCCTGCCCATCCCGGCGGGCAGGTACACAGAGTTGGACGCTGCCAAGGGGAAGATTATTTATATGAAATATCCCAATACCGGATCAAGTGAAACGCAAGGTTCTATTAAGTATTACGATATAGAAAAACGTGAGGAGAAGAATATACTTGTAAATGCAGATGATTTCCAGCTTTCTGCTGACCGGCAAAAGATTTTGACTCACCGTGATAATTCATGGGTAATCATAAAACCAGAAGAGAATCAGAAATTCGAAAAACCATTGCGCATTTCAGAAATGAAGATGATGGTTGATCCCGCATCTGAATGGCAACAGATCTTTACTGACGCATGGAGGATGGAGCGCGACTTTTTTTACGACTCTACCATGCATGGTGTTGATTGGAAACTGGTAAAACAGAAGTATCTGAAAATGCTGAAAGGAGCGATGACCCGGGAAGAAGTAGATTTCATAATTGGTGAAATGATTGGCGAACTGAGTGCCTCACATACTTATCATGGCGGTGGCGATGTGGAAAATGAAACCCACACTTTAGTTGGCTATTTGGGTGTCAACTGGGAAGCCGATGGAAATTTTTATAAAATAAAACATATAATCCGCGGTGCACCCTGGGATGCTGAAGTCCGTTCTTCGCTTGATCTGCCGGGAATCCAAGTTAAAGAAGGTGATTATATACTAGCAGTAAATGGCGTTCCCATGACTACGGCTCATGAACCCTTTGCCGTTTTTCAGGATCTTTCAAATAAAACAGTTGAACTTACTTACAATACAACCCCATCATGGAACGGTTCAAAAACCGTTGTAGTTCAAACTATGGGAGATGAATACCGTTTACGTAATCTTGCCTGGATAGAAGGAAATCGTAAGCGTGTTGAAGAAGCAACTCATGGAGAAGTAGGTTATATTTTTGTGCCCAGTACGGGCATCGACGGGCAAAATGATCTTACCCGACAATTCAACGCACAATGGGATAAAAAAGGACTTATTATTGATGAGCGTTTTAATGATGGCGGACAGATACCCGATCGCTTCATAGAAATGCTTAACCGTACTCCGCTGGCATTTTGGGCTGTAAGAGATGGGCTTACCTGGCCATGGCCTCCGTTTGCACATTTTGGTCCGAAGGTTATGCTTATCAACGGATGGAGTGGTTCGGGCGGGGATGCATTCCCCGATTATTTTCGAAAAAAGGGACTTGGACCGCTTATTGGTGCCAGAACCTGGGGAGGATTGATTGGTATTAGCGGAGTACCTGAACTTATTGACGGCGGAGGTATAACAGTTCCTACCTTCCGCATGATGAATCCCGATGGCACCTGGTTCAAGGAAGGACACGGGGTAGATCCAGATATTGAAGTCAGGGAAGATCTTGGATTAATGGCAAAAGGGATTGACCCACAACTGGAACGTGCCATCAATGAAATAAAAGATGAAGTACAGAAAAAGGGATTTATTGCTCCTAATCCTCCTCCTTACGAAAAAAGATAAAATGACAGAAGCCTTTTATTTGAATTATGCGAAATCATCCAAGCTGAAATCATGATAAAACAAATCGGTTATTTTTTGATTTTAATTTTGGGCGGGTCGGGAATCAGGGCTCAGAAAATTGATAGCGTACATCTCCCTTCAATTCCCTATGGATTATTTTGGGAAAATACTCCGAAAAGTTTTTCAGTTCATGGAGATCAGCTTGTAATTATTGCAGGTAAGGAAACGGATATGTTCAGGGATCCTAATGTTACCTATAATACGGACAATGCTCCGAAACTCCTGTTTGAAGCAGACGATAATTTTGTGCTAACTGCGTCTATTGAACATGCCTTTACAAACAAATGGGATGGTGGCGCAATCGTAATTAAGCAGGATAGCGTTAACTGGATTAAATTTTGTTTTGAAAAAGATTATACTGGTGCAAAAAGAGTTGTGAGTGTAGTGACAAAAGGTATTTCCGACGATTGCAATTCGGTTCAAATGAATACGAATAAAGTATATTATAAAATGGCAAAAGCTGACAACGTTATCACACTATATTGTTCAACCGATGGTATCAAATGGTATTTAATCAGGCATCTTCAATTTGACACATATAAAGGATTCAAAATCGGTTTTTTGGCTCAGTCTCCGACAGGTAAATTTTGTGAAGTGAAATTTTCTAATATTGTTTATAACAAAAAGAAGATTAAGGATCCATATTTAGGAGAATGATTGTCTTATATATTGTCATAGAATTTTAAAGTCGTCCTGGGCATGTTTTTCCGTTTCTATTTATAATTGGCTAAATTGTTCTCAAGATCGAATTTTAAATGGACGGTTCAGCTAAAACAACTGATCAGGAAGAAAGATTTAAGATATTATTTGACCGCTACAAGAAACCAGTTCATGATTATATACGGACGATTACCGGATCCCATGAAGTGGCAGAAGAAATTACGCAGATAGTATTCATACGACTTTGGAAAAAAATGGGATCTTATGATTTGATTGAAAATATTGACTACTATATTTTCCGCATCGCCCGTAACGAATCCATGAGATATTTTAAGAAGGCGGCTGTTGAAACCCAATTATCTAAAGAGTTGCAAACACGAATGACATCCGGAAGCAACAATATCTCAGAATACATAAATTACAAAGAAACTGAAGCTCTATTGAACAAGGCTATTGCATCACTTTCCCCAAAACGGAAAAAAGTGTATCAACTAAGCAGGCGGCAGGGTCTCCGGATGGAAGAAATTGCGGCTGAGATGCAACTATCGTATAATACTGTTAGAAATCATCTGGTTGAAGCATTACGCCAGATTCGTAAGTATTATCTAAAACACTTTTCTACAGTAGTTCTGTTATTTATTTCTTTTATTTCTCATTGATTTCCCTCTAATTGCCAACATAATAGTTTATATTCACGTGGAGAATAAAAATAAACTTAACTTTCTCTTAGTCCTGAATTCATTTTTTATGGTCTTTGCCATTAAATGAAGCAAAGTCAAAACCTTTCTTTAAAAATGCCGGTGACAATTTTCCATCTCACGGCAGAAATTACAGAGTATCCATTTCATCAGAACGGTCAGCGTTTGATCTAAAATAATTGCTGAATATGCTATTTCTAACGATTGGCTATAAAGCTCCATTTAGGAGCCATGATCTCCCGTGCAAACCTTTTTGGTTGCATTTAAAAATGACTTTTGTCCTCCTGATTAGTTTTTTGATACAGGCAAATGCTAAAAGACCTTTCGGGAAACCTGTAAGCGCATATGGTGATGTTGAAAAAGTAACTTTTTCAGGTAAAAATGTTCCACTGGAAAAATTATTCAATGTAATTGAAGATCAGACAGGTTACGTAGTTTTTTATAACTCCGCGATCATTCAGAATTCAAAACCGGTGACCATTCGTGCAAAAAACATTCCGTTAGAACAATTCCTGGAAAATTGTTTAAGCAAACAGGGATTAAAATATGTTATCGAAGGCAAAACCATACTGATAACAAAAAAAGACCTGACACCAGTCGTTGAAACTGGTCTTAATCTTCCTCTGCTCATTGATGTTCATGGTCACGTCTCCGACGAACTCGGAAATCCGATGAGTGGGGCAACTGTGTTACTTAAAGGCACAAAAGTGAGTGTATTAACCGATCCTAATGGAAATTTTTCAGTAAACGCACCCGACAAATCGACACTTATTATCAGTTATATCGGATACAAGTCGCAGGAAGTTTTAGTAAATGGCAGCATACTGCTGTCGGTCAGCATGCAGGAGCTAAACAAAGGCCTTGACGAAGTAGTTGTTGTTGGATATCAATCTCAAAAACGCTCTGATATTACCGGAGCCGTATCTGTAGTCAATGTTGAGGATGTTTCGAGAATACCAATCGGTTTTGCTGATCAGGCTTTACAAGGCCAGGCTGCGGGTGTTCGTGTCACACAGTCTACCGGTCAACCCGGAGATGGGATTGCCATGAGAATCCGAGGAGTAGGTACGATCAATAATAACGATCCTCTTTATATCATTGACGGAATACCTACCAAGGATGGAATCAATTTTTTATCGTCAAATGATATCGCAACAATTACAGTATTAAAAGATGCGGCTTCAGCAGCGATTTACGGATCACGATCTGCCAATGGGGTGGTAGTAATCACTACCAAGTCAGGTAAAGCAGGGAAATCACAGATAAGTTACAATGGATTTTATGGAATCCAGACACATGGATACCTCACACCCATGGTTAATAACCAGGAATATGTCACATTATATAATGAATCAGCAAATAATGATAATGCCGGGGTAACAAACCCCATATTGTTGAGGCCGTTGATTCCGGATACCCTCCAGATGGATAATACGAACTGGCTGGGTTCCATATTTCGAAATGCGCCTATTCAAAGCCATGAAATATCCATAACCGGCGGAAGTGATAAAGCACAATACTTTGTTTCGGGCAATTTATTTGACCAGGACGGAATTATATTAAACTCATGGTATAAACGTTATGCTTTACATGCAAAATTGAATATTCAGCTTTCTGAAAAAGTAAGCACAGGAGTAAATATCAATTTATCTTATTCTGATAAAAATGCTATTGGCAGTTCGGGCGATGGTTATGGTGGAAATGGTGGAAGCGTGATAAGATACGCTTTATTCCGCGATCCTGCCATTCCGATTAAAAACCCTGATGGCAGTTACTCTGACCTTCCTGCTTACCCCAGTTTTTTTGGTGATGGTTATAATCCTGTTGCACTTGCAGTAAATAATGACAATACAGAAAAACAATACCGAGTATTCGGAGATATTTATGTTCAGTACAATATCCTTAAAAATTTAATTTTTAAAACCGATCTGGGCGAGGATGTCTTCATTAATGAGGACAGAATATTTAACATGAATTATGGAACTAATTTGAGGGTAAATAGTCCGAGTGTGCTTACTGAAACCAATACGACAAGTTTAAATATGACCTGGAACAACACACTCCGGTATAATAAGATATTTAATGGTGGCAATAATTTAAGTGTCCTTTTGGGTACTGAAGCGATCAGCAATTCTACATCTTCTCAAACCGGCTCTGACAGAAATTTTCCTACGCAGATTCCCAGCCTTGAATATTTAGGACTTGGGGCTGATATTTCAGCAGAGAAGGTTTCTGAATCCCTGCAGCAGTGGTCGCTTTTTTCCCTATTTGGAAATATTAATTATAATTACAATAGTCTTTACTATTTAACATTTAATGTTAGAAGAGATGGTTCATCGCGGTTTGGCCAAGATAACCGTTATGCTAATTTTTTCTCCGGTTCTGCAGGATGGAGTTTGCATAATGAAAAATGGTTCCAGAATTTATTTCCGATGTTTTCAAAAACAAAACTGCGTGCGAGCTATGGTCAAATGGGAAACCAGGATATTGGCAATTATCCCTGGGCCGCCTGGGTATCACCCGGGTATAATTATGTTTTTGGAGCAACGCCCGCAAGCGCTCAGGGCTATACGATCTCTCACAGAGGTAATCCGGATGTTAAGTGGGAATCTTCTACAGTAGCTGACGTGGGTCTTGATTTCGCAATTTTAAATGACCGGTTAAGTCTGTCTGCTGATTATTTTGTCAGAACAACCACAGACATGCTTGTCCAGCCACCACTCCCATTGATAGGCGGTAGTGCACCACCACCATACCAAAATAACGGAAGTGTTCAAAACAAGGGATTCGAATTCGAACTGAATTACAGGAACACAGGAAATAAGTTTCAATATAGTATAAACGCAAACTTCGCAACATTACAAAATAAAGTTTTGGCGCTTCTCAACAATGCTCCTATCCAGGGAGGCAGAATTGATAATGGCATTTGGGCTACGAGTACAGCAGTGGGGCACCCGATCGGCTCATTCTATGGATTCCAAATGGAGGGTATTTTTCAAAACACTTCTGACATATTTAAACATGCTTATCAGGGACCAGGTGTGGTACCCGGAGATGTGATGTATAAGGATCAAAATGGAGATGGGGTTATCAATCAGAGCGACCGGACATTTCTAGGTAGTGCGATACCCTTATTCACTTATGGTCTTACGCTCTCCATGAACTACAGCAATTTTGATCTTTCCATTTTTTTCCAGGGCTCTTATGGTAATAAGATTTATTCTCAGGTAAATCAGGATATTGAAGGTTTTTATCGTCCTTTTAACCTTACGCAGCGTGTATATGATACGCGCTGGCATGGAGAAGGAACAAGTAATACGATGCCGTTGGTTTCCTGGGATCAGGCTGCAAACAATATAATGGAACCCTCCAGCCGCTTCCTGCAGGACGCTTCATATGTCAGGTTGAAAAATTTACAGCTGGGTTATACCATTCCTGCCAAGATTACAAACAGGGCACATCTGAAAGGGCTAAGGATATATTTCACGACTCAGAACCTTATTACTATTACAAAATTTACGGGGCTTGACCCCGAAATGCATGTGAGTAATAATGTAAATGCTGAACCATATAAGGGTGATGTAGCCGCAGGAATAGATTGGGGAACGTATCCCAGTTCGCGAAGTTATATAATTGGTGTAAACCTGAATCTTTAATCTTATTCGAATTCAAAATATTCATCGATGAAAGAATTTTTTTTATATGGTTTGATGGCGACGTTGATTTTTTCGGAAATGAGTTGTTCAAAATTTCTGACAAAAGAGCCTCAGGGCGTTTACCCCACGGATCAATTCTATCAAACTTCCGATCAGGCCATAGTTGCTATCAATTCAGCCTATCAACCATTGAATTTTCAATCGGCCACTCAAAACCCTCTTTGGGTTTTTGGGGATGTTGCATCAGATGATGCAGTCAAGGGTGGTCTTGCAGGAGATGAAAAGGATATTGGCCTGATTGACCAGTTTAATATTACACCTATTAACAGCAATCTTCAATATGAGTGGGGCACTTTGTACGAAGGAATCACCCGTTGTAATCTGGTATTGGCTTATGTACCACCTATAAATATGGATACATCCCTTCGCTCCAGGATATTGGGAGAAGCAAAATTCCTTCGTGCCTGGTATTATTTTACTCTGGTCAATATTTTCGGAGCCGTACCCGTTGTGCTCACCCCTTTAAAACCGAACCAATTACAGATAGCACAATCTTCAGATACAGTTATTTATGAATCAGTGATCGAACCCGACCTGATATCCGCATTGCAAATATTGCCTACAGGATATACGGGTACGAATGTCGGGCGTGCGACCAGTGGTGCAGCTACAGCCCTGCTGGCAAAAGTTTATTTATTCCAGCAAAAATGGGATTCAGCAATGGTAGCAGCACAAGCAGTCATTAACAGTAACCTTTACAGTCTGATGCCATTGTATTCCCAGGAGTTTAGTGCGGATTATAAAAATAACCAGGAATCAATTTTTGAAGTACAGATGTTGAGCGGGCAGGTTCCGCAGACAGGCAACGCATTAAATCAATGGTTTGCCCCGGCTGTTGACAATGGGTATTTTTTCGATGCACCAACTCAAAGTTTCGTGTCCGAATTTGAAGTAACCGCAGCAGGGGTACCTGATCCCAGGTTAAACTATACGGTTGGAATTGATAGCATGGCATGGTTCAATGGCGAAATATTCAGCGGAACATGGTCACCTACAGGTTATCTGACACGCAAATATCAACAACCTTTTTCAGAAGTACCAATCAGCCTCAAAGGAGACGGAAGTTGTGATTACCTCGCGATCCGTTATGCAGATGTGTTGCTAATGTATGCCGAAGCGCTAAATGCAACCGGGAACCCCTCAGCGGCTTTAGTGCCACTAAACCAGGTGAGAACACGTGCAAGAAATAGTTATCTCTATGATACTGCTTTAGTCGGATACGGCACCATTCCAATCGGACTTCTACCCAACGTTACTTATACAAACCAGGCCGATGTGCTCCAGGCTATACAACATGAAAGACGCGTGGAGCTTGGATTTGAGTTTCATCGCTACTTTGATGTAATCCGCTGGGGGAAGACTTATGCCACACAGGTCATGAGCAACAGCCCGGGCTTTAATTACGACATAAACAAAACTTTTCCAATTCCTCAAACTGAAAGAGATACAGACAAGGCTCTGTACTAATTATTCATTTTTTCAATTCAATAAAAATTTAGCAATCATGAAATCAGCGATCCGGGTCAAGATTATTTCAATGGCGGCACTATTCTGCTTGTCATTAGGGGTGTTAATAATTTCCTGCAGTAAAAGCGGCAATTCAACCCCTCCTCCTAACAAAACCACTTTACAGAAGGCAGTGGATTCAGCGAATTGGTATCTTAATAATACAACAGAAGGAACCAAGCCGGGCCAATATACAGTTGGTTCTAAAGCAACACTGACTACTGCTGTCGCATCAGCAACTGCTATTTTAAACAGTTCAACTTCAACACAAACTGAAATGGACAATGCTGCGGCTAATCTTAATGCTGCAACGACTGCTTATAAGGGAGCTTATATTCAACAGATAGCGGCAGCCAACCTAATTGCATATTGGAAATTCAATGGTAATGCGAATGATTCATCAGGAAACGGCCATAACGGTGCGGTAACGAAGGGTCATGCATTTTTTGGAGCCGGAACTCCTGCACTTACGGCAGACAGGTTTGGTAATGCAAATAAGGCTTACCATTTTGATCAGGGTGGTAATATTGATATTCCGTTTAATGCGGCATTTAACGCCCAGCAAATGTCAATCAGTCTTTGGGCCAGGCTGGATACCGCCGGAAGGACAGTAAATCCCGCCAATTGTTATATGATTTCATTCGATCGCTGGAATGGATGGAAGTTCCAAACTCAGCCACTCCTGCCATTTTACACAGTACACGCTTTTGAATCAGCTGCAACACCACCTGATACGACATATTACGATCGGGATGATGCAGGCACAAAAGTTAATCCTGGAACAACCTGGTATCATTTAGTAGTTACTTTCAAACCAGGAGAAGAAGATTTTTATATCAACGGCGCTTTGGTTAAGACCTGGACAAATGTTCCCGGTACACCAATTACAATTACTACGCCTCCGGATATTACTATTGGTTCGGATCTGCCAACTTCAGCATATTCTACCGATCCGAATAATGCAAACTATGTAAATTATGGAGGGTTCTGGAAAGGTGATCTGGATGATGTCATGTTCTACAATATTTCGTTGACAGCGCCTCAAGTGCAGTCAATTTTTAACGACCAGAATACACAATAGAATTTTTCTGATTGTTTAATAAGAAAACCCCTGCAATGCCCTAAAGCATTGTAGGGGTTTATTATGATTTTTTACCGGATAAGTTTTTATCAGTTAGGAAATCTGTTAGAACGCAATTCCATTTCATACAAATATGTTTTCTTCCTTCCGGATATGGTTGGTTTTAATTATTCTTAATCTGTTATGTTCCTGCAGTGTCCATAAAAGGAAAGATGAACAGTTACTTTTTTGGTGTTCCAATAACCCCCGTGAAATTGATTTATGTAATTCTTTTACAGATGAATGGAATCACGCACATCCAGAAAACAGGATTCATCTTCAACCGATACCTGAGGGTCAGTCCAGCGAAGAAGTAATACTTGCCGCTGTAGTCGGCAAAACGACTCCTGATATTTATGCAAATATGTGGCAGGGTAATGTTGAAATGTTTGCACGGGCAGGCGTATTGATTCCGCTTGATACACTCAGAGGGTTTCTGCAATTTATTCATGAGCGCTGTGATACATCAGTTATTAAAGAAATTACTTCCGTTGATGGCCATATTTACCAGGTGCCGTGGAAAGTAAATCCATTTATGACCATTTACAATAAGACCCTTTTTATAAAAAATGGTATTCATGAATTGCCCTACACATACAGCGCTTACCGAAAAGCGGCATCAATATTCAAAGTCAACAGCCATTTAAAAGGATCAACCCAGAAATGGTTTGGATATACAGAAGTAAAGGAGATCTGGTTACAACGACTTTTTAATTTTTATCCCTTATACCTGGCAGCTTCCGGAGGCGCACCATTAATTATAAAAAATAAAGCG
>Ga0210384_10004866_pt1 | contig 14864 bp, 10 predicted proteins | sample IncBWH2MmetaG_FD_160574 | JGI IMG/M metagenome (GOLD analysis project Ga0210384, IMG submission 160574) | Forest soil microbial communities from Barre Woods Harvard Forest LTER site, Petersham, Massachusetts, United States - Inc-BW-H-2-M | ecosystem: Environmental > Terrestrial > Soil >...
CTCCAACTCGTTGCAGGCTAATGGCATGACACTCGCATTCTGGAAATCGGTGAAGACTTTGTCATTGGCGGCGATCGTCGCAGTCGTCGCCCTGATCATTTCTGGCGGTCTGGTCAAGCCGGCCTATGCACATCACATAAAGAAGGCCGAATCGGCATCGTTACCGGTCACGACTTCGTCCGCGAAAGCGCGCGGGCTGTATGAAAAGGGGATGGAGGACTACGAGAATCTTTATCTGGAGCGCTGCAACGACGATTGGCGCGCCGCGGTGGCGGAAGACCCGAACCTGGCCGTGGCCTGGGCCTGGATCGCCTTCAACAGCAGCAATCCGCATGAAGTGAGCGTGGCCCGCGAAAAGGCCAAGGCACTAGCGCCAAAATTGACGCCCGGAGAACAACTGATGGTCGCCTGGATCGCCAAGGTGCAGGAAGGCGACTACATCGGCGGCATCACGGCGATGAACGACCTGCTGGAGATGTATCCCCACGACAAGCATTTGCTCTATCTGGCCGGCAACTGGCTGATGGCTGAGAACGGCAATGAACAAGCGGAGCGGTTCTTCGACAAGGCGCTGGCCTTAGACAAAAACTTTCCTGCCGCACTTAACGATCTCGCGTATGTTGAAGCTCGGCACCGCGAGTTCAGCAAGGCTTTTGCGGCGATGGACCGGTATGTGGTCCTGCTGCCCAAGGAGCCGAATCCGCAGGATTCCTACGGCGAGCTGCTGCGCATGGCGGGAAATTTCGAAGGCTCGCTGCAGCATTATCACGCCGCGCTCAAGATCGATCCCGATTTTGTGACGTCGCAGCTTGGGCTGGGTGACACCTATGCCCTGATGGGCAATCAGGAACAGGCGCGCGCTGAATATGACAAGGCAATCCGCTTCGCGCACAACGAAGCCGACCGCCTGACTTACGGCATGCAGAAGGCGATGACCTACGTTCGCGAGGGCAACTTCGCCGAAGCCGACAAGGAGTTCCAGGAGATCGCCGAGACCGCGCACGCCAAGGATCAGGACCTGCAGGAGGCGCAGGCCTTCTCCCGCATGGCCGAGTATCAAAGCGATGACAATGCGGCATTGAAGAATCTGAAGCTGGCGGAAGAGGCGCTTGGACATCGCGCTACGATTTCACCCGCGGATCGTGACGAAGAGATGTCGCGCATCCTGCGCAATCGCACCGTGCGCGCCGCGCATGCCGGCAACCAGCCTCTTGCCGACAAGTCTCTGCAGCAGCTGGAAGCGATGGCCACCGGTAGCCGCAACCGTGTGATCCAGAGTTCGTACAACGGCGCGGCCGGAACCCTTTTGATGGATCAGAAGAAGTACGGCGAAGCCATTGAGCGCCTGGAAGAAGATCAGGACAATCCCTTCACCATGGAGCTGCTGGTGCAGGCCTACTATCAGATGGGTGCGACTGACCAGTTGCACGAGATGGAAGCCAGGCTCCGGGGCACGAACGTCCCGACTATGGAGCAGGCGCTGATCGTGCCGGGAGCGCGGGCCAAGCGGCCAAATATCTAGAATTTTGCCAGACCCACGATTCCTGTTCGATCCCTCCGGTGTTCCGGTGGCTAACCGGAAAGCAGGTTCCTCACCGCCGCTTCGCACCGGTTCGGAATGACAAGTATTTTGTAGGGGCTGCGTTTGAAGTGAAGCCACCACCAGTATTTTGAGAATGACGACTACCCGTCCTGCTGCATGGTGTAGAGTAGGTGGGCACTTTCAGCCCATGACCGCCGACACCGAGCGCCGTTCTGGAACCAGAATTCCAACCCGCGTGCCTACGCGGGTTCGTACGCTTCAGGGTGCCGATCACTCCGCCGAGACCCGCGACGTGAGCGCCAACGGGGTTTTCCTCTACACCAAATCGCGGATGGAGGAGGGCGCAGAAGTCGAGTTGGTACTGATCCTTCCCCCCGAGCTTACTTCCGGTGAGAAGTGCTGGGTATGCTGCCAGGCGACCATCGTTCGGGTCGAAGAGGACGGCTCAAAGTTTGGTGTGGCGGCAAAGATCCGGCGCATGGATATCTTGCCCGAGGTCGCTGTCTAAGCGTACCTCAAAGGCCCGAACCCCTGGCTCGTTGTTCTTTCCATAGCATTGATTAAGAGACTCCCAAAATCTCGTGGCGTGGTTAAGGCTGCGCTCATGGTCCGGCGCGAAATGGGCGGTTTTGTGAAAAAAAGCTTTCCCTTGCAGCGGTTTCGGTGCAATAATGACGGCCCTGGAATTGCTCAAGAGAAAGCAAGAAGTTCAGGTGGGCCCGTTATGTTGATCGAAAAGCTCGCGGCCGGTGTGGTGCAGGTGCAGACTGCGATCGGTCCGCGGTATGTAGTGCCTTCGTCATTTGCCCAGCGCGTGTACCTGCTGTGGATGTTTCGCAACTTTCCCATTCTTCCTCACGCCGTGTTGAGCGTTCGTCAGCAGCGCATGATCGACCGCATGTGCAGCGAGCAGCGCTTTGCTTCCATGGCGTATGCCGATGGCATGGATGAAGCACCAGTGATCGGTACCATCGAACGCCGTCCCGCGATCAGCCGTGAAGCATTGCCTCCCCGGCGCCCACCCCAAACAGAAGGCTCGCAAGCACTGCCGGCAGAAGCCCGGCAACGCCCATAAGGCTTAATCCTGAGGCAGTCAGTCTTATCGTTGCAACGGTGTTTTGTCTTGACTGCGATTCCGCGCGGCGACCTCTTTCCTGGGAGTGGCTCTGGCGGGAACGGTGCAATATGGCAGCCCGATTTTCCTGCGCGCGGATGTTCGAGGCAGCTCGGGTTTTGGCGCGGCTACGGGGAATATCGTTTTCACCGACAACCGCAACGCGCTGCCGGGCGACCCGTTTGCGCTGAACAGTCAAGGCAACACGATCACACCGTTTGCCTTTACCACGTTCGCACCTGGATTGCACAACATCGTCTCCCACTACAGTGGCGATGCGAGCTTCAACTCCAGCACGGCCGTCCCCGTTTCATTCCAGATCATTCGGGCAGCGACCGGGGTCAACCTGACGGCGAGCAGCGCAACCGTCACGCAAGGCGACAGCGTGACTCTGACGGCTGTCGTTGTCACCAACGGCTTCGGCAATGCGCCGACCAACCGCGTGTTCTTCTTCGATGGCGCTACGCAGATCGGCGCGGTCGTGCCCTCGGGAGGCTTTGATCCCGTGACTGGAACCACCACAGCTACAGCGGTTCTGACCAAAAAGTTGGGTACCGTTGGCATGAACAGCATCACCGCCATGTACCACGGCGACTTCAACTACCTCACCTCTACTTCGTTGCCGGTCACGATTACGGTGACAGCCCCGTAGTCCAGCTGAAGCGAAGTTGGAATCGGTTCACAGAAAATGCCCCGGCCTCGCAGTGAGGCCGGGGTTTTCGTTCTTGAAACAAGACTTTTGATCAACGCAACAGCGAGCAGAATCTTGCGAGCGTTGTTCTCGGATGCTTTCTCGCATGCGTGTCGAAGTTTCCGTTGCACAACAGGGTCGAAAGCTTGCGCAGCTTTAGGCCGATGCCCTGCAGCGCCGACGCTGCACAAGGACATCGCACGATGGAATGCTATAATTTCGAGGTCCTTCCAGTTCCATCCCACCGTGGGCGCGTAGCTCAATTGGCAGAGCAACTGACTCTTAATCAGTAGGTTGAAGGTTCGATTCCTTCCGCGCTCACCATTTAACCCTAAGCAGCCGGATTGCTTATCTGTCCGCTTTACTTGCGGCGGGTAGCAGTGCCGCTCAGAGCCTGTAACCATGCGGGTTAGCGCAGGTAAGAGCATCCGTCACACAGCCGTTTTCTCCAGGGTTTGTGTCACGGGCGGCGGAAAAAGACGGATGACACCACCGCCGGTCACGATCTCTTGCGAGGCACTGCGAAGGGCACGGAATGCGCTGAGGCGCTAGCGGATGTTGAGGTCAGGGTAGTGGGCGAAGCTGGAGAGGGATACCTCCTCGTTGCCGGGTATGTAGAAGCCAAACTTTCCCATACTGAGATTCGCGCCGGGCTGGGTCCAGCGATCCAGGACGGTCCAACTGTCGCCGTGCTTGATCTGATGGACAAGCTCCGTAGGGCTAACCCGGATTTGGAGCGTGCGAAAACTTTTCTTGTCGCCTTTGTCGGGAACCATGATCTGGTCCCTTTTCTCCCCGTTGCGAATGACGGTGCGGTAGAAGTTATTATCGTCCATTTGAAAGAGGACGTAGTTCTTGGAGTCGGTGTAGTTGAGCACCCACTGCAAGAGGTGACCCTTGGCAGGCATCGCGGAAAAATCAAAGCTACCCGAGGCAGGAACCGCACTGTACAGAACGAAGTCTCCGCCTTTGCGAATGAAAGCATCTCCCTCGCGCCTCCAGGCCACTGAGTCATCCCACTTCGACATACCGTTCGGAGCAAGAGATAAATCCAGAGTCTTTGATTGACCAGCGATGACTTCGAGCGTGGACGAGCGCGTGAACCTGTCGGCGGTTCGCGCGGTAAGAGTGTAAGTGCCGGCGGCAAGAGTGAGCGGGACACCGCTGCTCACCATTTTCAGCAGGTCACCTTTTACGATTGCAACTTTAGCGTCGGCGGGCGCGAAGGTGATTGTCAATTCGCCGGGAACGGCTTCCAGCGCGGCATCTGCAACCGCGAGAGATATGGCTCCGCCGGCAACAAAGTGTTCCTTGAACTGGCGGGGCTTGAATCGGTCTTTGCGCAGTTCGACGGTGTGGTCTCCGGGAGTGACGGCGGAGACAGTGAGCGTGCCATCGGGCTGAATAGTACCAACGAGAGTTTGATCGACGAGAACCGTGGTTCCGGGAGCGCCGCCCTGGATGTTCAGCGAGGCCAGGCGAGGCTGCGGTTGAAGGTTCAGCGGTTGCAGGCTGAAGACAAGCCTTGTGTCTTCACCCTTGCGGATACGGATCTTTTGCGGCGGGGGATCCTGAAAGCCGCTCTTCGAGATTTGTACAACGTAGTCCTTGAGTTCGAGATTCGGCAGGCGCAACTCCCCAGCCTGAGTGAGTTGGCGTTGAAGTTTTCCGTTGAGGAAAACTCTTGCGTCGTCCTGACCTGCAACGACAACGAGCATGCCTGGGTTTCGACTGGACTCGGCGGGCGGCTGACCATCCTTCGGTCGATCCTCGCGCGTGATTTTTCCTGCGCCGGTGCCAGAAGAGGACCGCAAAGCAGGCGGTGATGGTTCGGTTGTTGGTGACGGGGCGGCGACCGACAGCGCGGATTCAGCCGGGGCAGAAACCGCAGGTGCTGGGACCGTCGGGGCGGAGCCGGCGGGCGCAGACACGGTGGGTGCGGGGACGGCGGGTGCAGCGGATTGGGTCACCGCTGCCGGTGGGGCGTAGTGTTGTCGCGTGAAGAAAAAGGTCGCGGCAATCAGGATTGTCGCGGCGGTGGAGACGAGGATCAGCGTTTTGGTTTTCGACGCGGTGACTTGTTCCTGCCGGGAAGGTGGGGGCGTAACCTTGGCTGCTGGCGCAGAAGTCTCGGGGACCGGGGCGGTGGCGGGTCGTGGCGGAGCCGTCTTTGGTTTTGGCGGGGCTGTCGGGACTTTGACTTGGGGCGCAGCCGCGATCGGAGTTGTGTTCGGCAGAACAATGGCTGCGGGAACCTGTTCAAGGGCAACGTTGCCTGCTGAAACCGAGCTTGGCTCAACCTGCGCCGGCAAAACTGGGCTCGATGGAATCTCACTTGGCGCAGCTTTGCTCGGGGGAATCGGGCTTGGCGAAATCGGGCTCGAGACAATCGGGCTGGTGTCAGGTGAAGGCTTCGGAGCGCTGGGGCGCGGGACGTGAAGAATTACGGTCGCGCTTTTGCCGCGTGGCGTTGTGCCGGAGCTATCCTGGGAGACTAATCCCAAGCGGAGGAGTAGGGCATTTGCGATGGACAAGATTTCGCCATCCGTCCAATGCTTGGCTGCCACTGTTTGTATGCGCACGGCTAAAGCTTGTTTTGCCGCAACGTCAGTGGCTCCATCGATTTCGCGCTGCATGCGCCGCAGGTCTTCCAAGTCCCCACGGCGGGCTTGGCGCCGCCGAGCATCCTGGTCGCGCTGGATTTCATCCTGGATCTGAAGCAACTTGGGATCGTGGGGATGAACGGCCAATCCCTCGGCAACCCAAGCCAAGGCAGCAAACAGATCGCCCGCGGACTGCAGCTTGCGTGCTTGCGAAACCCAATCCTCCACAGAGCTGGTTTCTTTTTTGGCAACGATCAAGCTGAGGGTTGTTTTGGCCGTGGGATGCGCGGGATTCAAGGCGAGCGCCTGGTTGATCTGTGTCTCAGCTTTCAGCCAATCGGTTTCGACCATGGATTGCGCGTGTTCTACGAGAGCATTGGCCAGAATCGCGCGGGCGAGAGAATTGTTTTTGTCCAGGTCATAGGCTTGGCGCAACAGCTGAATTGCCTCGGCGGCCTTGCCCTGCGAGAACAGGTCCTGGCTTTCGGTGATCAGACGGTCGGCTTCAGCCTTGCGCTTGACGCCTTCCTGAGCGGGCTTTTCCAGTTCGGATAGTTCTGCATCGTTGGGGAATTCGGCCGCTGTGCTTCGCAACAAATCCAGAACGCGCGAGTAGTCGCCCGAACGCAGGCAGGCCCTGACCTGCTCCACGAGCCGCATTTTGAATTCGGTTCGAGCTGGTTCGTCGCGTCTTTGCTCCAAGCTCTCTAACCTCGAAGGCCGAGGTCCTTACTGCCCTGGCCGAGGCCTTCCCGGACCTGGTAACAGCCCGCCAATTCTCCGCGTGAAGAAGGGAAGGTCATGGTACTCCCTGTTGTGTGGGTCTCAAAAAATCTTACTTGATCGGGCGAATAAGGCTAGTGTCGTGGTAGTTGCCCCGCCGGCGTGTCCCCTTATCGCTAGGGGGCTTTCGATTCTTTGCGCACTTCAGGGAGCGAAATCGGAATCTCGCGCGGTTCACTTTGCCGCTTCGTCACGGCGATTTACTATGGAACGCCCCGCTAAACTCATTCACTATCTTGGAATCGGGCAAGGAGCGGCACATTTTTACTCTCGGCATTGACGTAGGCACCAGTGGCACACGGGCGCTGATCATCGATGCGCGCGGCAAAGTCGTTGCGTCGGCGACAGAGGAACATGCTGCTTTTTCTTCGCCACAAATCGGGTGGGCGGAACAGCGACCGGAAGACTGGTGGCGAGCCTGCTGCGTGGCGATTCCGGGGGCTCTTGAACGCAGCGACTTGGGGCCGGGCGATATTGCCTGCGTGGGCTTGTCGGGGCAGATGCACGGCGCGGTCATGCTCGATGAAAACGGGGAAGTTGTGCGCCCAGCGTTGATCTGGTGCGATGTGCGTACCGAGCGGCAATGCCGCGAACTGACAGACAAGATCGGCGCGGCGCAATTGATTCAGGCCACGTGCAATCCTGCGCTGGTCAACTTTACATTGACCAAACTGATGTGGGTGCGTGAGCACGAACCGGAAAACTGGAAACGCGTCCGCTCCATCATGCTGCCTAAGGATTACGTTCGGTGGCGAATGACCAGGGCGCTTGCGATCGACATGTCCGACGCGTCGGGGACGCTGCTGCTGGATGTGGCGCACCGGCGTTGGTCCAGCGTGATGCTGGAAGCTTCCGCCATGGATGAGCGCTTGCTGCCGCGATTGTTCGAGTCGCCTGAAGTTTGTGGTGCGATCAATAATGAAGGAGCCAAAGCAACCGGTCTGCGGCAGGGAACGCCTGTGGTTGCGGGAGCCGGCGATCAAGCTGCCGGTGCCGTGGGCATGGGCGTTGTGGCTCCGGGGACGGTGAGCGCAACCATCGGAACCTCGGGCGTGGTGTTTGCGGCGACGGACCGTCCAGCGTTGGAGCCGGGAGGGCGTCTTCATACTTTCTGCCATGCGATCCCCGGCCTCTGGCATGCCATGGGAGTGACCCAAGCCGCGGGGCTTTCACTGCGCTGGTTCCGCGATCAGTTCGGGACGGGAACGAATCACAGCGACCGCCAAAGTCCGCGGGATCCCTACGAGCTACTGACTGACGAAGCCGCTAAAGTTGCGCCAGGATGCCAGGGTCTGCTATGGACCCCATATCTGATGGGCGAACGCACGCCGCACCTCGATCCCAATGCGCGCGGAGCGCTGATCGGACTGACTGCCGCGCATACGCGGGCTCACGTTATTCGGGCAATTCTGGAAGGGGTTGCTTTCAGCCTGCGCGACACGTTCACGTTGTTCGACGAAATGAAAATTGATGTGAAGCGGGTGCGACTCGGCGGAGGTGGGGCGCGGTCGGCGTTGTGGCGGCAGATTCAGGCCGATGTCTACGGGCAGGAGGTCGAAATTGTGGGAGTGGAAGAAGGCGCGGCGTACGGAGCCGCGATCCTGGCCGGAGTTGGCGCTGGAATCTGGAAGTCTGTGGATGAGGCCTGCTCCGCGGTGGTTCACGTGGCAGCGGTCGTGGCTCCACGGCCAGCTGCCGTCAACGTGATGAACGCCAGTTATGCGGCGTACCGGCGAGTGTATCCGGCGACCAAGAACATCTTTGCTTAGATGGGAAGCGGTTTACGCCCTTCGAGATAAATTCAATGCTTAACCAGAGGGTAATTGTTTTCGCGCCAGCCGCGAATCCCGCCGTCCATTGAAATTACGTTCGTATATCCCATTCTCTGCAGGTTGTCGGCGGCCAATGCGGAGCGGAAACCGCCGCCACAGTAAAGAATCATTTCGGCATTAAGGTCCGGAACGCGGGCCTCGACGTCGCGCTCAATCACGCCCTTGCCCATGTGAATTGCGCCAGGAAGGTGGTCTTTGGCGTACTCACTTTCTTCGCGGACGTCGATCAGGAGAAATTGTTCGCCGCGGTCCATGCGCGCCTTTACCTCCGGAACGTTGGTTTCGCGCACGCGCGTCTTAGCGTCATCGACGATTTTCAGAAAGCGTGGAGGATGCTGTTGGGCCATTCGGAAACTCCTGGCGGAAACAACTGCCGCCGCTCAGCTTGAGTTCTCGCTGCATATGGTAGCAAGGTTCGCGAAGACCGCACAAAGAGCGGCTGGCGCAGTTCAAGTAGCATAGATCGAAGATCGATGCCGCAGAAGGAATCAGCCCGCAAGATCGGCCTGGCTCGTGCTCTGTCGAAGCTGGGATATTGCTCGCGCTCGCGGGCAGCGGAGTTGATTCGCGCAAGGCACGTGAGCTTGAACGGCAGTGTGCGGCGCGACCCCGAAACTCCTGTGCGGATGCAGCAGGATCACATTGCGGTGGATGGCGCTGCCGTTGAGCGGCGCCAGAGCATCTATCTGATGATGAACAAGCCGCGGGGGTTGGTGACCACCGCTTCCGACGAGAAGCGGCGCGGGACGGTGTACGACTTGCTGCACACAGACTTGCCGTGGGTCGCGCCCGTCGGCCGGCTGGATAAAGCCAGTGAAGGGCTGCTGTTGCTGACCAACGACTCCGAGTGGGGCGCGCGCGTGGCCGCGCCCGAGACACATCTGCAAAAAACCTATCATGTGCAGATTGGATGCATGGCCGATGAAGTGCTGGGACCGAAGCTGATGAAGGGTGTAAGGTGCGATGGCGAACTTCTTCGCGCGACCCGCGCGCGAGTCTTGCGCTCCGGTCAGAAAAATTGCTGGCTGGAGATCGTTCTCGACGAAGGCAAAAACCGGCAGATTCGGCGCATGCTGGCCGTCCTGGACGTGGAAGTGCTGCGACTGGTGCGCGTCGCGATTGGGCCAATGCAGCTGGGAGAGCTGGCAAAAGGCGAATCTCGCCGATTGACTGCGGAAGAGAAACTGGCCCTTGACCAAGCGATGCAACGGAAATCGCTTCGGCGGGGAGTGCGAGTTGCTCATGAGTGATCTCAACTTTCTTTCTGCGGTCGGGATGGCGCAGGAGATTCGCGACAAGGTTTTGTCTCCCGTCGAGGTGACCGACGCTCATCTGGCGCAGATCGAGAAGCTGAATCCCAAGTTGAACGCATTCGTGGATGTCGACGCCGAGCGCGTGCGCCGCCAAGCGCGGCAAGCAGAGGAAGCCGTCATGAAAGGGCAACCACTCGGCCCGCTGCACGGCGTTCCGGTAAGCATCAAAGGTTCAATTGACGTGGCTGGGCTGCGTTCGGAATCCGGTACACGCCTGCGTGCGGGGTATGTTGCCGAGCGCGACGCTCCGCTGGTCACGCGGCTGCGCAAGGCAGGTGCGATTGTGCTCGGCACTACCAACACCCCAGAGCTTCTTATGGCTTGGGAGACGGACAACCTGCTTTACGGTCGCACCAACAGCCCATGGGATCTCGCGCGTACGCCGGGGGGGTCGAGCGGAGGCGAGGCCGCGGCGATTGCCGCAGGGATGTCCGCCGCCGGCGTGGGCAGCGACGGCGGTGGTTCGATTCGAGTGCCGGCGCATTTTAGCGGCATCTGCGGGCTCAAGCCCACTCCGGGGCGAATTCCGGCGACGGGGCATTTTCCTTCATCCGCTGGGCCCTTTTCGTTCATCGGTGTGGTCGGGCCGATGGCGCGGTCGGTGGCAGATTTGAAGACGTTGTTTGAGGTGATGCAAGGGCCGGATGACGGTGACTCCTGCGCGGCCCCCGTACCCGTGCGTTGGCCGAGCGGTGGAGAAGTCGAGAACCTGCGCGTCGGCTATTTCGAGGATGATGGCCGCACGCCGGTGGCGCCGGAGATCCGTGCGGCGGTGCGCAAAGCGGCGGAAGCCTTACGCAGCACCGGGTTTCGGGTTGAGCCCTTTTGCCCGCAAGGCCTGGAAGAAGCGCGGCAGCTGTGGAAGAAGTTCTTTGTGAAAATTGCAGGAATGCTGATTCGCCCGATGTTTGCCGGCCGTGATCAGGATCAAAGCCCGATCATGAAGCAATTTCTGGAGTGGTCCGCGGACGAACCGGATCTTACCGCCGAATCACTGTTGCAAGCTTGGATACGGCGCGACTCGCTGCGCGCGGAGTTTCTCGCACAGATGAATCGATATCCGATCCTTCTTTGTCCGCCGGCAGCGGTGCCCGCGTTTCGTCACGGCGAGCGGAATTGGAAGATAGAAGGCAAGACCGTGTCCTACCTCGACGCCTGGAGCTATACCGAATGGTTCAATCTGCTTGGTACTCCGGCCGCGGTGGTTCCCGTCAGCCAGTCAAAAGATGGTCCGCCCATCGGAGTTCAGATTGTGGGGCGTCCCTGGGAAGAGGAGCAAGTGCTGGCCGTTGCTTCCGTTCTGGAGCGCGAATGCGGCGCATCGCAGCGCCCGCCGCTCGCGTGATCCCGAACTGGTCGCACTAGTATTTTTGGACTATTTATCGGCACGCAGGCTGTGTGTACTTTGTCGGCACGCGATTCGGCACTGTGGACCGAAACGTTCCGCCCCACGCATGGGACAAACGTCGAAATTTCAAGGATTTCTAGGCCGAGTTCTGCCGTGGCTCGTAGGCGCGCTCGCGGCCTCTGCGGCCTATCTCTATGCGTTTCCACAACCCAACATCTTCTATGCGGTCATTGTTCTGCTTCATGCTCTGGGCGGCGTGTTGCTGGCGGCAGTCCTGGTTCCATCATTCTTGAGTCTTTGGCGGTCGGGTAGTTTCTGGTCACGGGCCGGCTGGCTGTTGATCGCTGCGGGGGCGGTCGTCGGATTGATTCTCATCAAGACGGGGACGCCGCGCACGGAGTGGAACAAGCTCTATCTCCACATTTTGATCTCACTGGCGGGCATTGGACTGCTGACTGCGAGTTGGCTCGCAAAACGTGAGACGTCACGACCCGGCGCGATTGCCGGTGTGATGCGCGTGGCCATCTGCCTGGCGGTGGTCGCCGGAGTTGGCTTTGCCGCTCACTATTTTCGCAAGAGCTGGCAGACGCGCAATCGCATTGAGAATCCCCCGATGCCGCCCGACGAAATGAGCGGCGAAGGCGATGGGCCGCAGGGCGCGTTCTTCCCCAGCTCGGCGCAGGTGTACGGCGGGCAGAAAATTCCCAGCAAATTCTTTATGGAGTCGGACTCTTGCAAACGCTGCCACGAAGACATTTACAATCAGTGGTTCAGTTCGGCGCACCACTTTTCATCGTTCAACAATCAGTGGTACCGCAAGTCGATCGAGTACATGCAGGACACGATTGGCACCAAGCCTTCGAAATGGTGCGGCGGCTGCCATGACCCGGCGGTGCTCTACGCTGGGTTGATGGATACGCCGATCAAGCAGATCGTGCATCGGCCGGAGGCACAGGCGGGGTTGGGCTGCATGATGTGCCATTCCATCGCCAACGTGAAGAGCACGATGGGGCAGGCAGATTTCTATCTGGAATATCCCAAGCTGCACGAGCTAGCGGCGACACAAAATCCCGTGGCGCGCGCGCTGCACGATTTTATGATCCGACTGAACCCGGAACCGCACCGGCGCGTGTTCCTCAAGCCTTTCATGCGCCAGCAGACTGCGGAGTTCTGCTCGTCGTGCCACAAGGTTCATCTCGACGTTCCCGTGAACCACTATCGCTGGTTCCGCGGCTTCAATGAATACGACAACTGGCAAGCCAGCGGCGTCTCGGGGCAGGGAGCACGGTCGTTTTATTATCCTCCGAAGTCGCAGCAGTGCGCCGATTGTCACATGCCGCCGGAAAAATCGAACGATGCCGGAAACATTAATGGCTTCGTACACTCGCATCGCTTCCCTGGCGCAAACACCGCAGTGCCCACGGCGAATGACGATGCCGCACAGCTCACTCTGGCTGAGAACTTCCTGAAGGACGGTCAGCTCACGGTCGATATCTTCGCAGTTTCTCCGGCGCAGGCGCCGCTGAAGACGGGCGTGACGACTCAGTCCGAGCTTTCCACGACCTTCGCAGTTGGCGAAGAAGCGGAGAGCAAAATAAACAACGAGTCGAGCGCGGAAATCGCTCCGGTGACCGCTCCGTTGAATGAAGTGCAACCTCCGCTGCGCCGAGGCGACACGGTGCGTGTGGATGTAGTCGTCCGCACCAAGAAGGTCGGCCACTTTTTTCCCGGCGGCACCGTCGACGCTTATGACACCTGGCTTGAACTCAAAGGCACCGACGACAAAGGCCAGACCATTTTCTGGAGCGGCATGGTCGAGGACAACGGACACGGGCCGGTAGAGCTGGGCGCGCACTTCTACCGGTCGTTGCAGATCGATGCGCACGGCAATCCCATCAATAAGCGCAACGCCTGGGCTACGAGAGCGGTCGTATATGTGCGGCTGATCCCGCCGGGCGCGGCCGACACGGTGCACTACCGCATGCGCATTCCCGAAAATGTCGGCAACAAAATCACGCTGCATGCGCGGCTGTGCTATCGGAAGTTTGCGTGGTACGGAACGCAGGAAGCATTCGCGGGTCAGCCCGATCCTGCCAAACCAAATGCGGTGACTGCCGACTACGACGACCGGCCTACAGTTTTTACGGCGTCGCTCGCCGGCGTTTCTGCAAAGCAAGAAAAAATTCCCGATCTGCCGATCGTAGCGGTGGCCGAGAATGAAGTTACGTTGCCAGTGGTCGCGCACAGCGCGCCTGTGGCGGAGCCAAAAACGATCGCTCGCAAAGACGAGTGGCAGCGCTGGAACGACTACGGAATTGGGTTGTTTCTTCAAGGGGACTTGAAGGGGGCCGCCGCGGCGTTTCAAAAAGTTACGGAAGCCGATCCCAATAATCCAGATGGCTGGGTAAACATTGGCCGCTGCGCTGTGCAGGAAGGCGACATGGCGCGCGCGCGCACGGTGCTGGAGAAGGCCTTGTCGCTCAATCCGAATCTCGCTCGCACCAACTATTTCTATGCCAGGGTTCTACGCGCCGACGGCAACTATGAAGGTGCGGCCGAACGCCTGCACAAAGTGTTGGCCCAGTTTCCACGTGATCGGGTGGCGTTGAACGATCTCGGCCGCATTCTGTTTCTGCAGCGCAAGTACGATGATGCGGTGAAGATCCTGCGGTCGGTGCTGGCCATCGATCCCGAGGATTTACAGGCGCACTACAATCTGATGCTATGCTACAACGGCCTCGGCCAGGAAAAGCTGGCGAAAGAGCACCAGGCGCGATATCTGCGGTTCAAAGCCGATGAATCTTCGCAGGCGATCACCGGCCTATATCGTCAACTGCATCCCGAGGATAACAACGAGCGCCAGTCCATTCACGAACACGTCTCCGTCCCACTGCCTGCGATCAGCAATAAACACGTAGGGACGAACGCATTCGTTCGTCCAACCGGGCAACACCCACCAGAAACGTCTGACGGAGCCTATCGATAAATGCAAAACAATGCGTTCACCACGGAGACACGGAGACACGGAGAAGACAGATTTCTCTTTCTGGTTCTTCTCTGTGCCTCTGTGCCTCTGTGGTTCAACGCTCTTTCCCGCGCCCAGATTCACTTTCGCGACGTCACCCCCCAGGCTGGCATTCACTTTACGCACAACAACGGCGCGTTCGGCAAGAAGTGGCTGCCCGAAACCATGGGACCGGGATGCGCATACATCGACTACGACAACGATGGATTTCCCGACATCGTTCTCATCAATGGAACTGATTTCACTGGCCACACCCACGCGGGCGAGACCACACTCAAGCTCTACCACAACAACGGCAACGGGACGTTCACCGACGTTACGCGCAAGGCTGGCCTGGCCGTACCGATGTTTGGCCTCGGCGTCGCGATCGGTGACTATGACAACGACGGGTACGCCGACATTTTCGTCTCCGCGCTGGGGCAAAGCCATCTCTTCCACAACAACGGCAATGGCACGTTCACTGACGTCACCAAAGACGCCGGTATGTGGGGGCCGAGCGAGTTTTCGACCAGCGCAGCTTGGGTCGACTACGACCGCGACGGCAAGTTAGATCTCGTGGTCGGAAACTATGTGCAATGGAGTGAGCAAGGCGACCTCTACTGCACCATCGAC
>Ga0210384_10004867_pt1 | contig 14862 bp, 14 predicted proteins | sample IncBWH2MmetaG_FD_160574 | JGI IMG/M metagenome (GOLD analysis project Ga0210384, IMG submission 160574) | Forest soil microbial communities from Barre Woods Harvard Forest LTER site, Petersham, Massachusetts, United States - Inc-BW-H-2-M | ecosystem: Environmental > Terrestrial > Soil >...
GCTAAACAGTCGGTTTCGTAATGCTCCAAAAGGCGAATCGGTGGCGATTCTGTGGCCGAAAGTGGTCACTTCGGAAGCTCTCACTCGGCCTGATTGGGTTGCGTGTGACTGCTTGCCTAGCGAGCAGTCACAAGATCGAAATTCTCTCCGGCGTAGGGGTGTCGACGGACGGTATTGGTTCTGCCGAAGCGTTTCATTTTTTCTTGACAGGCAATGTTATCGGGAGTAAGTTGACGGCGACTACCGAATGAGCATGTCCGGCAAGGACCAGTCTACATTATTCTGCTCTTCGGATTCTTCCCCGGGAATTACGTTCAGGAGTGTGCGAACGCTTACTTTTGTTAGCGGTGCAGTATCTCGGACAGGGGAGGTTCTATGCCTCAGAGATTTCGTTTTTCGTCCTTCCTGCTGATCCCCTTGCTTTCTTTGCTCGCCGGGTGTAACACGTGGACACAGCGTGGAGCAAAAGGGCTCGGTCTACTTCCAAAAGCTGCGCCTGGTGAGCAGCACTTCTCCAATTATCAACCCAAGAATCCATACGTCGAACTCGGACAGGGAATTCTTTATCGCAAGTTGTTTGAGAGTGCAGGCCCGGCCGGTCTAAACATTGAGGTTCGTGACTTGCTCGTCGGTCCGCGGCAGCAAACCTCAGAGGTGACATTGCCTGGTGCCGCCGTGTGCGAGATGCGTTCCGGTAGCGGCACCTTGACCACTGATCATCACATGCAAGACTTGGGTTACGGCACCACATTTATGTTGCCGGAAGGCTCGACGTTCGCGATCTCGAACAAGTCCGACAATCCGATTTCCATTCGCGTGCACTTGATCCGGGCGGAATAACGAGATCTCCTCTACAGGAGGACCTCACCATGATTCGCATTTGGCATCCAAGCATTGTTCTTCTGATTCCTGCATTTCTCTGCCTGATGTTATTTTCTGCGTGTTCAGCTGATTGGCCCGCGTTTCGCCACAATCCATTGCGAACGGGAGCACAGCTGAATAATGGACCCCTCACAGACCCGTCAAAAGTAGCTAATCTGGCGGTGGGTTGGACCTTCCCCGGCACCACACCGCCGAGTCCGGCACCGGGGCCCTTCCGAGCGGCCCCCATTGTGTACAAGGGGGTAGTCTACATCGGCAACTCAAATGGGTACTTCTACGCACTTAATGCCAACGACGGCACATTGAAATGGCAATATCCATCTGGGGGACCCGCCTTAACATCCACCTTCACTTGCAATCCTTCGAGCGAAGGCATTGCATCCAGTGCGGTGATCGCCGAGATCGGCGGCAAGGATGCGGTAGTTTTTGGTGCACCAGACCAATCCATCGGCACCCACCTGGGCAGCGGACGGTTGTTTGCCCTAGATGCCAGCACCGGTGCCGAAATCTGGAAGTCTCCCGAAATCGCTGCACTGCGAAGCGACGGAGTAACGCACCAGCAGATCGGCTATTCTTCTCCTCTGGTCTTCAATAATCACGTGTACATAGGAGTCGCCGATCATTGTGATAACCCAATCCAACAAGGGAAGGTTGTGGCAGTGCACCTCGCCGACGGCTCGATTGATGTTGGGTTTAGCTTCGCGAGTACGGGTCCGCCGCGCGGTGGAGGCATCTGGGGTTCGGTGGCAGGTTGGGACGGACTCTATGTAACCACGGGTAATTCCAACATCGGGGGCGCGGAACCTACGCCTGACAATGCGCTTAGTCTTCTGCGGCTTGATCCCGATAGCGGCGCGATAACCTGGAACTGGCGCCCCGTTCCCTATTCCATGGACAATGATCCTGACTGGACCGCAACACCCAGCGTCGTGCTAGGCAGTTGCGGGACGATGGCGGTTACCACTGAGAAGGACGGGTGGACGTGGGCAGTAAGCGCGGGGAATGGGACCCCTGGGCCGGCTAGCGTCAATTTGGCTTTCCCGCCCGGGCCGTGTAGTAGCGGCGGCTTCAACCCGATGGACGTTACCTACCACAACGATACACGCTATTTACGTCCAGGGGCAGTCTGGAACGATGTCTATATCGTTCAAACCGGCGGATACACAGTCACGACTGACGTCTACGAAGGATTCCACCACCTTTATGCGCTGAATGCGTGCGCTTCTGACGCGGATCGGGTCCGTTGGATCAAGGATGTTCCCGATTCTTCCGGGGCCGAATACGACCTGGGGCCTCCGACGGTTACGCACGGCATTATCTTCGTCGGGACCGATCAAGGCCATCTCGTCGTGCTGGCAGACCCCAGCGTGGCCCCTGCGACGGGTTGGCGTTGCAACAACCCTTCGGTCCCGAGCGCCACTTGTGTGGCGAGTGGGTTCTCGCTGGTGCCCGATCCCGTCGTACTCGCCGATATAAACCTGAATGCCGGCGCCATCACGACGGAACCGGCAATTGTGGGTGATCCCGTCTTTGTTTCAACCGAGGGCGGCAAGGTCTTTATGTTGAAGCCGTAAGGGGAGATCGTTATGAACTGTTCGGGCGTAAAGACACTTTGGCTCGTCCTGATAATCCTTGTCGCGATGATGCCTGTGTGCGCGCAAGAAAATGAGACATCGGCACCAGCGGCTACATCGCAAAATGAAGATGCCCTAGCCCTCAATTCGTTGGTACGATTTGAGGGTAAGAGTGTTGTCCATTTCAAGAACGGCCGTTCCCAAGAATTTCATATCGCCATGCGGAGTGTGGGGATCCACGGCAAGGCACGAATAGACCGGCTCCCGGAACAAGGCTTTCTAATCGTTAACCTACATTCGGGAAAAGTTACGACGGTAATTGATGGCAAAAAGGAGCATCGAAAGGGTGGCGACTTTTGGGTTGTCCCGGCCGGGTCACATATGTCGGTACAGGTGGAGAGCGAATCTGCACTTTTGCAAACTGTAGCGATCCAGAAATGACTGGAGTTGGCTTTGCATTGCTGGTGTCTAGTGTTGGATTGAGGGGGATCGGTTCCTCCCGGATGTGATTGACTGCTGTGACAAAAACGTGATGGTTCCATGTCCAGAACGAGGGCGAAGTCGGTTTTGAAGAAAAGGTCGATTGGCTCGCGGTGCACGATGTTGGTTCGGCTTGCGTGCAGCATCTTCAATTCAATACCAGAGCTGCCAAGATCGCAATAAAACGCTTTCGGGTCGGCGTTGCGTAACATCTCCAGTAGAGAGACTCTGACACCGCCGCTTTCGCAGCAAAAAATTCTGGCACGTCTTGGTACGTCCTTTTGCGGAGCATCGCCATTCCCCGGTAACCTTGATCACGCCGCTGTGACGTGTAGCCAAAACGAGGGCGCATATAGCACCTCGGGGCCATTGCTGCTTTAGCGGAGGGTCGCCATACTGCATCGTTCAATCCGAGACAACGCGTCGAGGCTACATGTCTGCTCCAGACGGATTCAAGCTGGCCGAAGAGCTACGTAATACCTTTCTTAGTTATCTAACTAGTGCCCTGCCGGTGGGGAACCACAAATCACAACGCCAGTTAGGGCAACGGTTCTATGACGAGTGGACTTCGGAGCTTTTCGCCGGGCCTCTGGTGGAGGCACTTCCTATCTATGACCGAGTACGCTCGTTAGACGACTACTTCGGGGACGTTCACGGCAAAGAGAGTGCTGATTTTCGATTCGCAGCTGGCATGAGCGTAGGCCTGAACTGGGTGGATGTTGACCATCGATTCCCACAATTCAGGAAAGTACGCGACTCTATCTGGCCTCCACATTCGGATGAGGCTGAAGAGGAGGAGGTAGACACTTCAGCAAACAAATTCTGGCGCAGGCTTGTACGCGCATCAATGGGAATCATTCGAGAAGACCAGGGAACAAAGAAACCTTATCGTAGCAACCTCAACTGGTAGTGGTAAAACTGAGTGCTACGTGATTCCACTGCTTTACCATCTCCTGACAGAAACGACAGAGCAGCGGAGAAATAACTGATCCAAACCATGAATGGCTGCCTTGGTTACCAGGCGAGAACTGGTCTGGACATCGGATTTACGCAATACGCGACCTGTGAGAACGCCTTCTACACTTGGGCACACGATACTGCCCTGGATGAATTATGGGCGGGCATTCTACAGCCGGACTACTCCGATGGCGGCATTTATCCAATCCTTCTCGATTTCCCATTCTCTGTGGATGTAAATTATTTAGCTCAATTCCCGTATCAGAACTTACAACTACCCGCCTTATCAAACTCCAGGATCCCGAATCCAAACGAATGTGTTCTAGGAGTTCGTGCTTATTTGGAATTGGCGCACGAATGGCCACAGTATGCTGTGCAGATCAGCTCGTCCCGGATCGACGATTTAATTCAGGTTTGTACGGCATACAGCCAAGCGGTACAGAATGCGAACAGCATCAGCAACGCAGGAGGGATCTTGGCAAACCAGGCTCTCTTCACTGCGTTGGGCAACAAATACGGCGCCTCCGAAGCCAGTCTCCAAAATGTGATTCAAGGCAATGGCGGTATCGTTGCCCAGTTCACAGGCAACCCCTCCCTGAAGCTCGGGTCATTAAATCTTTGGGGCGGGCCCGGTCAGCAAAACTCGTTTGTTCCAGCTGCGTTCAATTCGGCCAGCACCCCCGATTGCAGTGGCGGGTCAGCTTGGGCAATGCCCCCGAACTTGGTCAGCCAAGTCTCTCCGCTTGTAAGGAGCGCGGAGCAGCTTGGTCTAGGTACTGTCTCCCTATGCCTCAGTTTTTCATGGTTTTGGGCTGGTACCTCTTTGAGCGGTGATCCCTATGGAAATGCGCCCGCAGATTTCGCGCTGGGGGCGTACCAGGTTCAGGGGAGGCAAGCCGGGGCGCTTGTCTTTGCCCAGACCATTTACGGGTACTCGATAACCGATCCTGCCCACCAGGTGTTGATGTGTATGGGGCAACCACCGCTCCGAACCGGGAACTCGGAGATCTGGTCTCAAGCAGTCTGTGCGGATGAGTACAATATCTCCTTATTATTACTATTCGATCACGACCAATCCGGTAGGTTCAGCATGTCAGACGCTTAGCAGCGCCACGAGCGGCGGCTCGCCCCTAATTTGGAATCTCTCACCGCAGTTCTCTCAGTTTGTCAGCCAATATGGTGGTCTCTATGTATGTGTACCCGGCGCTCCCCTGGTGAACTTGTTCAACGGCAACTCGATTCAGACTGACACATCGGCCGGTCTCAATTCTCTTTCCACAAGCATCAGCAATACCTTCTCGACGGACCAGCAAATGCTCTACGGCGACATAGCAGGCGCGTTGTGTGACCCGACTACAGGCTGCTCCAGTAGCGGCCCGTTTGCGGGGCAACTCGTGTCGGCGTGTAACTCCCTCACAGGCACAAAGATGTTGTTGCAAGCAAACACGAACTTCGGTTTGCCGAGTTTTGCACAAACAGACGATGCTTTGCACTCACTCCTATGGGGTAACCAAAGCATCTTTGACTGCTCAGCTCTGGTGACGGACTTCTTCTCCTTTAGCACAAACCCCGTTACCGACCCGACTGACAACAAGATCACAGACGAGATGTCAGCAACGAGTACCCGGGTTTCTGCTCTGAATAGCGCTATAACGGCTGATCTAAATCAGATTCAACAGAATGGGAAACCCGACTCGTGGGACAACATTGACAACGTCATTGCAAACCTACAGTCCTTTGAGGTATTGAAGAACAGCCTGGGAATCTCCCCTTGTGCCTTCGAGCTGTCTCCTACATTCGCTGTCGTTGGGATAGAGGGTGGGGGTGGTGCATTTTCCGTACAGGTCGTCGCTGGGTGCACATGGACTGCCAGCACGAATGCCAGCTGGATTACCATCTCTACTCAGACATCAGGCACCGGCCAGGGGACTCTGACTTTCATAGTCGCGCCGACAACCGCCGGTTCGGCCCGCTCCGGGATCATCATCGTTGGCGATCAGATTTTTCGCGTGTATCAAGCAGCAGTCACCGAAGTCCAATCAGGAAATTTTACTGCTTCGATTTTGCCCCCCGCGGCGACAATTGCAGTGGGTAGCAGCGGGAATTTCACTGCGCTTCTGACCTCATCGGGTGGCTTTTCCGATCAGTTCGCGTTTTCTTGTCTGAACCCACCCCTGGAGATAACTTGCTCCTTCAATCCAGTAGCTGGGACTCTCCCTGCAAACGGATCGCTGAGCTCAACGCTAACGGTTACGGTAAACTCGAAACCATCAGCCGCCTCGTCCAAGGCTACGCTGACAACTCAATCCCTGCCCTTATCTACACACATAGCAGTTCTGCCGTTGATTGCCTTCTTTTTACTGTGTGGAACGAGCCTCACTCGCCGAAAGGAGAAGCCCCACCGGGTACTCACTGTACTGGCGGCGCTCTCACTATTCGCGATAGTTTCTTGTGGTGGCAGAACAAGCACAATCCAGGGGACTCAGCCGCCACCACCACCACCGACAGTTACGGTTACCGTTCAGGTTAGTTCGTCGACCGTGACCAAGGCAGTGGGCGCATTGCAGATTACTGTCCCGTGATGTTGGGGAGATAAGGCACGATTAAAGTACCGACGGGCTGGCCCTGAGACAGTCACCCCCTGGACGGATGGCGGGCAAATTGGTATTGCTCCGGGCAAGAAGTCGGCTTTTGGGAGATTGAGGAATCGCACGGCGTGTAGTCGGCGCTCGGGCAATTACCCGAACCTCTTTCAGAGGGCCAACCCAAAATTGTGAATGATAAAGGACGTTATCATCAATAAAGGGGAATAAACGAATGATGATCGCAAGGAAACGTTGCTGCCGGATGTTCCCCCAGACACACGTTAAGGTCCGTCTTGCCTTCAACGTAGTCGTCGGAGGGTGAAGACAATCCGGCACGCAGGCGGTTGCATGAAACGGCAAAGAGAGCATTGCCGAACGTACGAGCGACGGAAACGTCACAGTGTCGCGGATTGGCTGAATCTTGGGAAGCATCCGCGCAATCTACGCCTAAACGGGTAAGGCGGTCAACACGCGACTGCGGCGAAGTTACCGGCATGCTCTTCCTTGTTGCAGTCGCACGTACTTCCATGATAACTTCCCCAATCAATCCAAGGACGAGGTCGCTCATTTATGACCCGAATGAAAACGACAGCAGTCCGCGCTGCGGTATCGGGATTCATATTTTTCGTAATCGCCTTGGCGGGGCTTTCGCCAGACCGAGCTTACGCTCACGAACCCGGAGCCACTCGCGATTGTTCAGCCTACCCTTATACGCCACCGTTTCCTCCCGTGCCGGTCGGTTACATGCCGCGCTATCACACACACGACGGGGCGCGAGCTCTTGGATCTGGAACAGGGCGTCGGCCCAGTAACAGACTCGGAATACGCCATTCTGGATGCGGTGATTGATGAGGCCAAGGCTCGACTCAAACCTATTCCTGCGGGGCTCGATGATGTACCTTACAAGCGGTTCGCCGTCGATTCGCTAAAGACGATAGATTGCATCCTTGTGAGTCACGGCTTCGTGTATCCGGGCATTGGTCTGGTACAACTGCTAAGCGATGGTCTTGATCCCACGATGTTTTCCGACGCAAACTATTACCAGGCGCTCCTGCTGAGTCCTCACAACGCGGGACGCACAAGTTTCATAGAACAACGCAAGCCGGGCCCGTACTATGTGGTCGATTGTGATATCGCGTCCTACATGTACTTCGCGATTGCTGAAATCATGAAGTATCCGCTCGCCATGGTGCAGATGCCTTTACACAATTTTATCCGCTGGAAGCTTCCGGGCGGAGGTTACATTGACTTTGAGACGATGGACGGCAAGCAGACGGACGACAACTACTACGAGGTCGTATGGGGCATTCCTCTAAAATTCGTTGGAACTCCTGGTGTGCTCACAACGATGAGCGACGCCCAACTGCTTGCCTATGAGTATTTTGGTGTCGCCATTTCTTATACGTGGAAAAATGACATCCCAACCGCAATCGCGAAATATGAAAACGCGATGTCTGTCGATGCAACGCTGGGAGATTCCGCGAACAATCTGGCATGGCTCTACGCCGTAGTACCAGCTGTTAAATTCCGCGACGGGCGGAAAGCTGTCGCCTATGCACAAAAAGCAGTCTCAATCTCTCAGAACGGAGATTGGCTCGACACCTTGGCTTGTGCTTACGGAGCCGCCGGAGACTTCGCAGAGGGAGTTGCCGCCGAAAACCGGGCGAAGCAGGCGGGCTGGGCGCCGTCGGGTTCCAATATCCAGGGAGATTTGGACTTACTGAGCAGCGGCCATCCCTGCGAGGACCCAACATTCGGAATTGATCCTCATCCTTTCCGCCCATCGCAGCCTACGCCCGCGAGAGTTCATAATAAGGACGCGAACGCAATTCACTAGGATCCCTGGAGGCGGAGCTGTTTGCGCCGACTGAGATGCACGCACGAAGCCGCGGACAGCGCCGATAATTCCTAGTTATCGATACCCCTGCCTAACACGGAAGCGGCGACTGACAACTCTCTAAGGGCGTCCACAGCGAAGGCGGATCTGTTCTCCCGTGGCTAAGTTACGACTCGAGTAGCGTCAATTTGAAGGTAGCGCCGAACGGGGACTTCAACGCTACGGCCGTATCCGACTGCTCGACAATCCAGTTCTTGCCGCGACTGTCGCTGCGTTTGAGTTCCCCCATACTCATCAGGGGAGATCGCCGTCTCTAGACTTTCGACATCTCCGAAAGGGAGTGAGCTCTGAAATCGAATTCCTGAAATCACTAGATTTTCTGCCATCTGGTCACAGCACTTCACTATGGTGGACGACCCAAATCTCACAGCCGAATTCATCGAGTCGCAGAAACAGCTCTATACGGGATTCTTCTACAAACGATTCATCGAAGGTTTGTGGGTGGTGGCTGAGGGCTCGATCTACAAGGATTCATTGTCTGAGGAACTGCTCTACAACCTTGCGGATGAACCGCCCGGGTTGCGAGAACGAGGCCGCCATCAGCAACGCATCATTGCTGTGGACTACGGAACCACAAATCCGATGGTCTTCCTCGACACTACGATGACGGACAGCGCTTCTGGATCGTGCGCGCATACTACTGGGACTCAACGGTTCAAATGCGGCAGAAGACTGACGCAGAATACGTCGACGACCTCGTCGAGTTCATCGGTCCACAAAATGACGCCAAAGTCATTGTCGATCCCTCGGCGGCATCCTTCAAGGCCGAATTGCTGAAACGTGGCATTTGGCATATGGACGCTGACAACGACGTCAACGAAGGCATTCGAATCGCATCGATGGTTCTCAATCAACGTTTGGTGCGTTTCTGCCGGCAGACGGCCAGGATGACAATCCAGGAGATGCAAACCTATGCGTGGGATTCAAAAGCAGCTCAACGCGGGGAAGAAAAGCCGCTGAAGGTGCATGATCATAGACCTGACGCATTCCGGTATTTTGCCAAGAGTGAAGTTCCACACTGGCGATTGGCTTGGTGAAGTCTCTGGGAATCATTTTTCCAGTTGATCAAATTGTTCTAACGCCAATCACCTTTATTCTCTTCCCGGTTTAAGTTCGAGTCATGCAGCGGTGCTAGCAATAAAACCGAAGAGTTCTTTGGCGCCATCCCCAATGCGAACATGTCGTCGCGGAGAGGACGGCAGAGCCCAGGCCATAACCAACCCCGCCAGTAGCCAGCCGGCGACGGCATCACCTGCTCGGATCAGGAAGTAGGAACTGGGCAGCGAGTCCCAATTCCAAAATGTCAACCACGACACCAGCGCAGCAAACACTCCAAGAGCAAGAACAAACAACACTCGGTGATAGTAACGGGGCATACGATGCGAAGCAGTTGACGCCAAGAATGCTGCCAACGTTGCCGCCATGAGATCCAGGGCAAGGCCACGGAAGACGGGGCCAACGAAATCTTTGCCGTGCTGAACATACATGATCAGACCATATGGCCCAGCACGGCGCCTTGCTGTGTATAAGGCCCATTCTTCTTTTTGCGTGTCGTCTCGCAGATCGCGTCTAGGGACACTCGGAAATCTGTAAGTGCCACCATCGCGCAAATTACTCGACAAGACGCGCAGCACCTCGCTTTCGTTACCGATTGGTCTTTCTGCCAGACCTCGCCAGGGCAAAATCGACCATGACAACACACTGCAGAGAAAGAGCGCGCATCCCCCGAATAGACCAGCAGTGACGATCTCTCTTGAGCTTGGATTTGCGATCTCCATGACTTATCCCGTGGAGGCGAAGCCTCGTCAGATGTGAAGGCGCGAAACTGCTCTTGTACGAACGGCTGCGAGCCAAGGTCTGCGCCTCAACTCCCGCTCGGTTGCGCAGAGAAAAGCGGCAGCAACCAAAACTCGCTACGCTCCTCAGAGCTATCTTATCGGTTCGGAAGTGCAATGCGTCCTATCTTGGACGCTTTTGTCTCTTGGAACCAAAGCACTCCATTTTTATCCAATAGCATTCCTGTGGGCTCCGCTTTCGGCGTCGGCAACGGTAGCTCTGTAATGATTCCTGTAGCGGGGTCCAGGCGGCCTATCTTGTTGCCTCCCTCACTCGCTCGGTAACCACCCTCAGTAAACCAAACGATACCTTCGGCATCCTGTGCGCTCGTGGAGGGGATACTTTTTGTCGTTGGGACCCGGTACTCCTTGAATTGCCCGTCCTTGAAGCTGGCGAGCTTGTCACTCATTGGCATGGAGACCCAGATCGTATCGTCTTTCCCGACCCTACAGAAGGCGGGAACTCCGTCCTTCGATGGCAAGTCCCACTCGCTGATCTTCCCTGTGGTTGGATCGAGCAGGCCGAGCTTGTCGCCGTAGAGCTCAGGAAACCACACGTTCCCCCTAGAATCGATGTCCACTCTACCAGGAAATGACTGTGCGGTGGGTATCGGGTACTCCTTGAAGCTGCCTCCCGCGCGATAGCTTACGATGAGATTTGCCGCTGGCTGGCTGAAGTACACAGTGTCAGTCTTGCGATCCACAACCACATTGGGAAACATACCCCGGGTGGGCGGAATATGGGAGATGGCTTCGCTGTTTTTCGGATTAAATTCTATTAACCTGTCCACGCCCGGATATGTTGTAATCCAGAGCGTCCCCTTGCTGTCGACGTCAAGCGAGTAGGGCTCAGATCCCCGCGGCAAGTTGAAGGACGTCATCGCCAGGCTCTTGGGATCTATTTTGACCACTTTGGCTTCACGTGTGGCTGTAAACCAGATGAAACCATCATTATCAACGGCCATCATTTTGCCAAGCTCATTATGCTGCTCAGGAGTAGTTAGCTCTTTTACTTCTTTCCCCCCGAGTGTGCCGGCAGTGGCAGTTTTCACACTCTGAGCAGGTCCCCCTGGCACTTTGAAGTGCGCCTCGCGCTCGGACCGGCGAAAATCAGTTTCTTGAGCTGATGAAGGCACCACTGCCAAGCACAGAGCTGCTAACGCGAGCGAGACCAATCCTTGCCGTAGTGCACGTGGGTATCTTGACGTCATGTTCTTTCTCCTTTGCGATTTAACGTTGCTGCCTAGATCTGCAATAAACCCGCTTCGGCCCCTTTAAATCCTGGTGCTGAGGCTGTGCTTGGTAAGAGTCAGCATTAGAACAACCATGCAAGCCAGCTTCCATCGCAAGAGTCGGGCGCCACGATTGATATTGCGAGCCTTACCTGGAAGCACTCCACCGGTACACCGCGGACCCTGGGGCGCACAGCCCCATTGTTCGATTGCTTCAAACAGTAAATGCCTCGCCAAATAAGCTAACGGCTAAGTGCAATTTGTCCCGCCGGGCTAAGTACGATGGGTACTCACAGCATTAAATAGCGAGCATTGTCTTATGGTGTCGTAGAGCTCTTTCCCCCTCAGCGCGAGATGCCCATGTGACCTTTTGTCCTCTTGAAATGGAGTTTGCTTTTCCTATAGATCAAGCCGGGGCAAATCTGCCCCAGCCTGCGGCATTCCTGTCCCTTTCCTCTACCTACCTTGTTAGCCAATCTGAATCCAGCAGTTACAAGTTATCGAGTCTGTGGGAACGCCCGGTGGTGCGCCGCAATTCATAGGTGGCCCGTTCGCGCAAGTGCGAGCATGTGTCGCTAAGTCAGCGATATATCGGTTGGCGCAACGGTGGCCCTCAGCGTGCAAGGTAAGACTGTTGTGGGAAATAGGCGCGAGTTCGTTGCGCAGCTAATACTCAGTTATTTGATTCATCGTGAAGATATGCACGTTGCTATCCTCACGAAGATGTATGTGGACCGGAAGAGCGAACGTGTCTGCGTTAATTCAGCGCAGCACATCAGTCTTGGCTGAATTCGCTGCAATGACCTTTCTGCGCCCGACAAGGTGTACGCCGTGATCTACATCACGCCTCAAAGTGAAGTTCCGTCGTTGTTTACGCTGGCAGGGAAAGCCAAAATGCCTGTGGAATCTGCGATGGAGAGCACTGCGATACGAGCTAAAGATATGACACTAAAAGAGCCATACGCGCACAAGTGTCGCAGCGTCGGGAGTTTCAGTGGAGCGAACAAAGCATTTCGCTCCATTGGGATTGTGGCAGCAGTCTTGCTGTCAGTTGCTCTTACGGCATTGCTGACGACTGCGCCTTGCCAAGCCCAGGAGAAGCGTGCAGACGCCGTCCCTGCGGCTTTGACGAAAGCGATCACCATAACGATTCAGGATGAAGCCCCCTATTTCGTACCTAAGCGCTCGACGATCGCCCAGGGCACAACAGTTACCTGGAAAAATATCGGGCCGGCGCTGATTCACACGATCCTGATCCGTTCCGCCAACGGCAATGTCACTTCGGGTTCGATTACTCCGGGCCATAGCTGGACTTATTCGTTCAAAGAGGGCGAGGACGCGGTGGTGCGGTCCTCCTGTGAGATCCATCCTTATATGTATGGGATCCTGATTGTCGGAAGCCCTTCCAGTGAACTGATCAGGGCGGTCGAGTCGGAATCGCCTGTGGTCAATGCAGGCACGACCGTGCATTACCGGGAGTTCCCGCTTCCGGTACCCGACAGCGTACCGGGCATTCTCGTCGTGGACGACGAGGACAGCACATGGTTCACCATGGGTGGCGGCGGCTTCGGCAATATTTCGGTACCGCCCCTGAGCAACATCGGGCGCATGACCGCCGAAGGCGATCTCGCCGTGTATACGCTCCCGACCGCGGCCGCCGGTCCCAGCGGGATCGTCTTGGGGGAGCATGGCGTCGCTTACGTGACCGAATTTTTTGGCAATAAAATCGCCCGAGTTGACGCCAACAAGAAAGTTATCACCGAGTTCCCCATCCCCACGCCCAACGCCTGGCCAACGGGAATCGCCAGAGACGGCGCCGGGAACATCTGGTTTAACGAAACCAACGGCAACAAAGTCGCCAAGCTCACGCCTCAGGGCAACATTGTGGAATATGCGCTGCCGACCCCGGCGACGAGGAGCACGGGCATTGCGATTGACAGGGATGGCCAAGTCTGGATTTCAGAACGCGATGCCAACAAGATCGCGTGTCTGCGGCCCGACGGATCATTTGTCGAATACGCGATTCCGACCGCCAATGCCAAGCCCACCGGCATCGCCGTTGACGCTGACAACGCAGTCTGGTTTTCCGAGCGCGAAGGCAACAAGATCGGATGGATTACGGCGGGCAAGATGACCGAGTTCCCCCTGCCGCAACCTCACAGCGGCCCGTTCATCGTGATGCCCGACCGGGAAGGCAAGGTTTGGTTCTCCGAGATTTTTGGCAACCGCATCGGCCATCTTGATCCAAAGTCGGTAAGCGTGGAGGAATTCAAGGTCCCCTCCAGCGATTCGTGGCCTGCGGGCATCGCAGGAGACTCGGTCGGAAATATCTGGTATGCCAGCCAGCTCAAGAACCGAGTAGGCGTGCTGGTCATGAACCAGCCGGGCCCGGCTACCACAGGCGCCGTGAACGCCCGTCCGGAGCAAAGTGTGCGTGGCGGTGGGCTGGCTGAACCAGCCAGCCAATAACCAAATGAACCAAACCAACAACAAGAAAGGAACAATATGAACAGAATCGTAACCCGGTCCCTTTTGGTGCTGACGGCTAGTCTTACTCTCTTGAGTTCCGCTTTGGTGGCGCAGCAGATTTCCCTGGTCCGTGTCGAGCGGTTCAAGCCTGCTGATATCAGAGCCCGGTCGACGGCCCGTGCGCTGACCTCTGTGGGGGGTACAAAGTCAGACCAACAATCGTATCCAGTAGCGGTCACCATCGTCGGCAATCGCACCTACGTGTCCGACTCCGCCTCCAATTCCATTCTGATATACCCTGCGCAGGCCGCTGCGGGCGTTGTGGCCCGATCTTTCGGCACAACCGGCACTGGTCCTGCACAGTTCAAAGATCCGCGTGGTCTGGCTGGCGACGCTAAAGGCAATCTCTATGTGGCTGATTCCGGGAATGACCGCGTTCAGAAACTGTCAGCCGAGGGCAAGTTTATTTCCCAGATTGGAACAGCGGGTACGGGGAAGGGCCAGTTAAAGTCTCCCTACGGCGTGGCCGTTGACCCAGCCGGCAACATTTTTGTCGCCGACACCGGCAATCACCGTATCCAGAAGTTTTCCGCGCAAGGGGCCCCGCTGGCCATCTGGGGCAGCCAGGGGCAGAAGGATGGCCAGTTCTTCTATCCACAGGGGCTGACTGTAGATGCCAAGGGCAATGTCTATGTCGCGGATTTCGCCAACCATCGCATCCAGAAGTTCGACAACGCAGGCAAGTTCCTGGCCACCTGGGGACAATTTGGTTCGAAGCCGGGCGAGTTCAACTATCCCAGCAGTGTTTCCATTGATGGCCAAGAACGTATCTGGGTCACCGATCTGCTCAACCATCGCCTACAGACGTTTTCTCTCGACGGGCGCCTGCTCAGCTCGGTAGGCAGCTTCAGCCCCAACGCCGCTTCCAACACGGAGTTCAATTTCCCGCGC
>Ga0210384_10004871_pt1 | contig 14855 bp, 14 predicted proteins | sample IncBWH2MmetaG_FD_160574 | JGI IMG/M metagenome (GOLD analysis project Ga0210384, IMG submission 160574) | Forest soil microbial communities from Barre Woods Harvard Forest LTER site, Petersham, Massachusetts, United States - Inc-BW-H-2-M | ecosystem: Environmental > Terrestrial > Soil >...
CTGCCATGTTCACCGGCATCATCGAAGAAGTCGGACGCGTCACCAGTATCACCAACGAAAACGACAACCGCCGCCTCACCGTCTCCGCTTCGCATCTCGTCAAGGAGTTAAAAAAAGGCGACAGCATCGCTGTCAGCGGCGTCTGCCTTACCGCTGTCGAGATCACCCCCAAATCGTTCGGCGCTGATCTGGCCGAGGAGACCTGGGCCCGCACTTCGTTCTCCCGCATCAAGCCAGGCGCGCTGGTCAATCTGGAACTCCCCATGCGCGCCGACGGACGCTTTGGCGGGCACATCGTTCAAGGCCACGTCGACGGTACCGGCAAGTTCCTCGCACTCGACGAAATCCAAGACGCCGACAACTATTGGCTGCGCATCGAGGTCCCGTCAGTACTGACGCGCTACGTCGTCAACAAAGGCTCGCTCTCGATTGAGGGCATCAGCCTGACGGTCGCGAAGGTGGAAGGAACACAAGTGACCGCCGCCATCATTCCGCACACCACCGAGATGACCAATCTGAAATCGCTCAAGCCCGGCGATCCCGTGAACTTAGAAGTGGATTTGATCGCCAAGTACGTCGAGAAGATGATTCGAGGGGATTCAACCACCAGTTCCCTGACGATCGAACAGCTGGTAGAGCAGGGATTCTGAAACGTGAATCCCGGAGCCCTGAAGCCCGAAATCTTCTATGCTTTCAAGCTGAACTCATCCAGTTCCAGAAACTCCTGAATAATCGGCTGCCCGCACTTCTCCATCTCTGGGTACGTGCCAAAGAAAAGCACCTTGCCTTCGTGCAGAAATACGATCCGGTTCGCCAGCTTCTTGGCGAGGCGCATGTCGTGGGTCACGACCAAGCTGGTCAGGTGCAGCTGGGTCTTGAGCCGCTTGATCAAATCGCCCAGCAACTGCGCCATCAGCGGATCGACCATGGTTGTCGGTTCGTCATAAAGAACGCACTCCGGCTGGGCCGCCAGGGCTCGCGCGATCGCCACCGATCGCTTCATTCCTGTGGACAGGTCCGAGGGAAGCAAATCGCGCATCTCTTTCACGCCCACCATCTCCAGCAGCCCATCGACGATCTGGAAGATCTGATCTTCCCTGAGATCGCGGCGCTCGCGCAGCGGAAATGCCACATTCTCCCCCACCGTCAAAGAGTCAAACAGCGCCCCGTTCTGGAATACCATGGTGACTTTCTTGCGAATGCGCTGCATTTCCGCCTCGGGATAGCCGGTGATATCTTCCCCAGCCACGATGACCTGGCCTGAGTCTGGCCTGAGAAAACCCATAATGTTTTGCAGCGTGACCGACTTGCCCACGCCGCTTCGTCCCAGGATGCACACCGTCTCTCCCGGCATGACATCGAAGCTGACATGATCGAGCACGTGGTGCTCGCCAAAGGCCTTGGAGACCTCCTTGAATTCGATATACGGCGCTAATGGTTCGTTGCTGGCCATGTGCTTTAGTCAGATGATAGATGCCAAACGCTAAATGGGAAAGAATCGCGTTGGACCCGCGCCCCCGACCGTCCGGCCGAGCACAGCTAAGCAGAAGAAGCCGCGTCAGATCCGGAACGCGGAACGCTGTCCGTCGCCTTATCGAACTCCTCCGGTGTGTTTAGATTATGAAACATCCCGGCCGAGAAACCCGCTCGCGCCAACTCATCTTCTTCAATCACGCAAGTTTCAACTTCCGCGAACAGCGAATCAATCTTGTTGTTTCCTTCCCGCAACGATTGTTCCGCCACGTCCGCAAATCCGCGCCGATAGACTGCACAAAGCGGCTGCAATCCCCCGCCTGCTCGCGGAACCGTCACCATCGCACCCGATTCCCGCGCCCGAGACAGCAGATACCCCAGAAACTCCGGCTTCACGAAAGGCAGATCGACCGCCAGCATCAAATTTAGCTCTGCGGTCGAACTCGAAAGCGCCGCATGAATTCCACCCAGCGGCCCCCGATCGCGATACACATCCTCAACGACCCGGCCAAAAGCTGCAAACTTCTGGGCGTCACCCACAATCCGCACGTCCGCGGAAACTGCGCCCGCCGTCTTCAACGCCCGCGAGAGAAGAGTCTCGTCTCCCAGCCGGAGAAACGCCTTATCGCTTCCCATGCGAGTGCTCTTTCCGCCGGCCAAAACGAAAGCGGCGACGCCGAACTCGGCCCCAAGCTTCACGCGCTGATCATACACAGCCAATGATCCGGAAAACATACGACAAGTTAACTGATGAAGACATCAGAGCAACACCAACGTGATTCCCTTGTTGCCGCGGCCCAAATCGCTGTCCACTACCAGCTGCGGAACCTTCGCGAACAGTGTTTTGCTGCGCTCGTCGAAACTCGACCAACTCTCTCCGTTGACGAACGCCGCGATCTCGCCTTTGTCTTTTCGCTGACGCAAGAAGCCCCGAATCGCAAACCGCAGCACCCCGCCCGCGCCGGTCGAACCGTAGCCATGAATCACTTTCAACACCGCGATGCCGTCTTTTCGCGCGCGCACCAGCGCCGCCTCAAGCTTTTGGTAAGCCTGATCGCGTGTTGGGAATCCCCCTTCCAGATTGACGATTCGCAGTTTTCCTGACATGTCCCCTCTGTATTCAGAGACCGCGCACTGCGTACACTCTACCTCGTCGCCGGCTGAAAAGCAGAAAGCAAGAAACGCTTGGCCGAGCGACCTAACTCCTTTTCGAATCAGCACGCCGCCACTGACACGAAAGTAACCTACACAAAATTACGCCGCCGTTAGATGATGTCTTTTCGGGCGATTGGGGCCCGGAAAGACGATCATGCCACAGAAGTTATTGGACGTTCTTATGTTAGGCCGCTGCTCTCACGAGTTTTCCTGGCCACGACGTGCCGCCGATGGTCAGTTCTATCAGGTTTGCCTCCTGTGCGCCGTCGAATACAGCTATGACTGGACGACCATGCGGCGAACTGCGCGAGTTGATCACAGCCAGTCTGCCGGCGAGGCGGAGGCTGCCTCCACCCGCCGCGGCCGTGCCCGCACTCGCAAGCCGACCTGGGTTCCGCGTGCCCGGCGCCTCAAGCTCGACACTCCAGTGCGCTATCGCGTGAAGAATCTCGGAAGCTGGTACGAAGGTACGATCGCCAACCTCAGCCAGTCTGGCGTGCTCTTGCAGGGCCCGCAGCGTTTTCCAGACAACACGCTGGTAGAGATGGTCTTCGAGATGCCAGAAGAGATCTCCGGACAAAAAAACAGCACCGTGCTTTGCCAGGGACGCATCACTCGAACCAAAGACGTGCAAGAGAAAACCGAAGATTCGAAGCTCGCGGCCAGCATTCTGGATTACAAGTTTCTGCATCAAAGTTAGACGCGTGTAGGACGGCTCGGGCTAGCTGAGCCCGGACTTCTCGAACTGTAAAGATTCTTGGACGTGCGGCTGGTGCAGCCGATAACTGAGGGGTTTCCAGCAAGATTTTTCCCCGAAACTCCACCGATTTATGCATCTAAACTACCCATATCGCACTTACACAATAGGAGTGATTTTATGAAGGCGAGGTTTTCTCTCTACCTCATCGCGGCAGTTTTGCTGAGCATTGTGCTATCGTCTGTCGGCTGCTCCAAGGCTCCGACGGACGCCCAGATAGCCAGCGACATCCAGAACAAACTGAATACCGATTCCGGTCTTCAGGGCAAGCAACTCACCGTGCAGGCCGACAAAGGAAGCGTTACTCTTTCCGGCCAGGTCGACAATGACGCCCAGCGCGACGCGGCTGCTCGCTATGCGTCCGGTGAGGCGGGCGTGAAGCAGGTCGTAAACAATTTGCAAGTCGCTCCACCGCCGCCAGTCGAGGCCCAGGCTCCGCCAGAGGAACCCAAACCAACTCCGTCCGTAAAGCATCACCGCAAAGTATCCAAGGAACAGGACGATTCCTCGAACGCCGAGGTAGCGCAAGCGCCGGCGCCACCGCCTGCTCCGGCGCCTGCACCAGTAACGCCCGCGCCTCCTCCACCTCCTCCGCCGCCGCAGAAGGTCACTATCCCCTCGGGCACAACCTTCGCCGTAAGGCTGGTGGATGCGGTTGATTCAGAAACGGCAACCCAGGGCCAAACCTTCCATGCAACGTTGAATTCGCCGTTCGCCGTGGATGGAGCGACCGTGATCCCCGCAGGCTTCAACGTGGAAGGCCATGTCGTGACCGTGCAGAGCGCCGGAAAATTCGCCGGACAATCTTTGCTGGTACTTCAACTCGATCGCATTTCGTCGGCCGGGAAGTTCTACAGCATCCAGACTGATCAATACAAAAAGCAAGGCAGCTCCCGCGGCAAGAACACAGTCGAGAAGGTGGGAGCCGGTGCTGGAATCGGAGCCATCATCGGCGCCATCGCCGGCGGCGGCAAAGGAGCCGCGATCGGTGCCGCGGCCGGCGGAGGCTTAGGCGCCGGAGCACAAGCCGTTACCCATAGCCAGCAAATTAAACTGCCCTCCGAAACGGTACTGAATTTCACCCTGCAAGCGCCATTGACCGTGACTCCAACCACGCAAGGGCCCGACGCAGGACGTCAGACCTTGAGCACGCAACAATAGACAAGGTCTCAACCGGCAGCCAAAACAAGGGCGCGGACAATCTCCGCGCCCTTTACTTATCCTGTTACTCTTTGAATATTCACAAATTGCGCGACCGCGCCCTACCTGCTAGATTGTTCCCCTAACAGTCTTGTTAGTTTTCGGACGGTCGAGGCTGGCGCACACCCGTCTTTGCGCTATTTTGTCTGTCTTCATGATTCTGGTCGACATTACGCAAGCCAACAGCAGCCTGCAGTGGCGCCGTTGGACTCTCCGCTACGCGGCTGCCTTGGTCGCGACGGGCGTCGCCTTGGCTATATGGTTTCTCTGGCCGGTCATGCGCCAGGATCCATTCGTCGCCTTCATCGCCGCCGTCATTGTAAGCGCCCGCTACTTCGGCTTCGGACCAGCGCTGGTTTGCACGGCCGCATCCGGGCTCGCCATCGATTATTTAGGCTTTGAGCCACGCTTCAGTTTTTCCCTTTCTGCCAACGACTACGGCCGTCTGCTGGTATTTATTGCGGTATCGGTCGTTACCGCTGGCCTCGCCCGCCAGCGTTCCCGCGCGCAGACCCGAGCCGAGCTGGCCCAGCGGCAGATGGCCGCCATGGTCGAATCGTCCGACGATGCCATCCTCACCGGAGATGTAAATGGAATCATCACCAGTTGGAATCAAGGCGCAGAACGGCTCTACGGATACTCTGCCGCCGAGGCTATCGGTATGCCCGTGGACGTCCTCGGCCCACCCGAGCGTCCCGATGAGATTCCCGAGATCACCAGAAGAGTGATGCACGGAGAGCCCATCCAGCACCACACCTCCCAGCGCATTCGCAAGGACGGCACCCGGATCACCGTCGATATCTCGCTCTCTCCCATTCGCAACGAGCGCGGAGAAGTGATTGGAGCATCCAGCATCGCCCATGACATCACGGCGCAGCGGCGTTCGGAAGAAGCCCTGCGCCGCAACGAGAAGCTGGCTACCGCCGGACGCCTGGCCGCCGCTGTCGCTCATGAAATCAACAACCCGCTGGAAGCCGTCACCAACCTGATCTACCTCGCCCGCCACCATCCCCAGAGCCAGGATCACTACCTGGGAATGGCTGAAAAAGAAGTGCTTCGCGTCGCCGCCATCGCTCAACAGATGCTGGGCTTCGTCCGCGAGAGTTCATCCCCCTCCCCGCTGGATGTTGCCGCCACCCTCGACGACGTTCTGCAACTCTACTTGCGCCAGTTGCACGAAAAGCATATCCAGATCGACAAGACTTATCACCCCGGAATCGAAATCCACGGCTTTGCCGGAGAACTCCGCCAACTCTTCTCCAACCTCATCATCAACGCTCTCGATGCCGTCGACGACGGTGGCCACCTGACCCTGCGCGTTGCGCGAAGCCGCGACTGGTCCGACGGTCAGGGAATCGGTATACGCAGAACCGGCGCCCGCATCACCATCGCCGACAACGGCAGCGGCATCCGGCAGAGCGACCTCGCTCGCATCTTCGAGCCTTTCTATTCCACCAAGGGAGACTCCGGAACCGGCCTCGGCCTCTGGCTCTCCCACGGCATCGTGCAGAAGCACGAAGGATCCATCCGCGTCCGAAGCCGCACTGCCCCAGGCACCAGCGGCACCGTCTTTTCCATCTTCCTGCCCGACCGCGTCGGCAGGATCCAGAATGCCATCACCACAACCGAATCGGTCGAATGGATTCGAGGCTAACGCGTTCGGATACCTCCACTCGGGTGCTTAGTCGTTCCTGCGCACGTTTCTGCGCCGAGTACAAATAGGCGGACCGTCTGCCCCTTCGTGTCAACCTGCCCGCGAAGCCTGTGATACCTTGCTAACGTCGCCACTCATCCACCGGAGGTTTTCATGCGACGCTTCGTATTTCTGCTTCTCTTCTCCGCAGCGCTTCTGAGTTCCCAGCTGCACGCCCAAAGCTCTTGCAGCGCCATGAGCCTCGGCCGCGGCGCAAGCCTGAACGGTTTCATTCCCTTCCCTCCCGACAACGCCTGGAACCAGAACATCTCGAACGCCTCCGTCGATCCCAACTCGGACGCCATCATCAATTTCATCGGCGCCAGCACTCCGATTCATCCCGACTTCGGCGCGGGCCTGTACGCAGGATCAACCATCGGCATTCCATACGTCGTCGTAAGCGGCTCTCCGTTCGTAAACATTCACTTCACCGCCTACGGCAGCGACAGCGATCCCGGCCCCATGCCCATCCCGCACAATGCCCCGATCGAAGGCTATCCTCATCCCGGCAACGGCGACCGCCACGTTCTCGTGCTCGACCGCGACAACTGCTGGCTCTACGAGCTCTACCATTCCTTCGCCAACAAGGATGGAAGCTGGCGAGCCGATTCCGCCGCCGTGTGGGATCTGCTCAACGACGAGCAACGTCCTTATACCTGGACCTCCGCCGACGCTGCCGGCCTGCCCGTCTTCCCCGGACTCGCCCGCTACGACGAAGTTGCCAGCGGCCAAATCCAGCATGCCCTGCGCTTTACGCTGCAGTATAGCCGCCAGGCGTTCACTCCGCTCGCGTCGCATTGGGCGCCAAACTCCACCAATTCCCTGGCCGCCCCCATGGGCATGCGCCTCCGCCTCAAAGCCAGTTACGATATCTCCTCGTTCCCGCCGCAAGCCAAGGTAATCCTGACCGCGCTGAAACAGTACGGGATGATCATGGCCGACAACGGCACCTCCATGTTCGTGAGCGGAGATCCCGACAATCGCTGGAGCAACGAGGATCTCGGAACCCTGAAGCAGGTCCCGGCCTCGGAGTTTGAGGTCCTCCTGATGAACCCGATCTACACCCCAAGCAATCTCCCGCAAGGCAAAGCGCCAACCATCACCAGCTTTACCGCCACGCCTCAGATCGGCCACAGCGGACAACCGGTAATTCTAAACTGGACGGTGACTGGAGCATCCTATTTCGATGTCGCCCCGCAGGTAGGCGCAATACGCGGCAACACAGTAACGGTCTACCCGACAGTCACAACCACCTACACCCTCGACGCAACCAATCAGTACCACCGCTCAAAGAAGACTGTGACGGTCACCATCCAGTAGGGCAAGGCCACCCAGTCAGCTCCATAGCAAGACCAGCCGTCATCCTCAGCGGACGCAAGTCCGCGGAGGATCTCGCGCAAGTTGCCACTCTAAATCACATATAAACCAAGGGTGCCCCATCTTTCCGCGTTCTGTGCGGAAAGGTGGGAGGCGAAAAAGCGGAGATGCACTCACGCCCGACTCGGTTCGGGGCTGGTCGTTCGAATCGTCACCCTCCCGCTTGTCATTCCGAGCGAAACCAGGAATCTGCTTGTAGGCCGGGTGGCCCACGAGCCCCCCGCGATTGCGTCTAACCCAGAACTTAGTTCTCCGCGACATTTGAAGAGAGATCGACTCCGCCGAAACACTTCCTCCTTGACACGCCTCACAATCAGAACTACATTTCGCACGCCAGTTGAGGGGGGAAAACTTAGACTGCCCTGAGGTGAGCCGATGGCTCTCTTCGTACCCCTGTCTTGCGCCCAACGCGCCCGGTTGAGTCTGGCGCCGATGGCGCCATCGGCGAAGGCATGCCCAAGAGCACCTGCAACCCCCTCGGCAGCCTGATCTATTGGCTTAACACCGTCATCCTGATTGTCTGGGATGACTGGGGTGGCTGGTACGACCACGTCTTGCCCCCGGACTGTACGCCAGGCCCGACCTGCAGCGGTTATCCCGGCGGTAACGGCAATGGCAAGCAGTATGTGTATGGCTTCCGCGTGCCGCTGCTAGTCGTGTCCACGTATCTTAAACAGACCTCGCAGCAGTACACGGGCTATATTTCAGGGACGAAACAGAACCCCATCAACTACAACTTTGGCAGCATACTGAAATTCATCGAGGAGACTTTCCTGTCCGTCGGGACGGTCGGGATCAACCCGAGTTACCCCTACGCCGATCAGTTCGTCCAGCCCAACGTGAACGACCTCTCCGACTTCTTCAACTGTTTTACGCAAGCATGCCAAAATCCGTTTCAGCCGATCGCACTAGTGTCCAACTCGCACTGCACTCAGCAGCAATGCATGTCGAATCAGTGCGACGCAGCCTGTTTTATCAACTACAGGGGCAACCCGTTGGACCCAGACGACGAATGAATCTGATTTGAGCACCGCCGCAGCAGGGCTGCCCCGAACCCGGACAGCCCTGCTTTTTGCAATCCTATAATTTAGCAAAGCTGTTGGCTTGTGCTGGATGCAAGCTAGGGCGTGATCTCGTACACGACATTGTATGCAGTGCCGTAAAGGTTGCCTTTGTCATCCATAACCACGCCGCCATCGGGGTAGCCGCCATCTTGGCCCGTAAACTTATGCAGGACTGTGTACTCCCATTTGCCAGCGGCACCTGGCGCCAGTTTATAGACCACGCCGCAGCCGCCAGAGCAGGAAGGGTCGCCGCCGCCACTGACAGTGCCATATAGATTGCCAGCCTTATCAAAAATTACGCCGCTGCTGGGGTAACTGCCGTTCTTTGGTTTAGGAAACCCATAAAGCTGGGTCCCCTTCCACCCCCCTTCGGGCCCGGCGTCAGCTTGAACACCGTGCCCAAGCTTTTGGGCCCGCCCCCTACGGTCGTACCGTAGAGGCTGCCTGAGCTGTCAAAAACCAATCCATAGGCAGCTAATGCCCCATCGGCGCCGTCGAATTGCCTCAATAATCTCTCCGTCCACCCACTCGAGCTGTGTTTCAGCCTGTAGACGGTTCCCAAACGATCAACTCCACCGTAGTACGTCGTCCCGTAAATATTTCCGGCCTTGTCAAAGATCGGCGGGGCATAAGGAATATAGGCATCGTAGGGCCTAGCACCGTAACTGTAGAGAACGCTTTCACTCCAGCCGCCAGAGCCGGGCGTCAGCCGGAAAACACCGCCCCTGCCGTAAACACCCCCGGCAGCAATAGCTCCGCAGAGACCGCCCTCACCGTCTAAGACCACGGGAGTCGGCGCCCCCCCATCCGGGCAGTGGTACTGTTGGCAGAAGTCGTATACAACGTTGAAAATCCAGCCGCCGGAGCCGGGAGTCATCTCGAATATCGTGCCACCGTCGAATCCAGTCCCGCCGACAGAAGCCGTGCCATACAGATTGCCCACCGCATCGAAGATCAGGTCGCCGTTCGGACTTCCTCCGTCTTGGCCGTCGAAGCTGTGCAGCGTCGTCAAGGTCCAGCCATGCGCGCCAGGCGTCAACTCGAAGATGGTGCCATCGTTGTGGTCACCGCCGCCCCCAGTCACACCATAAAGATTGCCCTTTGCATCGAAGGTCAGCCCGCTAAACAGTCCGCCGGGCACGGTAGCCAGAATCTTGAATTTGGGCTGTGCCCAAGCCACAGATATCAATGCGATCGCCAGCGCGACCATCGTCAGGGACCGGCGCAAAACAGAGGGAAAACACATTCGCCGCATAGCAAGCTACCTCGTCACGAACTCCGGCCGGGGAGACGGCCCAAACCGTCCGCAGACCGCCACGATATCACGATTTTCGGCCCAAAACTCGGCTGCTTCGGCAGTCTGACCCGACCCGCCCGGCCCAGGTTTTCTTCGTTGACTCCACGCGTCAAACCAGATAATCTTAACTGATAAATATTATCTGGCCGATAATATCCGATCTTTGACAATCCGACACCGGCGACGGTGCGACGTTTCAGCGAGGCAAGAGACTCTGATCCCGCTCGGCTTCCCAAAACGGGAAGGCGAGCCGCCCGTGCCCACCCCTAACTCCCATGTTGTCTAGATTTTGCGCGTAACTCCTTTAAACTCAAAGATCTAGCACATAGTGACAAAATAACTCTCGCGTTTTCAAGATTTTACGAACGAAGGGGGGAGGGGGGTACCCAGTGCTAAACAGTAAACTCCGTCCCAAAGTGGGAAGGCTGACGCTCAAGTTGGCTGGCGGACGCGGTGCATTCCTTCCCCGGTCTTCAGTGCGTAGACCATGTACAAAACCACCGCCACGTTGAGCAGCAGAACGGAGACATGAAACAGGCTTTGCCGGTGAATCACTTTATAGATCTCAAAGGGCAGGTACATGGTGCCGGAGATCAGGGCAATCCACTCCGCCCAGGCTCGGGCATACCAGAGTCCGTAAGCCTCCACAAACCGCAGGAGGGAATAGCCAACCGCCACCCCGGCCACCGCCCACACTTTCGTTTCGGTCAAAGAATCAGCCCAATCGAGAAAAACTTGCGCAAAATGATGATCCGGACTGATATGAAGCAGCCGCAGCAAGCCGTCGGCAATATCCCACGGATCTTCTCGATGCACCAGCAAGAGAATCCCGAAGGCAGCCAGCAGCACCGCGAGCCCCTTGAACAGTTCAAAGGTGGCAACCGCCCGCAGCACCTGAAGATTGGCTCCCTGCTCCGGCTCCGCCGATGCGATCTTGGTATGCACGATAGAACTCATTACAACATTATCTCCCCGGCTGCAAACTCAGTTGTTGCGCGCCGGTAAAAATCCGGTCCCGAATCAGCAACGTACTTACCAGCGAGGTCAGGCCCGACGCGGCGAAAATCATGGCCAGCACCACAAATTGGTAGACCGCAGCATACACTGGTCGAGCCCCCGACAGAAGCATTCCCGCCATCAAGCCGGGAATCCATACGATGCCCAACGAGCGCAGCGAGTCGATGGCCGGAATCAGGCTGGCCTCAAACGAAGCCTGCACGTAAGGAGAAACGCTGTTCCGAGCCTCCGCTCCGAGCGCCAGGGCAGTCTCGATCTCCCCAACATGGGCCAGCACATCCGCCCGGAAACGGTTGAGCGCCAATCCGTTGGTGTTCATGGCATTCGCGATCAGCATGCTCCCGACCGGGACCAGAGAAGTAATAGCTGTATCGATGACGCCAAGCCAGGTCATCATCGCAATCACCGAGCCGGCGCCGAAGGCAATCGACCACGCAGAAACGCGAAACGCCCCGGGCATGCCTTTCGCCCGCCGCGCAGAGGTAGCCCCGGCCGCCACGATCATCCCGGCGAGGAGGAGTCCGCTAGTCCAACGCGGCCCGCGCAGCAGTAGCAGTAGGATGGATCCGACGGCGACGATCTGGACGATGCCGCGCACCATCGCGATCAAAGTTTCGCTCTCCAGATGAATGCCGCGTTTGCGGGCGAGCAGCACCACCAGCATGGCGGCAAGCGCCGCGACGAGAGCTTGCGCTAAACCCAGATACAGCTGATTGCTGAAGAAGAACTTAAGCATGCAACACCTCGTCTATGGAGCCCGCGCGGACAATGCGCCCCGATTCAAGCAGCAACGCTCTCTCCGCCAATCGCGCCGCCTGCGCCGTGTCGTGGGTAACCAGCACGCAGGTTATTCCCTGTTCACGAATGACTCGCTGGATCGACGATTCGACCTCGAGCTTGGATGTTTCATCGAGCGCGGACGTAGGCTCATCGAGCAGCAAAACCAGCGGCGAGTTCGCCAAAGTGCGCGCGACGGAGACCCGTTGTGCTTCGCCTCCGGAAAGATTCGCCACGTTGCGGCTGGCATAGCCTTTCAGTCCGACGCGAGCCAGCAGTTGGTCGACCGAGTCTTGCGACAAAGATTCTCCGCGCTGGAGTGGACCGAATCGTAGGTTGTCTTCGACCGTACCGGGAAACAGGTAAGGACGCTGGTTCACCATGCCGAGCTTACGTCGCAGATCACGCGGAGAAATCTGCCGGTAATCGATTCCTTCGACGAAAACTGTGCCGCTGGTGGGTTCATCGAGACGGTTCAGCAGCCTGAGCAACGAACTCTTCCCCGAGCCGCTGGGGCCGACGATGGCAAGGACCTCACCTGTTTGCACTTCGAAGGTGGCATCTTCGACCAGTACTTTGTCTTTGACACCGCGGCCCAAGTGCTCGGTTCGCAGGATGGGATCGGAAGTGGTGCTGGTGATCACGAGACTGTCCGGGGAGTTCTCATTCTTCGACTCGCCGAGGGACAGCATTGCGAGAACGCCTTTCGAGGTTCATCTCAGCACGGCAGCGCAGGGTTCTTCGACTCCGTGAGCCGCTTTGCGGCTCACTCCGCTCAGAATGACATTGATTGGTGGTGGCTGAGAAATCATTGTCCTTGCGCACGTACCGCAGCGCGCAGCTCTTCCACGATTTCGCGGGCGGCTTTGCGCGCGGCGTCTTGTTTGGTAACGTCAAAAGAAATGGCGCCGACGCGGGCATGTCCGCCGCCGCCGTAGCGTTCACAGATCTTGGCCAGGTTGACCACTGGCTCGGAAGGCGCCCAGGGATTCGATCCGACGGACACCTTCACCCGGAAGCTGCTCTTGCTCAGGCCGACGCTGTAGACCGATTCCGGATGCAGATAGTAGGGAACGAACTTGTTGTAGCCTTCGAGCTCGTGATCGGTGACGTCAAAGAAAAGCGTCCCGTCTTTCGACTCGGTGCGTTCGCTGAGGATGGCTATCGAGCGTTGGTGCCGTTCCAGAAGCGGAGGCAGGAGCGAGGCGACAAAAGGCTCCTGGATAATCTCCGCCAGAGGCCTGGTGGCGAGAAGCGGGATCAGTCGGGGCACAAAATCGTGGGTCTGATTCGATTCGATCACCATGGTCAGCTTCATTGCCGGGGCCTGCATTTCGACCGCGGTACGGGCGTCGGGATACAAGGCGCCATCCACGATGTCGGTCCAGTGAACCAGGTCGGCGACGGACGCGGGATCGAAACCGAAGCGCTGCTCGGCAATGGTGGCGATGAAGCTGGTGCAAGACTTGAAATCCGGATCGTAGAATTTGCGGTTACTCTGATCCTGCTCGAAGTGGGCCGCATCGGCGGGCGAGAGAAACGCGCTCTCGTGATGGTCGAACCACCATGTGATTTTGGGCGAACTGGAATACTTGAAGTCGACGATGGCGTTCTCGTCGCCATCAAAATTGTTTTCATCAAACAAAGCACCGGCGCGGTGCAGCAAGCCGGAGAAAACGAACTCGACGTCGCTACGAATCCGTTCGCGATAGAAACGGGAGAAAAGTGCTGCCGATGAAGCACCGTCAAAACATTTGTCGTGATAGAACACCCGAACTCTCAAACGTGTCTCCCCTTCCAGCCAGAATCAGACAGACTACCCGAAACCAGGCCGGAAACAAAAGTAATTAGGGATGGCACTCGGGGAAAGTTTTGTCAGTGATGGAGGCCCATCGCCGGCATACGGGATACGACGCCCGGTGAACGGGGAGTGTAAGAGGCTTTTCGAAATTTCAGAGACTAGGCGCCAGCCTGTTTCTCAGCCATGTCTCCGATGAACGGCAGTTTCCACATCTGGCCCTGATTGGCTTTGAGCAGAAGAACGAGCCAGATCACGAAGCCCGCCAATCCGATCAGCGGCCATATCAGGATGGTCAGCCAGCCGAGCAAAGGAATGTGAGCGATGATGCTGAGCACGATCCACAAGGCGGTCCAGGCAACTGCAAAAAAGATGCATTGGAAGGCGTGGAAGCGGACAAACCGGCTCTTGTTGTAAGGCTCCACAACGAGAAACACGATTGCGGGAATGATGGTGACGTAAGCCAGCATGCCGGCCACGTTGTCAGTCAAGCCGCCAGCCGCAGACGTGGCAGGCCGCGCTGCCGGAGCTCCCGAGCGGCTACACGCCGGGCAGATTGTGGAACCATCTGGTGTTTGAGCGCCACACACCGTGCAAAAAGCCATAGCGTACCCCCCAAGCATTGATTTTGACCCAATGCAGAGAACGGGCGCACGTTAGCAGAAATGGACCGTCAAGGCAAACGAAATCGGAGCTCAGGAAAAACTCATCTCTGGGCAGCGACGATGGAAACCTACTTCAGACCCTCCACCAGATACAGGTCTCCGAGGGTTCGATGGAAGCCGTAGACGTAGGTCTTGCCGTCCGGGGTCACGAGGATTGGTCCAATGGTGGAGACGCCCGTGGGGTCGACTGGAACGATCTGCTTCCACAGGGTCTTCTTTCCCGTCGCAAATTCCAACTGGTAAACTTTGGCGGGCACTTCGCCGGTGCGGTATATATAGATGGAACGGCCGTCCTGATTCCAGCTGATGGGCCGGTCTCCGGCTTCCAGACCGTTCACAATTCGCGGATCGCCTCCCGCTGAAGGGTAGAAGTACCCTTTTCCGTCGGGACCAATGCCCACGACGGACTGGCCATCCGGCGACACCGCGAACGAAGTTGCGTCGATCCCTTCGGGGGAAATCATCTTCGGCTTTCCTCCGGAAACATCCTGCACATAGAGCTGCACGCCGCGACCCGGTTCGTTGCCCGAGAAGGCAAGGCGCTTGCTGTCGGGGAACCAGCGGGCCCATTGGTGGTTGATG
>Ga0210384_10004872_pt1 | contig 14855 bp, 17 predicted proteins | sample IncBWH2MmetaG_FD_160574 | JGI IMG/M metagenome (GOLD analysis project Ga0210384, IMG submission 160574) | Forest soil microbial communities from Barre Woods Harvard Forest LTER site, Petersham, Massachusetts, United States - Inc-BW-H-2-M | ecosystem: Environmental > Terrestrial > Soil >...
GGCAATGGGAGCAGCAGCTTTTGGCCAGAGCCCCCACGGTGACCCGCCTCGAGGTCGCGCAATCCCGCGGCGGTCTTCCACGGGTATCGAATGCCATGCGCAATCTGCTGATCCGATCGCTGCACGATCTTCTGTGTGGATCGTCATCCGAGGCGCGTTTCGCGGAATTGTTGGACCGCGCCGCGGAGCACTCATGATTCTGCGAGATGTGGTCGTGGCCGGCGAACGGCGGCTGCTGGGCGCTCAAGATTCTCCCACCGCCAGTCTGCGTACCACGCTGGAGCGGCGCACGCCGCTCTTGGAAGTCGTATCCACGCATCCGTCTGCGTCCCCGCCGTTGACGGCCGAGCGCGTGTGCGAATGGCTGGCCACGCAGAGTGAAGAGTCACGCCTCGCCTGCGCGCGCGCGCTGTCCAAAGAACTCGAGGCCGTGGCCCACGATGCGCATTCCCAAGGTCTGGAAATCGGTCGCTCGACGGGAAGACAGGAAGTCGAGGCGCAAGCGGGCAGCGCCTTGGCCGCGCTCGCCACGATGGTCTCCGCCATAGAGAATGTCATCTCGCGGGAGTCGACGCAGCTCGCGGAGAGTTGTGCCGAGATCGTCTGCGCGGCGTTCACGAAAATTGCCGGCACCGCGTTGATTGAGCGAGATGCAGTGCTTCAAGTGGTTCTACAGGTGCTATCGCGTGTCAAGAACGAGGCCGAACTATCGATCCGCGTCAGTCCCACCGACCTGCCCATTTTGCAATCCTATGCGGCTAGGCTGGATGACGCTTTGGGTGGACGGCACTGGACCTTGATCCCCGACACCCGGGTGAGCGCGGGTGGTTGTATGGTGGAGTCGAGTTCGGGCACATTGAACGGCACGCTCGAGTCCCAATTGCACGGGCTTTTGGCAACGCTGCGCGCGGCGAAAAAACCGCAGGACCCGCCATGAATCCGGCAACGCAGCTCATGCAAGAGGTGCTCCACGCCGATTGGATCGTGCGCAGCGGACGTGTGACCCGCCTGGTGGGACTCGGCATCGAGTCGGCGGGGCCGGACGCCCAACTTGGCGAGGTGTGCGAAATATCGTCGAGCCATTCGGCGGCCAGGATTCCCGCGGAGGTGATCGGGCGATCGGACGGGCGCGTGCAGCTGATGCCCTATGAGGATTTACAAGGCATCGCCGTGGGCAGCGAAGTCATCGCCACCGGACAGCGCGCCTACGCACTGGCCGGCCGTCATCTCATCGGCCGGGTGATCGACGGCACGGGCGCGCCGCTGGATGGAAAGCCCTTGGCGCCCCAAGGCGTCCGCCGTCCACTCTACCCGTCGCCCATCAATCCCTTGAGCCGCGGTTCCGTGTGCGAGGTCATGCAGACGGGCATTCGCGCCATCGACACCCTGCTGACCTTGGCTCGCGGCCAGCGGATCGGCGTGTTCGCGGGCAGCGGCGTGGGCAAATCGACGCTGCTGGAAATGCTCGCGCGACAGGTCCAGGCCGATGTGACGGTCGTTGCGCTGGTCGGTGAACGCGGGCGCGAGGTCAAGGCCTTCATTGAGCGCTTACCTACCGAAGTCCGTGCGCGAACGGTGTTGATTGCCGCAACCTCGGATCAGCCGCCGCTGGTGCGCCGGCGCGCCGCTTTCCTGGCCACCGCGATCGCGGAGTATTTCCGGGACGAGGGCTTGAGCGTCTGCTTGACCATGGATTCGCTGACTCGCGTCGCGATGGCGCAGCGCGAAATTGGACTCGCCGGCGGCGAGCTGCCCACGGCGCGCGGCTATACGCCCTCCGTGTTCTCGCTGTTGCCGCGGCTCCTGGAGCGCGGCGGCGTGCGCGCCCAGGGAGGCTCGCTCACCGCGCTTTATACGGTGCTGGTGGAAGGCGACGACATCGACGATCCCATATCCGACAGCGTCAGGGCCATCTTGGACGGTCACATCGTGCTGTCGCGCGCCGTGGCGCAGCGCGGCCGCTATCCCGCAATCGATATTTCCAGAAGTGTGAGCCGCCTGGCGTCGATCGCCGCCATGCCCGAAGAGCATCGCTGCGCGACCGAAGCCACCGAGCTTCTCATGTTGTATGAAACCGCGCGGGACCTCATCGAGGTCGGCGCCTACCGGGCCGGAACCAATCCCAAGCTGGATCGTGCCGTGCACCTCGTGCCGAAACTCGAGGGATTTCTCGCCCAAACACCCGAGGATACCGATTCACGCGCGGGGGCGCTGCAACGCCTGCGCCAAATTCTGGCGACCCGAGGACCCGAGCATGCCGCAGCCCGCAAGCCGTGATGGCCACTTGTTGCGGAGCCTGGAGCGCGTGCGGCGCTTGGCCCTGGAAGAGGCGCAGTCATTGCAGACCCGGTGCGAAGCCGAATGCGTCCAGGGCGAGACGCAATTGACTCGCATCGAAGAGGCACTGCAAGCCGAGTACGGGCGGCAACGCCTGTTGGCAAAGGACGGCACGGCGCTGTCGTGCGATGCATTGCAGGTCAGCCACACCTACCTGCGCTCGCAGGCAGCCAGTTTGTCGGAGGCCGCCGCCGCGCTCACCACGAGCCGCGGCCGCTTGGCGCAGGCCCAATCTCGGGTGACCAGCTGCCTCAAGGAGGTAAAAGTCATTGAACGATTGAGCGAGCGCCGGCGCCGCGCGCAGCACGTGGTGGAACAGCGCCGCTCTCAGTCTCGCATGGATGAATTGGGAATCATTAAATACACGAACAGGAAGGGACCATGGCCATCACCGGAATAGGCATCGTCGGACAGAATCCGGCGGCGCAGTCATCGCCCAATGTGAATCTGAACCAGCAGGACTTTTTGAGCATTTTGCTGACGCAGCTGCAGTTTCAAGATCCCTTGAAGCCCATGGATGACGAACAATTCGTGGCGCAGCTGGCGCAATTCTCCGCCTTGGAAATCAATACGGAGGAAAGCGCCAAACTGGATACCTTGATCTCCTTCGGCAGCATCAATCAAGGCGTCAATCTGGTCGGCAAGAAGGTGCAGGTCACCGATAGTCAACCCGGCGTCAACGGCAGCAGCAGCGCTTCCGGCACCGTGTCCGCCGTTTCATTTGCGACCGGCGAGCCGCTCCTCAGCGTTACCACATCGTCCAGTACCTTGACGAATGTGCCTCTCACCAATATCACGCTCGTGCAACAGTAGGATCAAGGAGTTTCCATGCTGAATGCGATCTACACAGGCTTGTCGGGAATGGTGGCGTACGAACAGGGCCTGGAAATCATCGGGAACAATGTGGCCAATCTCAATACCGCCGGATTCAAGGTCACCGAACCCATGTTCGACGCTCTTGAGTTACAAAGCGGTTCCGGCGGATTTGCCGGCAGCCCGGGCACGCCGATCACCGGCGGCGGCGTCACGGTGGACGACACGCACGTAACGTTTTCGCAGGGTCAGGATCAGGCCACCGGCAATCCCTTGGATGCCGCCATCAACGGCTTGGGATTCTTTATCGTGCAACAGAACGGCACGGACTTCTACACGCGCGATGGTCAATTTCAGTTCGACCAAGACGGAAACCTGACGCAGACCTCGACCGGCGCCAAGGTCATGGTGTCCACCTCGACTTCCGCGATCGGCACCTTCAACATCGACGCGTATAAGTCCTACGCCCCCACCGCCACGGCCACCGTGTCCTTGAGCGGCAATTTGGCCCGCACCGGCCAAACGACCAGCTATGTCTTGCCCAACATCACTGTGGTCGACAGCGCCGGCGGTACGGAGACTTTGTCGGCCACGTTCACCCAGGACACGACCAATCCGTTGCACTGGACGGTTCAAGTCAATGACGCCAACAATAAATCGGTAGGAACGGGCGATATCACTTTCAACCCGGACGGAACACCGGCCGCCGCCAATACACCGGTCACTCTGACCGTGACGCCCGCCAATCTTCCCGCATTCAAGGTGAATCTCGATGTCGGCAGCGCCGGCAGTTTTGCCGGCGTCACGAGCCTTGCCACCAACGCCAGCTCTCAGCTGCAGGTGCTCTCGCAAGACGGCGTGCAGTTGGGAACGCTGTCCAGCACTTCATTCGGCAGCGACGGGACGCTTACGCTGACTTACTCCAACGGCAAGACCCTCACGCCGGCCAAGCTGTTGTTGGCGCAATTCGACGCACCACAACAGCTCAAGGCGGTGGATCACGGCCTGTTCGCGGCGGCGGATAACACGAAACCCGTCATCGGCACACCGCTCACCGCCAATTTCGGCAGCATCGTCGGCGGCGAGGTGGAGATGTCGAACGTGGATTTGTCGAAGCAATTTACCGAGTTGATCATCATCCAGCGCGGCTACCAGGCGAGTTCGCAGATCAACTCCATTGCGAATGAAATGATGCAGCAACTCTTGGGCATGGGGTCGCAGCGGTGAGTCGCGCGGGCGGGGCAGCCGTGCCGTTTTTGCTCATGGGCGAGAGCCGGCGGCGCCTGCTCAAGTCTCGCGTGCAAGGATTGCTCGAGCGCTGGTACCGCACGTGGGCGCCGGAGCGCGCTTCACCGGTGCACTTGGAATACACCGCGGAACGGCGCAACGAGAACGCCATGCGCGCCGACGAGCTGCGATATGCAGCGTCCACGCCAGAGTCGCACCTCCTGCAGATCCACTTGAGCAATCAGTTCTTGCGCATCCTGAGCGGCTTAGGACCTGCGGATGGTGTGTTCACGTCGGGCCCCGCCGTCGCCGGCGCCCTGTCCGGAGACTTGACCGCGAGCATCGTTCGCGCACTGTGCATTGATCTGGTGCAGGCGGCGCAGCCGGCGACCATGCCGCAGGTTGAGCGGATCGAGGCGGTGAGTCCGGTGAAAGGCCAGGCGCGCGATCTCGAGTTTGCTGTGACCGTCGGCACCGAGCCGCGGCGCCCGCTGTTGCACGTGCTGCTCTCGCCGCCGCTGATCGACTTGCTGATCAGAGAGCGCCCGGCGGTGGGCCAGCGCGAGTCCCTCGTGGCAAGACGCAAGGCCAGCGGTGAGCTGCCCGTTCGCGTCAGCGCCGTACTGGGCACGGCAAATGTCGCCTGGCGGGACCTGACCGCACTGTCCGTTGGGGACGTGATCGTTCTCGATCAATCCCTGGCAGCCCCCTGTAGCTTGCAAATCGAGGGTGGACAGACGGTGGCGGATGCGCATTTGGGCCGCATCGAGCAGGCGCTGGCGGCGCAACTCACACGCGTAAACAATTGATATTTGGATTCGAAGGAAATCGCATGACACAAACGGTCGTAAATCGGCTCGAGCTCTCGCCGCTGGGCGGCGGCGCTGCCAAGGGTCCGGCATTGGGAGAACGCCTGGATCTGGTGGAACAAGTCAAGGTGCAGCTGACGGTGACGCTCGGCGAGGCCGAGATCACCATGGGCAAGTTATTTTCACTTACCGCCGGCGATGTGCTGGCACTGGATCGTGCGGCCGACGCACCCGTCGATGTGCGGCTCAATGGCAAGCTGATCGCCCGCGGTACGTTGGTCGCAGTGGATGACAAGTTTGGCGTGCGCCTGACGGAAATCGTCGGCGCCGGCTGAGAATCTCTGGTGCTTACGACATGCCGGGCCGCGTTGCTCGCGGCCATCGTCGCTTTGCCGGCCGCCTCGGCGCTCGGCGCGGAACCCGCCATACGCGGTATGCGGGCGGAACCCGACGTGGCGCTGCCGAGCACCTCACGTGTGATCGCCGCGGTGAGCGTGACGTTGGGACTGACGGTGGGCGCCATCTGGCTGATGAAGCGTTTCTGGCCGCAGGCCGTTGCCCGGCGTTTCGGCACTGGCGTCATCACCGTGGTAGCCCACGCGAATGTCACCCCGTCGCTCCGGGCCCATATCGTGCAGATTGATGGGGCGCGGATACTCATCGTGGAAGGCAAGCCCGGCATTGCGCTGGCGACTCTCCCTGCCGCGCAACCGCCTGGCACCGCGGCGGATCCATGAGTCTCCTGCCCCTGATCGCGGCCGCCGCTACGGCATCCAACACCTTCGGCATCAGTATCGACGTCGCCAAGCCGGGCGCGGTTCCAGTGTCCGACGTCTTGAAGATCATCTTGATGTTGACGGCCTTGGCGATCCTGCCGGCCATCATGATCGCCATGACCTCGTTCACGCGCACCATCATCGTGCTGTCGATGATTCGCCATGGCTTCGGCATGCAGGACACGCCGCCCAATCTGGTGCTGCTCAGCGTGGCCTTGTTCCTCACGCTGTTCACCATGTCGCCCGCGCTCGAGGAGATCAACGCGAAGAGCCTGCAGCCGCTCATTAAGAATCAGATATCGCTGGAGCAGGGCGTGACCGCGGGCCTCGCGCCGCTGCGGGAGTTCATGATTCGCCAGACGCGCGAGAAAGACTTGGAACTCATCCTGGAGGTGGCACGCGTCAAGGTACCCGATTCCGTGCAGGGTGTGCAGACGGTGCACCTGGTGCCGGCGTTTCTTTTGAGCGAGCTGAAGACCGCGTTTCAAATCGGCTTTGTGATCTTCCTGCCGTTTTTACTGTTGGACCTGGTGGTGGCCAGTGTTCTCATGTCCATGGGAATGCTGATGGTGCCGCCCACCATCATCTCGCTGCCGTTCAAGATACTGATGTTTGTCTTGATCGACGGCTGGAGCCTGGTGGTGCGCGCGCTGCTGGGGAGTTTTCACTGAGACCGCCGCGGCGCGCTCGGGGCGATCCGGGTTGATCAATGGTCAGCGAGGCCGAAGAGGATGTTGCCGCGCTCTGGCAGATTCTGCGGGATACGCGTGACCCCAGTGTGCGGGAGCGTCTCATCATCCGCTATGGAGCCTTTGCGCGGGCCATTGCGTCCCGGCTGTACGGCGCCCGCGCCGACGACGCAACCCCCTTCGACGAGTATCTGCAATACGCACGCGTCGGCCTCATCGAAGCCTTGGATCGCTACGACAGCGCGCTCGGCGCATCCTTCGAAACCTTTTCCAGCTACCGGATTCGCGGCGCCATTCTCTCGGGCCTGTCGCGGGACACGGAGCTGCGCGCGCAGCGCAGCCAGTGGCGCACGCGCATGGTCGAGCGCAGCGAATCCCTGGTAAGCGGTTCCATCGACCGGCCCGAAACGGTGAGCCTGGAGGAGTTCGTGCAGCTCACCGTGGGCCTCGCAATCGGCGTCATGCTGGAGGGCGGGGCAGAGGAGAGCGTCGATGAGTCCGTCGAAGCCAATCCCTACAGCGCCACCGAACTCGCTCAGCTGAGGATCAGGGCGCGCGCCGTGGTGGAGCAGTTGCCGCCGAGGGAGCGCGAGGTCATCCGCCGGCACTACTATGAGGGTATGGAGTTCCAAGAGGTCGCCAGTTTTCTCAATGTCACCAAAGGCCGCGTATCGCAACTCCACTCGCGGGCCTTGGAGAGGATCCGCGACTTCCTGGACCCCAGACCCAAGATCGATCGGAAACTGTAGCGCCCGTCGGCGCGGCTTAAGGATGGCGCTGCTCGGCGAGCCCTGCGAGCAGCGACTGTAAACGCTGGCCAAGCCTGGGATCGGAGCCGATATGATCGGCGACGCGCTTGACGACATCCCAAAATGCCGCGTCCCGAGGCAACTCGTCGCCAAGCTCCCAGGCGAGCACGGTCTCCACGAAGGCCTCGCGCGCGCGCGCCGCGTCGGAGAGCCCCACTGTTGTCAATCGGTCGCGGATGGTGGACTCGAGCGTGGCGCGCGAAGCGCCGCCAATATTCGTGTCCGCGGCGCGATCGGCAGGCTTTTCGGTGGTCGCGCTCGCGTTTGCGTACGAGCGCTGCACGGCGCTCGACTTCCATAGAGAACGAATCAGATCCGCGAATGGCCTTAAGGGATCCACGTCGCGCAGTCCCGATTAATGACGGGTCGGCGTATACAAAGAAAAATCGGTCCGCACTTTTTCGCCGGGTTCCGCAGCAACCTTGTTGGCCGCCGGCGGCGGGGGAAGGCGGTTGAGGACCTTGCGCATATCATCGTTGAGCGCGAGATTCTGCTGATTGCGCCCGATGCCGTCGCTCAAGAGCCGCGCACAGGCCGCGAAATCGTCTCTGACCAACGCCTCGAGACCGCGCTTGAAAAGTTTGAGCGGCGAATCCTCCGCGAGGATTTCCAAAGGACCCCAGCTGGACAGCGCCAGCGGCACGTTGCCGTGCGTCAGGTGCAGCAGCCCCAATTGAAAGCGCGCCACATGCGCGGAGGGATTCAATTCCGTGGTTGCCAGAAATTCCCGTACGGCTCGCTCGTATTCCCCGGCTTGGGCGTACTGGGCACCCAACAGGTGCCGCAAATCCGCGTTGCCTGGATCGGACTCTACCGCCTGCTCCAAATCGTCCAACTTTGATGCGGCCATGTTCTCTTCCTGAGGGCCCAGAGGAAACACCCCGAGCGGTGTGCTGATTATCGGCGCGACGCGCTGGTCCCGCAACCGCAGCGGCGGCGGCTAAGCCGTCGCCTTCGCATAGCGGCAACCCACGCACACGACGGGCCAGGTGCGATTGCGCTGATGCGCCAGCATGGCTGCCATACCCTCGTAGGCGCTCGCATCCTTGATGAAGCAGCAGGGCATCTCGACGCTGTCCAGGGAGAAATAGCGCATCCGGGCACTGGCGACATAATCACAGGAGAATCCTCCCTTGGGTTTGGCCGGCTTCGAGTGCTGCCCATAACGGAACGCATAGTCCGGCTTGGTCTGCAAGGGTTGCACAATGTGGCGGTACTTGTTCTGCCGGCACCAAGCCGCAATCCGCGTCGTGTGCTCGCGATGCGCGACTGAATGGATCACCACCTGCACAAGCGGCGCCAAAGCTGCAACGAAACTAAGTACTCTCGGCAAGTTGTAGCGCCCGATTTTCTCCGCTGCCGCCTCGTCCAAAGTGTCGATGCTGACGCCGACTTCGGCAAAGTGCTCTGCGAAGCGATCCGGATGCTTGTACGTGCCATTGGTGATGGTGTAAGGCTTCGCTCCCACACTCACCACGTGCTCCGCCATCTTGAAAAAATCATGATGCAGCGTGGGCTCGCCCTCGCCCTGCAAGGACACCGTGTCGGGAATCCCGTTCATACCGATGTGCCGGGCGAGGAGGGCGGCAAAGGTTTCGTAGGACATATCCGCTTGACGCATGGCACGTCCGGCGCAATAGAAGCAATCGAAATTGCAGCGGGTGGTGATTTCGAATTGGACCATCATGGCGGCATGCCCATTGCTTCAAGCTCAACGCTTGAGGATCGGGCGCGCGCTCCGGCGGCGAGAACGGTAGAGTCGTAAGCATGTTCCATTGCGTGACATTCAATCCCAAGCTTCACTACCCGCTGTTGCGGTGATCGGGTTGGCGTCGGATCACCGGAATAGTACATCCGAGCTATGAAAGCGTCGATTCTTTCGCGCGATGCAAACGAGTCAAACGGTGATTTCTTGAGCACGCGCGCTAGGCTCAAGCTCTTTGCCAACAATGGCTCGAGAGGATGCTGTGTCGCCTAGGGCTCCTTGATCCTGACTTACACTAGGCGATTGCTGTTTGACCCGGCTCCGCGATACGCAATCGCGCCTTTAACCCAAATGACCTTCGATTCGAAATACCTAACGTCTTCTGCATGCGATCCATCACCGTAAGGGATTTCATCCTGACAATGTTGGCATCGCTCGTTAGCCCATCTGTTGAATCGTCCGCCCGCTGGACAAGGTTGCAAATTCCGCTCAAGGCCATCGTAGATCGCGCGCAGTTCACTGATCGTCGGCATTCGGGAGCCGACCAATCGCGCTACGGCGGCAGAATCTTCGTCTCGCAGAACGAAGTCTGATCCCCTCTCGCAGTAGAGGAATGGATCGCGTCCGCCCACAACGTTGAGTACAGTGAATCGAATCTGCTGCTGGCACTTGGGGCACGGCATGACCCATCCACTTCGCACCTCGTCTTCAACGAAACCGTTGGAGATTTCGTCGCTCATCAGCTACTTCCAACTTTAAGCACGATCTGCCGAATACCACCTCCCCCAGCAGTGCTATGGGAGCATTGATTTCCGGCCCACCGCCAGGCAGTCCTTGCCCACCGTCAGTTTCCCGGTAAGCTCTGAACTTGCTTTTATCCTTCACTGAGACGCGACCAGAATCCGCGTCAACAATTATGTTCCTGCAAGTACATGCCGCTGCGTTCCGCGGTTTTGAGGGGACGGAATCCCCACAAATTCCACATTCGTAGAAAATATCGTTACCTGCCGGGTATCCAGAAAGCTGGTTTACATCACACCGGCTTCGGCCTCGTGGCTTAATCAAGTCGAGCGTTGGTTCGCTACGCCGACCGAGCGCCAGATCCGCGGCGGCACTCACCACGGCACCGTTGAGTTAGATAGTGCCATCCGCGGTTACCTCACACACAACAATCGCGATCCGAAACCCTTCGTATCGACCAAAACAGCTGACCAGATCCTTGAAAGCATCAAGCGATTTTGCATTCGGACTCCTAACTCAGGACACTAGCGAAACGCTGCCAGTCATAGTGTTAAACACCTTTGGCAAAGCCACTTCAGGTATGGTCCCCAACCGAGCGGTGATAGGCAGACCGCCGCACCAATGACTCATCGTCCCATCCTTGGACCGCCATCGCCAAGCGCGAGTAGGCGGCCTCCAATTCCTTATGGTTGCTGAGGTTACCTTAGTGGAAATAATACGCGCAAGGAATCGGCGTTGGCGTTGTGATTTGACCACTCTCCACTCGTCTAAGCATAGTAATGCCAATTCGTGCAAGCATAACATGGGTCCCTTCGCGGCGCCGACAATCACCCCCTCTCGATCTCGACTATTCTCGAGGCGATCGGAGAACTCAAAAAACGTAAGTCTGGTCTGAAGATCGCTCGATCCGGCGAAACTCCGATGGAGCGATAAATCTTGCGCCGACTACTCCCGCCGCCTCAGCTGTCACTGCAAGATCATCGCTCGTGAGCACAATCGTTTGATATGTCTTCGCCAATCGAAAGAGATTTTTTCCTCCAATCTTAGATTCGTCGACGGCAAGTTTTCGAAAATCCCCCTGATAGCCTTTCTTCTCGATATACGTCGACGCTGATTTGTCTAGGCAATCAATTTCGTCCAGGATATGAAGGAAGAAGTAGCGTGCTTCCGTATACGGCTCTCCGCGGTACTCGACATTGACGGGAAACAATTCATAGCTCGCAGGAAATTTCTCGATGACTGAGACCATCCTGTGCGAGACAATGAATAGCGGGCCGCAACTGAAAAAATCAACCGGCGGTTCTTCGGAGTCAATTCTAATCCGTGCCCCTGGAAACTTATCGATAAGAGACTCCTCTGTCTGAATTCTTACACCCGCAAAGTCCCCGACATTGAGAAGCGTTGCGCGTGTGTATGTGCGCTCACTCAAAACGTCACTTCGCCATACTCTTGTCATTGCGATTCGGAAGGATATCAGCAGCTCATTCCACTCATCAAAAATCAACTCCTGTCCGAACTACCAAGACCCAACACTAGGCGACGCCCAAATCGACGTTGACATAAATCATTCCTCCGGTCGCCGCCAGGCGCCTCGATGGTAGATGAATTTCGGAAGGCCGCGCAACGAAGAAACCATGTCGAGCAATGAAAATCGGAATTCCTCTAATGGGTAGGCTTCGCCGAAGCCGAGTTTGGGGAGCCACTCCCGACTCCACCGCGATTAACAAACGCGGGACGTGGAACGTCCGGCATCAAATCGTATGCTTTCAGCGCCGTTTCTAACGGGGTAAGCGCTGCTTGAGAGTCCCAATACAAAACTTTAAGCCACGTGGCAGCCTCCGACGCCGCACCGTGAGAGAGCCATTTTTGTTGCAGGTGTTTCTTTAGCACACGTTCTCCAAATGACCTGTAATGATTGGCCGGCGCCCTTCCATTTGCTCTGAGTTCTCGACACGTCCAATACCCAAACTCAATTATATTGCTGCTATGGCTGACGTCTATTTTCGTCTTGCCCCCAACACGCTCGTACAATTCAATCCCTCGCTCGTACTGCCCGCTTTGAATGCAGTTGGCGAGGTAAGTTTCAAGGTACCCATTATAGAGGCGCTCGTACCGACCATGTTGGCGCGGCCGCGCCTTTTACTTGTACCGCGTCGAGGTTGTTGTAGGCGTCCGTTGGAGGCGACACTAACTTCCGTCCGTAACGACGAATTACGGCGCGCAGATCGTCACTGGTCAGGCGCGATTTAGCGCATCGCTTGACTGTCGACTCGTAATCTCCGCGCGAAAGCAGGTCTGCTAGTTCTCGCGCGGTTAACTTCAGTACGCCAAGCGACATCGCTCCCTCGTTACCTTCGATTTCCCGGGATACGGGTAATCGTGTTTTCATTCACACCGATACTGTTGAAGTAAATATCCGCCTCTTGGATTGCTTGGCTCGCCTCAGCATCTCCATACCTCGCAGCGCAGGGCGGCAAAGGTTTCGTAGGACATATTCCCCTGACGCATGGCACGTCCGGCGGAATAGAAGCAATCGAAATTGCAGCGGGTGGTGATTTCGAATTGGACCATCATGACGTCATGCCCATTTCCCTGGGCTCAACAATCCAGCTCAGCTGCGCTCCGCTCTGTGCAGAGGTGACTTCGTTGATTCGATTACTTGTAGTCGCCCAATCTAATGGTACGATCGGGCGATCCTTACCCTGAGCGCTTGAAGCAGCTCTCTGTCAATGCTTTCCCTCGTCGACTTCGGCACTGGATAGGGAGAGTCTATCTCCGTAAGTCCGGATGGTCCTACAGCGATGGAACCCTCTTTAGCAATTCTTGCATCTCTTCCAGTTTGAAAAAACCCTTGCGCATGTCTCCAGATGAGTATGCGACATACGCCTCCTCAACTAACTGCCCGCAATGCGCAAACACTGCCAATTCTCCTTTCTCCTTTCGGGCCATCTCCAAGCCTAGGCGCAAACCCTTGAAGGCACGTTCGAGAGACCATTGCTCTTCTTGCGAGACTCCCCCTCGATTCGGGAACCTATCGGGAAGATAGGTTTGCGCGAAGACGACATAGTCTTTGTAACTATGGAGATCGCTAAATGAAAATCGCGTCATGGTTCCTCACGGGACAAGTCCGTAGGACCCCTGGACCGGTCCCGTTATCAGCGGACTGGGGCGAATTATAGTGACATTGGCTCCGTTCGAGAAGGTTCGGAAATTAGAAATCTGCGGTAGTGCGTTCGTTTTCAAGGCAATCGATCCGTCCAAAATCGTCTCTGACGACGAGATGTATACGTCAGGAATTCTGTAGGACCCGTTACCGGAAGGGTCATAGAGTCGGCGGTTCACCTGAACAATTTGACCAGGCCCCTCCTCAATGCCTTGGTCGTTAACAAGGTAATCACGCAAACCGTCCCTGGCTAGTGCATCAAGCCTATTGCCGATTATAAGAGGATCATCTGGCACAAGTCCCTGATCGACAAGCTGTCTCGTGGCGTTATAAGCTTGGTCATAGAGTTCTTGATATTTCGCCGTAACCGCGTCGCTAAATTCCGCCAGAGTCCGGAAGCCTGATTTGCCGATGGTTGGGCCAACAAACGTATCAGCTTCTGGCGCGACTAGCGGATTCTGCAACTCAATGCTTGTAGCGCCGGATTGCGCGAATCGATACGGCACGTTATCGGCAACGGTGATCGGCGACCTTATTTCGTAGTTACCATAATTCTCGAGCGCTTTGCCCACCAAAGAACCGGTCGCGAGGCCACCGAGTTGCTCTGCCGCGCCGTTATAGTCGCCATTTTCCAAGGAAGTAGTCACATCGTAGGTCGCAGTGCCGATGTTTAGAATTGGCACCGCGCGGACGACGTTGAGGACCCGATCGGCGGTAGTCAGATTTCCGTTCACTTCCGCTTGACCGATATCACTAAAGTAGTGCGGGTCGTAGATGTTGCCAGTGAGTCCGTGGTAAGCCAAGCCGCCGGCGATTTGCGCCAGATCAAGGATCTGGGCGACGGGCTGCGTTACTAGTTTCTCTGCCGCGGTCACTCCTCCGTGGAAAACGTGCCCTAACAGGCCGAGCAGGGAAACGTCCTGCGTAGCTGGCGGCGCCGGACTGGCTACACTGGGTGGAATTTCGGTGGAGGCAGTTGCTGCGAGTTGGTCGAGAAGCGGAAAAGTCTTTGCCCCACTGGCGTAGGTCCTGACGCCATTGCTGTCGATCGTGAAGCTTTCATTGCTACTGGGACGAGACCCAATGACATCTTGTCCCACCACCGGCTGCGCATTCGGATTTGGACCCAGCCCGACGGGAGTCGCAACTTCAGCCTCCTCTTGAGCGAGCTCAACTTGCAATTCGGCGGCCTTTTCGGGATCGACCGTCGATACGGGATTATTTTCTAGGGGTGAGGTCGAATTGGAGTCGGGCGTGTTTATTCTCTGTGCGGTGACCTTAATCTCGTCTAGCGATTCTGGTCCATACGCGTCAGAAATCGATTGGCCGATCGCATTGCCGAATGCATCCGAGAGGATCGACTGGGCGCTGAGCTTGCCGCCGGCAGCGGTGCGAATGAGTGAACTGGTAATGCCGGATGCGACATAGCCTGCAAAGGCTGAGTGGGAAATTTCGGTAACCTGGCCGCCAACGTATTTCGCCGCGGGTGCGGCCACGGCGGACAGCGCTACTTGCTGCCAGCTGAACTGGTTTTGCAGTCCGGCCACCACGCCAATGCCTTGCGTCAGTCCATTTTCCGCCGCCGCGGTAATGGAAGCGGCGGCGTAAGGTGAGGCACCTCCGAGCCCGGAGAAAGCCGTCGTCAGTTTCCCGGCAACGTTCAAGGCCGCGAAGCCCCCGGCCACTGCACCGCCCACCGCGGCTTGCGCGACTGCGGTCCAACTGAAGTTTTGTTGCTGTCCGATCGCAATGCCGACCCCCTGACTCGCGATACTGCCGGCGGCTG
>Ga0210384_10004873_pt1 | contig 14853 bp, 11 predicted proteins | sample IncBWH2MmetaG_FD_160574 | JGI IMG/M metagenome (GOLD analysis project Ga0210384, IMG submission 160574) | Forest soil microbial communities from Barre Woods Harvard Forest LTER site, Petersham, Massachusetts, United States - Inc-BW-H-2-M | ecosystem: Environmental > Terrestrial > Soil >...
CCGGCAAAGTGGATACGCTGGTGATTCTGGGCGGCAATCCTGCTTACACCGCGCCGCATGATTTTGACTTCCTGGAAAAATTAAAGAAGGTGCACGCTTCGATACACCTGAGCCCGTACTTTGATGAGACATCGGCGTATTGCACCTGGCATATTCCCGAATCGCACTACCTGGAAACTTGGAGCGATGCGCGCGCCTACGACGGCACCGCCAGCATCATCCAGCCGTTGATTTCGCCGCTGTATTACACAAAATCGGCGCACGATGTGGTGGCGGCGTTCAGCGAAAAGCCGGGGAATCCGCCGTATGAGCTGGTGCGTGCCTATTGGGCCGAGGCCATGGGGCATTCGGAAGCGGCGGTGGAATCGGGCTGGAAGAAGTGGCTGAACGACGGCGTCATTCCGAACACGAAGTATATGCCCACGAGTGTGGCATTGAAGTGGAGCGCCAGCAGTTTGCCTGCCTTTCAGGCGGCACCGGCGGGGCAACTTGAGTTTATTTTTCGCCCGGATCCCGCGGTGTGGGACGGGCGCTTTGCGAACAACGGCTGGCTGCAGGAACTGCCGAAGCCGCTCACGAAAATTACCTGGGATAACGCGGCACTGATCAGTCCGAGATACGCGCAAAAACTGGAATTACTGCACAAGGTGGTTTCCCGAGGCGGGGAGCACGGGCAGGTTCGCTCGCGCGTCGTAGACATCGAGCTGAATGGCAGCAAGGTGACCGCCGCATCGTGGACTTTGCCCGGGCAGGCCGAAGACACCATTGTGCTGCCGCTTGGATATGGGCGCTCGCGAGCTGGATTTACCGGCACGGATAAAGGCTTCAATGCTTATGTGGTGCGCACTTCTGACGGGTTGTGGGCCTCCACGAACGGCAAGGTGACGCCCACCGGCGACAGCTATTCGATCGCCTGCACGCAGTATCACTTCAACATGGAAGGGCGGCAGCTGCTGGCCAGCGCCAGCCTGGCGGAGTACCAGAAGAATCCCGCGTTCGTTCATGAGGGAGAGCCGGAGCCGCCGAAGGACGATTCGCTGTACCAGGAATTTTCCTACCCAGGCCATGCGTGGGGCATGGCCATCGACCTCAACAAGTGCAACGGCTGCAATGCTTGCGTAGTCGCCTGCCAATCGGAGAACAATATTCCGGTAGTCGGCAAGGACCAGGTGATGCGCGGGCGCGAAATGCACTGGATTCGCGTGGACCGTTACTACGCGCACGCGGAATCGCCAACCAACGATCCCTCCTCGTACAATCCGACACTGGATAATCCGGAGACGTTCTTCCAGCCGGTGCCATGCATGCAGTGCGAGAACGCGCCTTGCGAGCAGGTTTGCCCGGTGGGAGCGACGGTGCACAGCGCGGAAGGCCTGAACGACATGGTGTACAACCGCTGCATCGGCACGCGGTATTGCAGCAACAACTGCCCGTACAAAGTGCGGCGATTTAATTTCCTGCGTTTTCAGGATTGGGAGACGCCGCAGCTGAAGCTGTTGCGCAACCCGGAAGTAACGGTGCGTAGCCGCGGAGTGATGGAAAAGTGCACTTACTGTGTGCAGCGCATCAATAATGTGCGCATCGACGCGGAAAAACAGAATCGCCCGATTCGCGACGGCGAAATCGTGACCGCTTGCGAATCCGCTTGCCCGTCCGAAGCGATTGTTTTCGGCAACGCCAACGATCCCAACAGCCGGGTAGCGAAATGGAAGGCCCAGCAGCGTAATTATTCGATCCTGGCGGAATTGAACGCGCGGCCTCGCACAACGTACCTGGCGGCGGTGCGCAATACCAATACAGATCTGGTGAAGGAATGAGCGCTCCGGAAATTCCATTGAACTCGCATCCGCTGTACGAACCCGATCCGGTAATCGAACCGGGGCATACCTATGCTTCGGTAACCGACAAAATTTCCTCGATCGTGCTGACCAGGCCTCTGGGGCTTGGCTGGCTGGCCGGATTTACCTTGGTGTTTTCCCTGGTGATGCTGCTGTTCGCTTGCCTGGCCTGGCTGATCATCAAGGGTGTCGGTATCTGGGGCATCAACATTCCCATTGGCTGGGGATTCGCCATCGTCAATTTCGTGTGGTGGATCGGTATCGGCCACGCAGGGACGCTGATTTCCGCCATTCTTTTCCTGCTGAATCAGAAGTGGCGCACCTCGATTAACCGTTTCGCGGAAGCGATGACCCTGTTCGCGGTGGCTTGCGCCGGCATTTTCCCGTTGATCCATACCGGGCGCCCGTGGATGGCCTATTACATGTTCCCTTATCCCAGCACCATGGGGATTTGGCCGCAATTCCGCAGCCCGCTGATCTGGGACGTGTTCGCGGTATCCACTTACGGTACGGTTTCACTGTTGTTCTGGTATGTCGGCTTGCTGCCAGACCTAGCGACATTGCGTGATCGTGCGAAGAAGAAGTGGCAGCAATATACCTTTGGCATGCTATCGATGGGCTGGCGCGGCTCGGCGCATCACTGGCATCGCTACCAGTCGGCGTATTTGCTGTTAGCGGGTCTGGCAACACCCCTGGTTCTGTCGGTTCACACGGTGGTGAGCTTCGACTTCTCGATCGCTATTGTTCCGGGTTGGCACACCACGATTTTCCCGCCGTACTTCGTAGCTGGCGCAATTTATTCCGGGTTCGCGATGGTGCTTACCCTGTGTATACCTCTGCGCAAGGCTTACAAGCTGGAGGGATTCATCACCATGCGCCACCTGGACACCATGGCCAAGGTGATGCTGGCTACCGGCGAGATCGTGGCCTACGGCTACTTCATTGAGTTCTTCATGGCCTTTTACAGCGGCAACAAATTCGACGTGTTCCTTGCCGAACAACGGCTGCATGGGCCGTACTCACCGTTCTACTTTGCGCTGATTTTGTGCAACATCCTGACGCCGCAACTGCTGTGGTTTAAGAGCGTGCGGCGCAACGTGCCGCTGCTGTTCGTGATATCACTGATCATTAATACCGGCATGTGGCTGGAGCGCTTCGTAATCGTGGTGATTTCGCTGACGCGGGACTTCATGCCATCGGCGTGGGGCCGCTACTCTCCCACATTCTGGGATTACGGAACGTTTGTCGGCACCCTCGGACTATTCACGATGTTGATCTTCCTGTTCGTGCGCGGCTTGCCTGCCATCGCCATTTCCGAAATGCGTGAACTGGTGCATCAAGAATCCCACGGGAAGGAGGAGCGGGTATGAGCGAGCCGCGTTCGCAACTTTACGGCGTGATGGGCGAATTCGAATCTCCCGAAGCGATTCTGGCCGCGGCCAAAAAGGCGCGCGAGGCTGGCTACAAGCACATCACGGCCTACACTCCATTTCCTGTCGAAGACCTTGCGCAGACCATCGGATTTCGCTGGACGGCGGTGCCTATCCTAACTCTGCTAGGCGGGCTGGGCGGCGGCCTGACTGGCTTCGGTATGGAATATTGGTGCGCGGCCATCAGCTATCCCCAGAACATTGGGGGACGCCCGCTGAACAGTTGGCCCGCTTTTATCCCGGTGACGTTCGAATTGACCGTGTTGGGCGCCTCCATCGTCGCGGTAGTAAGCATGCTGGCGTTGAACAAGCTGCCACAGCCATACCATCCGGTGTTCAACGTGGACCGCTTCGCGCGCGCCTCCACGGATAAATTCTTTTTGTGCATCGAAGCACGCGACCCGAAATTCAATCTGGCGGAAACCGCGCGGTTCCTGCAAAGCGTCAAAGCGGAGCACGTCAGCGAGGTGAAGGATGAACAGTAACTGTTTCCTTCGCTCGCTGGGATTGTGTGCTTTTTTGGTAATTGGGTTGGCTGGCTGCGACAACACGCTGCGCCAGGACATGGCTAACCAGCCGCGGCAGAATCCCCTTTCGCCTTCCGATTTTTTCCCGGATGGCCGTTCGGAGCGCCCGGTGTTGGAAAATACCGTGGTGCGCGGATCGCTGGCGGAAGATGCGCTAATCGTTCCGAAGGATTCGAACAACTTTCCGTTGCCGGTGACCATGGAGCTTCTGGAGCGCGGCCGGGAGCGGTACGGAATTTTCTGCACGCCATGCCATGGACTACAGGGCGACGGCAACGGCATGGTGGCGATGCGCGGGATGAAGCATCCGCCGAGCTATCACGACGAACGCTTGCGGCATGAACCCAACGGCTACTTTTACGACGTGATCACCAATGGATTTGGCGCGATGTATCCCTACTCGGCGCAGATTCCGCCGCGTGACCGCTGGGCCATCGTGGCGTACCTGCGGGCGTTGCAATTGAGCCGCAATGCGCGCGTAAACGAATTGCCGGCCGAGTTGCGGGAAAAATTAATGGCAGAAGGAGCCGCGCGATGAACGCGTCCGAATACCAGGCGCCGGCGAGCGTCAACCGCGTTCAGAGTGGCGGGCTGGCCGTGGGCAGCATCGGATTGGTGCTGGCCCTGATCGGCGCGGTCATGTCGCCGGAGAAGTTTTATCAGTCTTACCTGTTCAGCTACATGCTGGTGCTGGGACTCACGCTGGGTTCGCTAGGGTTGCTGATGCTACAGCATGTGACCGGTGGACGATGGGGCATCCTTATACGACGCCCGTTGGAAGCGGCTTCGCGAAATATCCCGTTAGTGCTGTTGATGTTCATCCCGATCCTTTTCGGAATGAAATACCTGTACTCGGGGAATGCCAATGAACCCGGCTGGCTGAACGCTCCGAAAAGCGGCGAAGGCGCGCTGTCCGCTTTCCAGCAGCGTTACCTGACTACCGGCGGATTTATTGCACGCGCGGTGCTGTATTTCGTCATCTGGCTCGCACTGATGTGGATTTTCAACAAGTGGTCGAAGGAGCAGGACACTAATGCGCAAGACCTAAGGCTGCGCGACCGTATGAGAGCATTGGCGGCGCCGGGAGTTATCGTGTACATCCTGGCGATGAGTTTTGCGGCCATCGACTGGGTGATGTCTTTGTCGCCGCACTGGGCCTCGACAATGTACGGGTTTCTTTTCGTGGCCGGGCAAGCCATTGCGGCCATGTCGCTGATGATCGTGGTGGTGGTGATGCTCTCCAAGTCGGAGCCGTTTTCGCGGATTTTCTCGAAAGACCGCTTGCACGACCTGGCCAAACTACTGTTCGCCTTCAACATGCTGTGGGCTTATTTCGATTTTTCGCAGTTACTGATTATCTGGTCCGGGAATCAACCGGAAGAGATTTCGTTTTACCGTACGCGGCTGTATGGCGGATGGGGCATTGTCGCGGTGGTGGTGTTGATCCTTGGATTCGCGCTGCCGTTCTTCATTTTGTTGTCCCGGGATGTGAAGCGAAGCCCCAGTCTTATTTCGAAAATAGCCATCTGGATGATTTTCATGCGGCTGGTGGACCTGTATTGGATGACCCGGCCGGAATTTACGGGACTGACCAGGGCAACGCCGACCATCTGGGACCTGGTTGTACCGGTCGCGCTGATCGGCCTGTGGGTCGGTTTTTTCGCGATGAATTTGAAGCAGCGGCCATTGCTGCCGCTTGGGGATCCACATCTAGCGGAGGCCATTGCGCAACATGAGCACTGAGCACCACAACGCGGGCCAAGCGGAATTCCGGTTACCGTTGCACGAAGATGTCGCCTTTGAAACGAAGGACGTGCAGACCAGGCCGATTTTCAAGTTTCTTACCGGACTGGCCATCGTGATTGTGTTGTCGTACGGGGTCACCTGGTTCATTTACAAAGGGCTGCTGAATTATTGGACCAACAGCTACGAACCGCCACCACCGTCTCGCGCGCAGTTGGGATTGATTTATCCTCCGGAACCCCGGCTTCAGGGTATGCCCGGGCACATGGTGGACCCGCAACTGGATTGGCGAGAAAAACTGGCGGCTGACAAGGCAGCCAACGAGAAGTTGGCCTGGATCGATCCGAACGATGGCATCGCACAGATTCCGGTGAAAGACGCCATGAAGATCATCGCTGAAAAGGGATTGCCGGCTGTGACGCCAGCTCTGCCGGCAGGCAAAAGGTAATCGAGATGAAAGCATTTCGATCCATCGCAGGAATCGCAGTTCTGCTGACGGCATCAGCCGCCGCAGCGCAGATGATTCCGGATAATGTGGGCCAGTCCTCAAAAGGACTGCCGCCCGCGCTGGTTAACGTGGGCTTCGATCCCAAACTGAACGCGCAAATTCCGTTGGACCCGCAGTTTACCGATGAATACGGCCGCAAAGTTACGCTGCGGGAATACGCCGGCGAAAAACCGCTGGTGCTGACATTTGTTTATTTCACTTGTCCGATGCTGTGCAGCCAGGTGGAGCAATCGGTGGTCGGGACGCTGAAGATGATTTCGTTCAATCCCGGCACGGATTACGACGTGGTGTTTATCAGCATGGATCCAATGGATACCCCAGAAGGCGCATTGACCAAGAAACATCAGGCGATGTCGCGATTCGCGCGGCCGGCCACGGAATCCGGATGGCATTTCCTGACCGGCGCGAGACAATCCATCGACGCAGTGGCGCAAGCGGCTGACTTCCGCTACAGCTACGACCCCCAAACGAAGCTTTTCGGGCACGCCAGCGGACTGCTTTTGCTAACGCCGGACGGGAGAATCTCGCGCTACTTTTTCGGAGTGGATTATCCGCCAAGCAACATCCGGCTGGGACTGGTGGATGCATCCGCCGGAAAAATCGGCACCGCTGTCGATCACATTTTGCTGTTTTGTTATCAGTACGACCCAACCAAGGCGCGCTACAGCGCGACGATCCTGACGGTGATCCGCATGGGCGCGGTGGCCACACTTTGCTGCATGGTCATCGGCTTCGCGATTTTTCGGCGGCGGGATCATCGCGGCGACGCCGAAAACAGTTCCGGAGCGTTTCCGCCAAAGCAAGGAGCACACTGAATCGTGCAGTCACCGCTTCCATTTTTTCCGGAGCAGGCATCCAGCATCGCCAATAACGTGGACGCGCTCTTCGCTTTTGTGGTACTCACCTGTCTCTTTTTTGTCGTACTGGTGGTATCGCTGGTTACCTTTGCCAGTTACCGCTACAGGCGCAGGAGCAAGGGAGAGGTGGGCGATACTGTCGCGGGAAACCTGGTGCTGGAAATCGGTTGGACGGTGATCCCGCTGCTGATTGCCATCGTGATTTTTGCCTGGGGCGCGGTGATATACGTGAATTTCCGAACTGCACCAAAGGACACGCTGGATATTTACGTAGTCGGCAAACAATGGATGTGGAAGCTGCAGCAGCCGAACGGTCGGAAGGAAATCAACGAGTTGCACGTTCCGGTGGGCCGCGATGTGCGGTTGATCATGGGCAGCGAAGATGTGGTCCACGATTTCTTTGTGCCGGCGTTTCGCGTGAAGATGGACGTGGTTCCAGGACGCTACAATACGCTGTGGTTCCGGCCCACGCGGCCCGGCAAGTATCGCTTCTACTGTTCGCAGTACTGCGGAACGAACCATGCGCTGATGGGGGGGTGGGTGACGGTTCAGGATCCAGCGGAATATGCGGCCTGGCTTTCTGGTGAAAGCGGCACAACCACTGACCCGGTCTCTACGGGAGAGAAACTGTTCTCGGAACTGGCTTGCAACACCTGCCACCTCGCCAATGGTTCGGGCCGCGCGCCTTCATTGAACAGCGTGTATGGTGGAAAGGTTCTTCTCGCTGATGGTTCCACGGTAACCGTCGATGATGGCTACATTCGCGAGTCGATTCTTCAGCCAAATGCGAAAATTGTTGCCGGGTACCAGCCAGTGATGCCCCCCTTCCAGGGGCTGGTGACCGAGGAACAGATTGTGAATCTGACTGCGTACATCAAGTCTCTGCAGTCGCAACCGCCGCCGGCAAAGGGCGCGGGGGTGCTTCCAGTAACCACGGGGAAGAAATAGTATGGACGCGCAAAGCACACACGCAACGGGACCGGGCCTGCAGCTCCCGGAAAAGAGCTACCTGAACGAAACCACGGGCATACGTTCGTGGCTGCTCACGGTGGACCACAAGCGCATCGCGCTTCTGTATCTCGTCTCGGTTACGTTTTTCTTTTTCGTTGGCGGATTCTTCGCCATGATGATCCGTCTGCATCTGTTGACCCCCAGCGGATACATGCTATCGCCGGATACCTACAACCGTATGTTCACCATGCACGGCGTAACCATGGTGTTTTTCTTCCTGATTCCTTCGATTCCCGCAATACTCGGGAATTTCCTAATACCGCTGATGGTGGGCGCTAAGGATCTAGCCTTTCCCAAGATTAATCTGCTGAGCTGGTACATCTACATCATCGGTGGGGCCTTCACGCTGTACTCGATGATTTCAGGCGGTTTGGACACCGGTTGGACTTTTTACACGCCGTTCAGCACCGTGTATTCGAATTCGGCTGTGGCGCCCGCGGTGATCGGCGTGTTTATCACCGGATTCTCCTCGATTCTTACGGGGTTGAATTTCCTGGTAACTGTTCACACCATGCGCGCACCGGGAATGACTTGGTTCCGGCTGCCGATTTTCGTGTGGTCGCACTATGCCACTTCCATTGTGATGATTCTAGGCACGCCGGTGATCGCCATCACTTTGGGTCTGGCTGCTATGGAACGGTTGTTTGGCCTGGGCTTTTTCAACCCGGCAATGGGCGGGGATCCGATTCTGTTCCAGCACTTGTTCTGGTTCTATTCGCACCCTGCGGTGTACATCATGATTCTGCCGTCGATGGGCGTGATCAGCGAACTGATCCCTACTTTCGCGCGCAAGAAGATTTTTGGGTACGAGTTTGTGGCTGCGGCGAGCCTGGCCATTGCCGTGATTGGCTTCCTGGTGTGGGCGCATCATATGTTCCTCACCGGGCAGTCCACTTATGCAGCAATCGCGTTTTCGTTTCTCACTTTCCTGGTAGCGGTGCCCTCGGCGATCAAGACCTTTGCGTGGGTGGCTACGTTGTTCGGCGGATCGATTTCCTTCGATACTCCGATGCTGTACGCGTTTGGCTTTTTGGGATTGTTCCTGGTGGGTGGACTGACTGGCCTTTTCCTTGGAGCGCTTGGGCTAGACATTCACATCCACGACACGTATTTCGTGGTCGCGCACTTCCACTACATCATGGTTGGCGGCGCGGTGATGGGTTATCTGGGCGGGTTGCACTTCTGGTGGCCGAAGATTACCGGCCGGCTGTATCCGGAATGGATGGCGCGCATTGCGGCGTTGATCCTGTTCGTGGGATTCAACCTGACGTTCTTCCCACAATTCGTGCTGGGCTATCTGGGGATGCCACGTCGCTACCACGTGTACCCTCCGGAATTTCAGGTGTACAACGTGATGTCCACCGCTGGCGCTTCCATTTTGGCGATTGGCTATCTGGCTCCGATGGTGTACCTGACCTGGGCGGCGTTTTACGGCAAGGTTGCTGGAAATAATCCCTGGCCTGCTACCGGTCTGGAATGGACTACCGCTTCGCCACCGCCAACCGAAAATTTCCACGTAACCCCAGTAGTGACCTGGGAGGCCTACGACTTTCACAACCGGCCTGAACTGGAGTTGGATGTACCCCGTGCACCGACGCTTGCGCCCGCTCACGGGGACGACTGAAATAACCGCGGGCTTCGGCCCGCTGGTGGGCGATCTGTTCGCGCCTGAAACCGATCGGTAGAGGAGTCCGGAGTGCATCGCACCGGAGAACTATACGGGCAATTCAAGACCCTGGACCAGCAGAAGGAAACTGCTTCGCTGGGCATGTGGATCTTTCTAGTGACCGAAGTGATGTTCTTCGGCGGCATCATGATGGCGTACACGCTCAATCGCCACGTGTACTTCCATGCTTTTGCGATGGGCAGCAACACGCTCAGTCTGCAGCTGGGCGGGTTCAACACGGTGGTTCTGCTGGCCAGCAGCTTCACCATGGCCATGGCCGTGTGGTCGGCGCAGACCGGCAAGAAAAAGCTCATCACGATTTTCCTGTCGCTGACTATTCTGTTGGGCTTCGTATTCTTTGGTGTGAAGTATGTGGAGTACGCACAGAAGTTTCACCACCACCTGATACCTGGCAAGAACTTCAACATCTTTTTCTGCCGCGACAATCCGAGCAAGTGCGATGACCTGAGCGCAAAGGATCTCGAGGAAGAAAACAAGGAACTGGAAGAAGCCAGCGCCGCAGACCCGGACCTGAATGCGCACGCGCAGTTGTACTACTCCGCGTATTTCGGCATGACCGGTTTGCATGCGCTGCACATGGTCATCGGCGCCGGTTTGCTCTTCTGGCTGCTGCGAGAGTCCGTCGCGGGCCGGTTTACGCCGCAATGGAATACGCCTGTCGACCTGGTGGGGCTTTACTGGCACTTCGTCGATATCGTGTGGATTTATCTGTTTCCACTTTTGTATTTGATCGACAGGCACAAGAACTAGGGAGATTCGCGTGTCCGAACAACACGAGCATATTGTTTCACCTAAGACCTACGGGGTGATCATTGTCACGTTGCTGTGTCTTACGGCGGGGACGGTTGGCGCAGCCTATATCAACCTCGGGAGATTCAATATCGTCGTGGCGCTGGCTATTGCGACACTGAAGGCCACCCTGGTAGTGCTGTACTTTATGCACGCGAAGTACAGCCCCAAGCGCACGCAACTGGTGATCATTGCCGGGGTGTTCTGGCTGGCGATACTTCTGTTCATGACCATGAGCGACTATGCAACGCGGGTGGATTACCGCGGAGTGCACTATCCTATGTCGCAGCGGATCGTAGCGGTGCTTTCGCGCTGGGGTTGAGGCGCGGTCTCACTTCAAAACTGACAATTTGGGATTGCCACAGTTCCAGGTGAACAGGCGAGAGCCTGCACACACCTCTGCCACGGTCAGGTGTTTTTTCAGGGTGTGTCTGGAGGGTGGCATTGTTCCGCCCTGAAGCGAAGCAATGTGTGGCAGAAGTGAGGGGAAGAACGAACCGGCCCAGCCCTCAATCCCCTAAAGGGATCCTCGGCTCGTCTCCCCCACGGCATGGAAGTTGCACGCAGTGGCCCACTCTAACTTCAGCTTTTTCAATGCCTTATGGTTGTGCAACTTGGTAAAAAGGAACTACCACCGGGGAAAATTTTACTAGGACTAAAATTTCTTGCTAAAATTTTTTCGCCGCATCTTCGCCTCGCTGCGAGGCTGTCTTGACCCAGACGCAAACGAATTGCTATGTTGAAAGACTATCTTGGGCTCAGTGTACCTACTGGGCGCCGGAGCTCCTGTGGAGGGAGCGCTTTTCGCCTATGGGACTCACCAAACTGGTTGTGCGCGGGGCTCGACAGCACAACCTGAAGAATATCAACCTGGAAATTCCACGGAATACCCTTACGGTGATCACTGGGCTGTCCGGTTCCGGCAAGTCTTCCCTGGCGTTTGACACGATTTATGCGGAAGGGCAGCGGCGCTATGTGGAATCGCTGTCGGCCTACGCGCGGCAATTCCTGGATCAGATGGAGCGGCCGGATGTGGATGTAATCGAAGGCCTTTCGCCATCGATCGCCATCGAACAGAAAACCACCACGCGCTCGCCGCGTTCCACTGTGGGAACGATCACGGAAATTTACGATTACCTTCGTGTGGTGTACGCCTCGGTCGGTGTGCCGCATTGCCCGAATTGTGGCAAGCCCATCACGCGGCAATCCAGCGAACAAATTGTGCAAGCTATTTTGCACGGAGAAATCTGCAAGCCAGACGACCGGGTGATGATCCTGGCGCCGATTGTGCGCGGGCGCAAGGGAGCTTATCGGAAGGAACTGGAGAAACTAGCGCAGGACGGTTACGTGCGGGTGCGCATCGACGGCGAACTGGTGCCGCTGGACGAGATTCCGAAACTGGACAAACGCAAAAATCACACGATCGACGTGGTCATTGACCGTTTATTGGTGAAACCAGGGATTGCTACCCGGTTGGAACAATCGATCGCGACTGCGTTGAAGCTGGCACAGGGCCTGGTGACCGTGGCGGTAGTGGGCGGGAAAGAGCACGTTTTTTCAGAGAAGTTGGCGTGCCCGGATTGCGGGCTTTCCGTGCCGCAACTGGAGCCGCGGTCGTTCAGCTTCAATTCGCCATATGGGGCGTGCCCGGCGTGTAACGGGCTGGGTTCCAAGTACGATTTCGATCCCGCTAAAGTGATTACCGACTGGACGCGGCCGTTGTTTGACGGCGGTCTTGGCCCCGGCTCGGGTTCGGCGATTCTGAAACGCACCTTGGAACTGGCGGCGTATGCGCATGGCTTCCACCTGGATACCGCGTTTGAGAAATTGCCGGCCAAGGTGCAGAACCTGATTCTGTATGGGTACCCGTCGTCGAGCGCGAAACGTGGTTCGCCTGAAGCGGTGGCCAAGGCGGGCAGCGGCGAAAAAGGGTTTCGTTTTACCGGCGTTCTAAAATTTCTGGAGCGCAATTTTGAGGATTCCAAGTCCGACTCGTATCGCGAGTGGATGACGCAATATATGTCCGCAACGGTTTGCAGCGCTTGCCACGGCAGACGGTTGCGGCCGGAATCGCTGGCGGTGAAACTGGCGGGTTGGTCTATTGCGGACTTCACGGCGCTGGCGATGAGTGATGCGCGGCCGGCGGTGGACAAGATTTTGAGCGAGCTTACTCTACGGCACAAGGAAGTGGCCGGAAGGCCTTTGGAGGAGATCGCCGAGCGCATCGATTTCCTGCTGGCCGTGGGCTTAGGCTATCTGAGCCTGGACCGTTCGGCGGCGACGCTCTCCGGTGGTGAATCGCAGCGCATCCGGCTGGCCACGCAAATCGGTTCGCGTTTGCGCGGCGTGCTGTACGTGCTGGACGAGCCGTCCATCGGTTTGCACGCGCGAGACAATGATCGCCTGCTGCATTCATTGGAACAATTGCGCAATCTTGGGAACACCGTGCTGGTTGTCGAGCACGACGAAGACACCATTCGCCGCGCGGACTACGTGGTGGACCTTGGACCGGGAGCGGGAAATGCCGGCGGTCACCTGGTCGCCGTGGGCAAGCCGGCGGACATCGCAGCTTCGAGCGAATCACTAACCGGGCGATATCTGGCTGGGACGGTGCGCATTCCGGTGCCGGCAAAACGACGCACTCCGAATGGCAAAGCGATTCAGATTCTTGGCGCGCACGCGAATAATTTGAAGGACGTGGATGTTTCCTTCCCCCTCGGGCTTTTCACGGTGGTCACCGGAGTTTCCGGTTCGGGTAAATCCACGCTGGTGAACGACATTCTTTATCGCGCGCTGGCGCAGAAATTGTACCGTTCGATGGACCCGCCCGGGCCTCACCGCGCGCTGCTGGGCATCGAGCATATCGATAAGGTCATTGAGATCGATCAAGCTCCGATTGGGCGCACCCCGCGTTCAAATCCAGCAACGTATACCGGTGTGTTTGCCCCGATTCGCGAGCTTTTTGCGATGCTGCCGGAATCCAAGGAGCGCGGCTATCGCCCCGGGCGATTCAGTTTCAATGTAAAGGGCGGGCGCTGCGAGGCATGCCAGGGAGAAGGGCTACGGCGCATTGAGATGAATTTTCTTCCCGATGTGTATGTGACCTGCGAGGTTTGCCGCGGACGGCGCTACAACGCGGAAACACTGGCAGTGCGTTACAAGGGGCATAACATTAATGATGTGCTGAATCTGCCGGCCAGCGATGCGCTGCCGCTGCTGGAAAATATTCCGCAGATTCAGCAGAAACTGGCAACGATTGTGGAAGTGGGGCTTGGCTACGTGCAACTGGGGCAGTCCGCGACGACACTTTCCGGTGGCGAAGCGCAGCGCATCAAGCTGGCGCGCGAGCTTTCGAAGCGCCAGACCGGGCGCACCATGTACATTCTCGATGAGCCGACGACCGGCTTGCATTTCGATGACGTACGCAAGTTGCTAGACGTTCTGCAGCGATTGGTGGAGCTCGGCAATACCGTGTTGATCATCGAGCACAATCTGGACGTCATCAAGCAAGCAGATTGGATCATCGATCTTGGACCCGAAGGCGGTCAGGGCGGCGGGCGCATTGTGGCGCACGGGACTCCGGAGCAAGTCGCGCGGGTCAAAAAATCCTACACAGGGCAGTCACTGGCAAGAGTGCTGGGGCTGAACGGGAATCATTCGATGAGCTCGAACGGGACCGGGAACGGCGAACGCAAGACCGCGTGAAGGATTCGAGTGTGTTCAAGGCATGCTTGCGCGCGCGCGTTTCTCCCCGTAGAGTGATGAGATTCGCATGAGTGTATATTCCATCCAGCCACTGACGTTCGGCGGTGTGCATACCTACCCGTTGGCTTCTCGAAAAAGCAAAGTGAGCGTTCGAGACTTCGCTCGCGTCTGCAAGAAAACTGCTTCGCTTGCGGCGTTCCTCGATACGCTTCCCAAAATTCTCGCAGCTGCGGATCTTCGCCAGTTGCTGGAAGCCGTGCAGCGCGCGAAACGGCAAAAGAAAGCGATGTTGTGGGGAATCGGCGGACACGTAATCAAGGTGGGACTTGGCCCGTTGTTGATTGACCTGATGAGGCGAGGCTTCGTTTCCGGAATCGCCATGAACGGCGCGGCCATGATTCACGATTTCGAAATCGCTTTAGCCGGCAACACTTCCGAGGATGTTGAAGCCGGACTGGGCGAGGGGCAGTTCGGCATGGCGCAGGAAACCGGCGTCGGGATCAATGAAATCGCGAAACTTGCGCATCGGATTCGCATAGGGCTTGGGGAAGCCGCGGGTCAATACCTGACTGGCGGAATTGTTTCGCCAAAATATCCCCATGCCAGCGTACTGGCCGCCGCTTACCGGCATCGAATCCCTGTGACTGTTCACGTGGCGATAGGCACGGATATTCCGCATATTCACCCAGCGGCAGATGGCGCTGCGCTTGGTGATGCGACGTTTCACGATTTTCGGTTGTTCTGCGAACTGGTGCGTC